>Ga0164295_10001399_pt1 | contig 19948 bp, 16 predicted proteins | sample GEODES006metaG_FD_111798 | JGI IMG/M metagenome (GOLD analysis project Ga0164295, IMG submission 111798) | Oligotrophic lake water microbial communities from Sparkling Lake, Wisconsin, USA - GEODES006 metaG | ecosystem: Environmental > Aquatic > Freshwater > Lake | place: USA: Sparkling Lake... | reverse complement strand
TTTATCTTTTGTTAGTTCAATTCCATCAAATTTAAAATATTTTGGTTCTTCAATTGACATATATATAATCCTATTATATTTCTTCGTCGGAATACTCTTCAATATTTTCCGTTTCTTTCTTTACATTTTTATCTAAATATCGATACATGCGTTTAATATCCAATTTCGAAATATTGTAATTTTCCAATAATGCTTCCACCACGCCCATTTTCTCCGTTTGTTGATAAAACTCTTTCCCATAATACAATCTCAATTCTTGGAAAAAAGCAATCAGATCCTTTTTATCCATATCTAATTCCTTGCATAAATTGTAAATGAATAATACATTATTGTATTCTGTCGAATATTTCGTAAGAACTTTGGTAAATCGTACTTCGTCTTTTTCGACCACATCTTTCGCCATTTTCATCAAAGGCGTATCTTTGCAAAATGTATCATGATACAATTGATTGTTATAAAACGTTTTAATCAAAGAACTCATTTCATTAAAGGACCATATCTGATGTTGAAAGGTAATCCGATCCATGTAATCCGCATAACACATATTATCCAGAATCTCGGAATAAAATCCGAAAGATTCCTTTACATCGAACTTCTCTAAACTATCCACAATATTCTCGTGCCATAATAATGCCACGATCGTGCGATCCGTTTCATTCATATACCGATTATGATGTGACATGGGAACAGGACGATCAATGAGCGACCGAGTTATTTTCTTGGCATCGTCATTATAGGATTTTATATGAAAGATTTGATCCATCGTTTCTTCCGTCAATAATTCCGGTTTTGTCCTATAGATCTTCGTGATGAATGCCAATTTGCGTAAATCCCCCTGGATATATTCCGTGATTCGTTTATATAACCCTAGACCTGATCCGAATTCGACCGACATAGAAGGTCTATCGACTGACATAGAAGGAATCCGATCGATTTGAGTTCCCAAGATTTTTTCTATCTGACCATCTGTCGGTGTATTCAGTTCAAAAGTATAGCATACTTTCATGAGTTCCTTGATTTTTTTATCGATGGTATAATTGCCAATACAGATAATCGGATTCAGTGTCATATTCTCGAGTCGCTGTTTCTTCGTCTTTTTCTGCCGGATGATTTTAATGAGAGCCGTAATTCCCCCTTTGTCGCCATTATTCATTCCGTCGATTTCGTCCATCACTATCGCGATGCGTTTAGAATTTCCCTGCATCATAGAAAGAACATTCTGTGACGAAATATTATTACTCGTAATGGTATCAATGAGGGATTTATTCCGGACATCCCCTGCATCATATTTGATGACGTCGAATTGGAGATCTTTCAAAATATCGAGAATAAACGTGGTTTTTCCGCATCCGGGGGATCCATAGATGTATATTCCCTTTTTATAAGTGAGGTTCTTGACATTATCTGCAAAAGATCGCAGGATGGTCTTGATTTCGTTCGTCATAGATTCTCTTTCCAAAATTGTACTATAGGATAACATTTTATTGGATAGAGATGGGTTTCTATAGTATCCAAATCTTGTTTAATTCGATTTTAAACGAGATTTAATTAATGTCGATGATGTTACTTTCGGAAATTGGAAAAGTCCGCAGTTACGGGCATAAAGTTGGTATTGCCTTTCGACTGTAATGCACCATAGTACGAATAATTGTCGATGGGGGTACCTTTACCTGTATTTATTCTTCCATAGGTCGAATCGGATACTTGTGATCCGGCATTCGTGTTACTCGATTGTTCTCCATTTCTATTATACGAACTACTGTATCCACTATTACTGTATCCACTATTATTGGAATCATTTCCGCGATATATATCATCGCGGTCTTTACCCAGATTTACAACACCGGATGCAGTATCACGTACAAGACTATTTGCACCGCTTGCGGCACCCGTCACCAAATTATACGCTCCGGATCCGGTATCTTTCACAATCTCTTTTACACCGGAACCAGTATCCTTTACGATACCCGTCGCGGAATTCACTACATTACCTGCTAATCCACCGACTGCACCTACCGAAGATGTGATGACATCTGCACCAGTTTTGGCAACATTTTCTACGCCAGAGACCACACCGAGACCAGATACAGCAACACTTCCGCCCACCGTACTTGTATCCGCATTTGTAGCAAATTTACCATTTCCTTTAGTTGTGACATTATCTCCCGAAACCGCATTTATATCCGCGCCCTTATCCGAAATACTTCCACTAACGGCCATGTTCTTTTCACCGGTTCCCCCTGTTCCGGATCCGCCACCACCACCACAATTGGTACATACATTGCCAGCTGTATTTGGACACGATGGACACGATGGACAAACGGGAGGAACAACTTGCGTTTTCAAGATATAATCGTCGCTAAATACATTCGTATTGATTAACGATCCAGAAGAAGTGTAAGACAATTGGTAGAATTTCTGCCAACATTGCGATCCCCATTTTGAAAAATCCGATCCACATTTATTGAATACGTCATTATAGGAATACTTGTAGTTATTTGACCCATGCCATGTATTTTTATCATAATCGTCATCGTCATCGTCATCGTCATCGTTTTTCGAATCATTCGTCGTACTGTCTATCGTCTGCGATTTTCCCGCAAATTTCACTACTTTGCCGGCAGAAAATCCAGAACCGTTCGATGTTAAAACGGCTAAAACTGTCTTGTATGCAATACTCATGACTAATACAAATGGTCCATTCGATCCACTTGCCTGTGTCGCACTTTGTGGTGTAACCCAAGAGGTGAATTGAGTAATACCCGATAGAGATTTGGCAGGAGATAAACTATTCCCCGTTCGATCATATACGACTCCATCGCTATTCGGATCTTGTTGTACATAAATATATCCCGATGGATCGTAAAATACTTGACTCGTCACTTGATATATTTTTTTATTCACCTGTTGTTTTGTATTATAGGATGAATTTGTAATAAACTTGCCGTCGTTGGCGGAAGATGTGATCGAGGTTTGTCCCATAGGTTTCGTCGGTTTGGTCGATATGGCGCTATACAATACAGTCGTATTTGACGTTTCATATGCCTGCATCATCGAAAGCACATTATTTCCTGCGGAATCAATGACATGGAGGTAGGTATCCATAGTCCAAGGAATATAGATCAAACTGTATTTACTATTCGCCCCATTTCTCGTGGTATATGACCATTGATCGTATGCTTCGCTAGTAGAATGTTTGCGACCTTCTTTTATTATGTCGGTTTGCATGGCTCCATTCGTCGCGATTAATTTCGTCGAATCATACGTCACGGGTGTATTCCCCATTCGATTCAATACATTGATTTGATTGATTGAATTCACCGTTAAATTGATATTTCCAGTATCGACGGATCCCCCGACGGGGACAATGTTCCCGAATACTTCCAATACATTCGCATTATCCGAGTCGAAATAGAGGGAATCATATACTTGTACGACAGGCGTGATTGACGAATAAGGCGCGATTTTCACACTTGATCCAGTACTTGCATTATTATAATTAAAAGTAATGAAATTCTCCATCTGTCGTTGATTGTATGCATCCTTCACAATAAAATAATTTCCTATTACCATAGAGACTGCAAGTACAGACAGAATCAATAAAAACATTACGAGTGGTGATAATTTAATTTCCATTCCAAATACAATATATTGTATGCTAGGAAAAGAATGGAGAAATCCGACATAAAATTGATTTCTATATGATTTTTACAGTAAAGTCATATAGAATGCCCTTACGAAAGAATATCGTTTCACCCCCCCTCGCATTGAAATCTGCCTATCACGAGAGCAAGGAGACGGAAGACGATTCGCGATTGGAAATCGGGATAGATGAAGCGGGGAGGGGACCCCTTTTTGGCAGGGTATACGTTGCATCGGTCATTTTACCTAAAGGTTATTCGAACCCTGACATTAAAGACAGCAAGCAAATAAAATCCAAGCATAAAATGAAGGAGATTGCGAATACGATCAAACAGAATGCGATTGCGTGGTCCGTCAAATACGTCGAACACGATGTCATCGACGAAATCAATATTCGTCAGGCCGTGTTTCGAGGAATGCATGCGTCCATACGCGAAACGACGAGTAATGTGCAGTCGCGCAATGACAGCGAACCCATTATAGAACCGAAAACGTTCTTTTTGATGGTGGATGGAAACGATTTCAAACCGTATATGGTATATGACGAAGATACGGGATTATACGATTCGATTCCCCATGTCACAATAGAAGGGGGTGATCACTTGTACCAATCCATTGCCGCCGCATCCATCCTCGCAAAGTCGGAACGCGATAGTTACATAAGTTCTCTATGCGAACATTACCCCGAATTGTCGGAGAGGTACGGCATTGATCATAATATGGGATATGGTACAAAACGTCATATAGAAGGTATCACAGAATGGGGAATTACCCAATGGCATCGTAAATCCTATGCCCGATGTAATATGGCTAAATGGAATCCTATATAATATTATATGGACACAACCAATACCGATTTAGTCCGTGGATCCTTCGTAATCACATACATATTATTAATTACCACGGCGACAATTACCTTTATTGAAGCCATGCGTACAAAAATGCCGATTGTTCGTCATATACTCAATTTGGAAACCTGTATTTCCGTCGTCGCCGGTTATTTTTATTCGATCTTTGTGAGTAAAATAAACGACGATCCAATCGATTGGCTCGACATTGTGAAAATGCGGTATATGGATTGGTGCATTACAACTCCGATGATGTTACTTACACTGTGCTTGGTTCTGGGCATGCATACAAATGTCTCTGTAAAATTGGGCGTTTTTTCATGGATCGTCTTTTTCAATTACATGATGCTCTATATCGGATATTTAGGAGAAATCGGTTCCATGGATCGAACGGTGGCTTGTTCTATAGGATTTATACCATTCCATATAATGTTTCTCATCATCTATTACATTTTCGTGAAACCGAAATACGTCTATTTCAATTACCTATTGTATTTCATCTATTTTTCAGTATGGTCATGTTATGGCGTCGTTTACATGTTCTCGGAAGAATGGAAAAACATATTCATGAATATTCTAGATTTCATCGCGAAATGTTTCATCGGAATTGGACTCTGGGGGTATTATACCAAAATCATCGTACTATAACGCGACTGACTATCGGATCATCATCGCCTCAAATACGGATTTTTTCACGACCATATATTTCGTCTCGCAATCCATGACGCTGTATCCGATAAGAAGACTCGTTTCATCATATTCGACGAATCCCAATGTATATTCCACCTTTCCCTTTTCAAATGTAAATAACGCGGTATACCGCTTCAATTCGAACGTCTCTGCATCGAGTGCAACCACCAAATGGTAATAGTACCGTCTATCCTCATAACTGACTATATGACAAATAAACCAGATTTCATCGCCGACCCGTATTCCATTCGTAGATCCACGTAAATGCCGGAAAAAATTGGGGGTTTCGAAACTATGTGTTTCGACGTACCGCTCCTCCTCCCCCTGAATAGAACCAATCGAAAGTGGCGACCATCCATATATGATGGAGGAAGATGATGATCCTTCGTCGTCCAAAGTCGCCGGAAACTTTACCCAATTCTTTTCCACATCTTTGTCGGCATTCACAATAGATGATTCTATATGACATTCTTTTGTATAATCGACGGAACCCAATTCAATGGTGATCTTGTGTGGGGCTAGTCCTCGGTTTGTATTATAGAAAATCACATCGGCATCGGAACCGGATTTGGAATAAATACGCACATCTTCCAATCCTACATATACATTGTCCAAATCCTCATTGTAAGGCATGACAAATTCCTTCGTTTTACGCGCATTCGCAATGGACGAATCGTCGTGATCCAAATCAAAGATTCCGATTATATTTTTCGTGCGGATCTTGTCGCGATTTACATATCCGCCTTTATCGTCAATCTTGTAATTGACATATCTCCTGCAAATCGCAATCTTATTGTCACCTATTTTACAGATGGACGGTGTGCTTGGATTGAATTCCCGTTCTATAACACATTCATCGCCAATCGTATCAAATGTCCGCATCATGGATGCAATTTCGGGGGTATTCGTTGCATAATCGGCGAGTTTTGTCGTATAGAATTTATAATTGGAAATGACATTGCGTGTAGTTGCCTGATCTGCATTCTGGTCCGCAATCACTTTCATAGAACACGCTTTCAGATCAATCCGTTGTGGATTTGTATAATATCCAATGATTGACATTTCATAGTCGAGTTTATAATCATACACATCCTTTTGCAGGAATAGATAGTCGTTTGTCATGGGATATTTTGCACGTTGTTCATTCGCAATCGAATAGAACAGTTGTGCGAGTGTATTTTTATTCGACATGCGATAATACTGGACAATTTCATATAGGGTTTCGATTCTACGCGAATAATAATTATAGCCTTCCATCCACGCATAAATCGCGTTTGGCATGTCGTTCATGGCTTGATAACATTTTCCGATACTGTAATAACTGTACCATACTTCTTCTATCCATCCGCCAATTTCGATTCGTTTTCTATAAGTTTGAATCGCATTTTCGGGCTGTCCTGCATCCCGATATGAATTTGCCAAATAAAATGTGTATCGATCATTATTTGGGATTTCTTCCAATCCTCTATTTAGCAATTTAATATCGCGTTCGAATTTATCCGTTTTCGATCCACCATCGCCAATATCTTGGATGAAAAGCTCATTTTTTTCGATGGAACCATACGATGTACCTTCCGTCGTTTTCACATATTCATGTGTCACACCCCAATAATAATACCCCTTTCGCGGACGTACAATACGCACATTCTTGTAATGAAATTTATCGGAACCCTGTAAAAGATAATACACATCATATTCACCTAGACTCTGTTTAAATGCATCGGGATCTGTCAATGCGGGTCCGGACAAGTACATGTCTGCGTCCAATAAAAGTATATAGTCGATATCTGCAAATTTGGAAAGGTCGCATTTCTTTAAAGAATACGACCGATTATACCCGAAATCGCGAAAGGGTTCTTGGAAAATCTCGCCTTTGATCCCCTTTTCTTGGAAAAAGTCGCGAATGATATCCATCGTATTATCTGTACTTCCTGTGTCACATATGCAATATTTATCGACCAGGTTGCATACGGATTCCAATAATCTACGAATTACTTTAGCCTCATTTTTCACAATCATATTCAAACATATTTTACAACGTTTAGAATGGATGTCGATTGCCTCCATATGGAATAATCTCGTTGATTTATTTAATATCTTTTTTTGTATATATTAATATTATATAATGACGTCTCTCATTTACAATCTTCCAGAGAATCCTAGTAATATAACAAATGTCTTGCTTATTGATGATCGTGTATCCAGTTATCAGACATTCGTCGATTCTGCCAGTGCATCCACATTTCCGGTTGTGTATTCCGTCAGATCATCATCCAAGGTCGAATTGATGGATTTGCTTACATCCACCTTTACCTCGATTCCTCGTATCGGTCTCGTATTTGACGGTGGAGAAGAAGTTACCTTTCTAGACGGCGAATCCTTATTTGGAGAAAACGGAACCGATAATTCCAACGTACAATTCATCACACAGGTTATACTGCGGTTTGCCGTGAAAAATATCGATTATTTGGCGTGTAATACATTGCAATATGCGGACTGGAATGCATACTATGGGATTTTGACTTCTGCTACCGGGGTTACGGTTGGTGCATCAGATAATGCAACTGGTAATATCAAGTATGGTGGTGACTGGATCATGGAATCCACGTCTCAAGATATCGAATCTATCTATTTTACCAACAGCATCGAATACTATCAATATTTATTAGCAATCAATAGTTTAATTATTTCACATAGTACAGATACGAGTTTTAATGTTACATTATATTTATCTGCGAATTATACCGCTTCCACTGTTGTAACAAGGTTTGATATATCTTATGCATTTGCAGATGTAAGTGTAACTAATGCACCTGCATTTACAAATGGTGGTTTTATTAATACAGGTATTACGAATAATGGTACAGTATCATCAGCCACATTTGCAATTACTGCTGGGAGTGGAAATGCTGGGAAAAAACTATTTTACAAGGTTGTTGCTACCACTGCTTCTTCTAATACGCTTACTAGTGTTACGAATGCGAATGTTATAATACCTAATGTATGTTCTCAAGTACAATCATTACTAGTAACGCAAAATGCGGATCATAGTGTAAATTCATACACATTATCTTGGTTTGCACCTATAACCACGTACGATAATTACTTTATTACACCTAAATCGACAAATAAATTCATTACAACCTATAAAATTGTATACGTAAATAATACAACCTCGGTTGAAACTACGATTTCCAATTTAAGTATTACTTCAAATACTTTTAATAATTTAGTGAGAGGAAACAATTATACATTTCGTGTATATGCTGTAAATGCTTTCGGACAATCTTCTGATAATTCGAATAACTATCTTATCCCATCATATATTCCAGATACACCTACTAATGTAGTTCCCCATTATGATATTTCCAATAATGGTGTAAATTATGTATCGAACAGTCAAGTAGGAAATCAATCCATTTCACTTTCATGGAATGTGCCATATGATCAAGGAACGCCTATTTCACAATATATTATTACTGCGTATATTGACGATGTGTATTCAAGTCTATATTCTACAACTAATTATACAATAAATGATGGAATTGCTTCTCTGACATTCAATCAATTTGATGACTCATCATATTTGATAAATGGATCAAATTACTCATTTTCAGTGATTGCATACAATGGAGAAATGGATGGTGGTAATCTTAATGGACAATCTGCAGAATCTGCAAAATCAATTACTGTTGTTCCAGTAGGTACCCCAGTTGCTCCTACCAATGTAGTCGCCAATTATATAGTATCGAATGCAGGTGTGAATTATGCCAAAGATCGCGCGGTAGATCTTTCATGGAATACACCATCCAATGATGGCGGGAAACCTATTTTGTCCTATAGAATTACTCCGTATATTGGTACTAGTGCGCAGTCCGTGACAGACGTATCTGCAAACTTGAATGCGGTCACTGTAACTGGTCTTACAAATGGATCCGTATACACATTCAAAGTTCAAGCCATAAATGTCGCGGGATATTCCCCTGAATCGATTGCTTCCGGTGCGGTTGTTCCTGCAACGGTTCCTGAGGCTCCTGTCGGTGTTGTCGCGACACCCAATTATAACCAGAATTCCGCGACTGTGACCTGGAGCCCCGATTTGTCGAATAATGGTGCTCCTATTCTCGGTTATACTATTCGATCTAGTCCAGGCGGATTTACAACTTCGGTCAATAACGGCGCCCTAGATTGTTCCGGTGTAATCACTGGATTAACCAATGGAACGGACTATACATTCACCGTATATGCCACCAATGCAAAGGGCAATTCATCCGAATCCACCGCGTCGAATTCAATCGTTCCATCGAGCGTGCCAAATGCACCAACCGGCATCGCCGGAACTCATGGAAATGGAACCGCTACTATTCAGTGGGCATTGGCTTCGAATAATGGAAATGCCGTCGATAATGTTCGTGTATATTATAGTGGATCCGGAACATCCTTGACGTATGTAGATGTCTCTGCAAACTTGACATCCAAAACTATTTCCGATCTTGCCAACGGCACCGAATATACATTCTATGTGACTGCACATAATGTGGCCGGAGAATCAACTGCAAGTTCAACCGTTCAAGTCATTCCATCTACCATATCGAATGCACCTACTAGTGTATCGGCATCACCCAACTATAATTCTGCAGGGACATCTTCCGTAACGGTATCATGGAGTGTTCCTGCAAATAATGGTGGAAACGAAATACAATCCTATAGGATTACTTCTAGTCCAGAGGGTCTATACACTGATGTCACGGGTGCATCGGCCACATCCGGAGTAGTCACTGGACTAACAAACGGAACATCTTATACATTCGCAATTACCGCTACAAATTTGAATGGAACATCTTCTCCATCTTCTTCGTCTGCATCCGTTATACCCGGATATGTCCCAGATCGTGTAACTTCCGGATTTTACGCAGAAACAGATGGTGATAGAGGAGGTGAAGTGGATATTTCTTTTTCATGGACCGCGCCATATGATCAAGGTTATCAGATTACAAGATATGATATTAACTATAATAACGATCAAGGTTCATCTGGAACTGTATCTAGTAGTGGAACCCCTGCCAACGCATTGAAAAGTATTCATGGATTGGTCCGTGGTACCACATACACGATTTATATTACTGCTGTAAATGCAAGGGGGTCATCCACTGTCTCTTCTGCGTTTTCATACACTGTCCCTCATATCACTCCCGATGCACCTGCGAATGTGGTAGTTTCAAATTATACATCTACCAATAAAGACCAGAATTCGATTACCATTACATGGGAAACCCCTTACCCTGAAGGTATCGCATTAACCAGTTATGAAATCGGATATACAAATGGAACACAAAGTCAATCGATTACCGGAATCGCCATCACTTCAGCCACCGTGGGTAGTTCCAATACATACACATTCACTAGCAGTAACCAGACATCTTCAGATAGTTTTGTCCGCGGTACTACATTCACGTTCTCGGTGCGCGCACGAAATGCAGATGGACTTTCCTCCCCTGGAACCGTATCTTATACAGTTCCTGCAATTGTCCCGAATACAGTGATTGCATTGACCGGACAACCATACAATTTCACAACTTATGAAGTGCCTCTAGTATGGACCGCACCATATAATCAGGGGTCACCAATTACCCAGTATATTATTACTACCAATGATGGAGCGGGACATTATGATACATTGACAACCACATCCACAAATATCAATTTACGAAATCTAATACGCGGATCCCAATATCAGATTACCGTGTCTGCAACGAATGCAGTAGGAAATTCCCCCGTGAGTTCCATCTTTTATTTCGTCCCAAGTATCCCCTGCTTCAAGGAAGATTCCAAGATATTGACCGATAAAGGGTACATTCTTGTCCAGCATTTGAGAAAGGGCGATTTAGTGAAAACGTTTTCACACGGATTTGTCCCCCTTGACATGATTGGGTATTCCACCATCTACAACCCTGGAGATGCCCGTCGTATTAAACATCGTCTATACAAATGCACTCCCGAAAACTATCCCGATTTAACGGAAGACCTCGTCATTACCGGTTGCCATGCCATCTTGGTCGACGAGGATTTGACCGAAGAAGAATTGGTGAGATCTAAAGAAATCTTGGGAGAAGTCTATTTGACAGAAAACTGCTATCGTATCCCCGCATGTGCCGACGACAAAGCCGAACCCTATTTGGAAGAGGGCACTTTCAATATCTATCATATAGCACTCGAAAATGAGGACTATTACACGAATTACGGTGTTTATGCAAGCGGTCTTTTAGTCGAAAGTTGTTCCAAACGGTATTTGAAAGAATTGTCCAATATGACATTATTGCTATAAAAAATAAACCGCATATATTATAGTATCTATTCATGTCATTTACCCGATTTCACGATGATCCTGCGAGAGTGCGAAAACAACTCGCCGAAAGTACATTTGCAGGGCGGTATTTTTTGAATACTCCTGGTCCCGGCATCTCCATGCCATTTTACGAAGATCCACAATTGCGATTACAGAAATGGGGGGCGAATTTAACCACCAATACGGTGAATTTAGAAAGCGATTTTATGGGACTTACTCGTCCATTGAACCGCGATTCCATCCATTATCGCGATACAGCAGTTGGCGCGAGTCCATTGGTATATCAATCCGAAGATCCATGTGTCGAAGAATCGCGTGTTTCACACCCTGCATGGATGTATAGAGATTTAGAACAAACGCGATGGGAATTGCCATGGATCAATCCACAGGCAAATGTCGAAAAACGATTCCCGAATAATATCCAAACGCGAATTCTGGAAAAGGATTATTTTCAACCGAGATTGCCTCTTTTACAACAATCCGAACGATAAACTATGTATAATTTTATTATAATATTATAATATTATAATAATGGAATTAGCAATCCCTTTAGTCGCAATGGGCGGTCTCTATATTATATCCAATCAATCGAAAAATGCCGAAAATTTCTCGCAACGACAAACGCCGAAATATGAAGGCGTCCTGCCAAATGCGAATATTCCGGATAAGAATTACCCCGCAGAGTATCCATACAATAGCGTGAATAGTGCCGAAACGGATCTAACGAGCAAACTTTCCACAACGAACCTATTTGATTCCCCCCAAGTATACACCGACAAATACTTCAATCCCAATGTCAATCATTCTGTAGTGAACCCGGGTGCTATGCAAAACAGTTCCATCAATCAAAGTGGATCAGCACTTCCCTCTTCGGCAAGTCGATCCTTTTATTCCATGACGGGAGAAAAAGTCGAACAGTCGTATTTTCAGCACAACAATATGGTGCCATTCTTCGGTAGTCATTCACGCACAAATCATTCCGAGGCAAATTCCAATGAAAGTCTTATAGACAATTATACTGGATCGGGGTCCCAGATCATCTCCAAACGCGAGACTGCCCCCCTATTCAATCCCAGCGAGAATTACCAATGGGCATACGGTATGCCCAGCAATACGGATTTCATCCGATCGCGAATGAATCCCAGTATGTCCATGTCCAATGTCAAACCGTTCCCTGAACAAAAAGTCGGTCCCGGATTAGCCGCAGGGTATGGCACCGAAGGAGTGGGCGGGTACAATTCCGGACTCATTGCCCGCGATTTCTACCGCGAAAAAACGGTGGATGAACTCCGCGTGGATAATAAACCAAAACCGGGGGGGATCGGACTATATGGCCACGAAGGGCCTGCAGTCAGTTACATTCCCACCGTCGCCCATGTGGATTCTATAGGACGAGTAGAAAAAAATCGCGTAGAGACCACGTTTGCCATGGGTCAAGATCGACTATTCACCACCATGGGAGCCGAATCCGCGCCTACGGCGCGAGCATTGACCATCGAGAAAAACATGTCCCGACCAGATACGCTTATGTCATATACAGGTGTTGCGGCAAATACCACCTCCAGTCAAATGGTCGAAGGGGAATACATGGATTCCAAACACATTGATTTAGGAACATTGCCTCTGGGTCCCGCTGGAGCCATCGGATTCAATGGACCCAATACGGGTGATTATGGCGTGAAATCGCAGATGGCATACCCCAACAACCGCACACAAAATCCACGCGACGATTATTTCGGGGCGGTAGGAGGTGCCATCGGTGCCGCTGTTGCTCCCCTTCTCGACATGCTCCGTCCATCACGCAGGGAAAATACGATCGGAACTCTCCGTCCTTACCAGAACCCGGGTTCTACCGTTTCACAGTCCTATATATTCAATCCCGCGGATGTGCCACAACATACCATACGTGAAACTACCGAGAATTCCTCGGGACATCTCTATATCAATGCAAATCAGCAGGGTGGCGGGTACAAAACTGCACCCAAAGATCTGAAAGATACCATGCGTCAAGAAACCTCCGACTATTTTTATGCAGGAAATTCGAGTGCCAACGAAGGTTCGCGTCAATTCCGGACATATGACGCCGAATACAATCAGCGGAACAATGAAGTTCGTCAGACCACTCTCAAGGGATATACCCCTTCCGGTGGAATGGCCCTCTTGAATAGCGATATAAATCAATCAACGAGTTCCACGAGAGAACACGACATGAAGTACAATCGAGCTCTCAATCCGACCATGCCCCATCAAACACCCTCTATTCAATCTATGGGACAAAATGCAGAGACACATAATAGTTTATACGCGGGAATAAATGTCGACCGCAATTCGGGGGATATCATGTCCCAACTCAAGGGCAATCCTTATGTTCTATCCCATATACAAGGTCTATAATACCTCATTTTTATAGTATTTCTTCCTTCTCCGCTTTCGTAAGCGGTTTATGTTCTGTCCCATAGGCCTCCACTTCGTATTCGTTCTCGTCGTAAGCCTTTCCCAAATCCCCCGTTTCGATCCATCGTTTCACTGTACTATAGACATACTTGGTGTAAAAACGTATCGGTCCTCCTTCCCTGCGAATTTGCGCCACATGTACGAGTTCGTGTTTCAGTACATTTCGCGGGGTCTCTTTTCGCGTAGTGGAAATAAGGACAAATGGGTACAATACGATTCCGTCCAGTCCAAAGAATTGAGTAAACGACGAATTGAAAATATAATAGAAAGCAATCGATTCTTGCATCTTGTAATAATACCTTCCAGAGATTATTACAAAATAGATTTTCAATTTTGTGGGAAAACGACCGGATCCGATTCATTCATTCATTCATTCATTCATTCATTCATTCATTCATTTACAATCGTCGAATAATCGGGGAATGAATTTACGACGACAGATTTTGTGGATTTCGTGCGATTTTAACGCGCGTTTTATCGTACGATTTCTACCATTACGTTTTCGTGTCACGGATTTATACCCTTTTCCCCCTTTGATAAACACTTTGCGAACTACCGTTTGGCCTCGATGGCCGTGTTTTTCCGTATTATGATAGCGAAATGATTTCATATATATAATATATATAATGGAATTATCCTTCTTTATTCATCTATTCCACATTTTATTCGTTACAGGTCTATTTTACTATATCGGAACGCGACAAGAGAAAATACCTAAATACATGTATCCCTATTTCATCGGATTAGGCATTTTCATCGTATTGTACCACTTATACAAGTCCGCTTATAAGAAAGATGCATGGGTCAATTATTTCCACATGTTTATCGTCGGTCCCACATTGATCTTCATTGGATGGAATCAAGATAAAACACCGCGTAAATTCTTTGAAATTTCACTCATGCTGGCCTTTGCCAGTTTTGGCTACCATTTTTACTATATGATTCAATCGCTAGGAGGAGATACTAAAGATCGTCCCAAAAAAGGTGCCACGACCACTCCATAAATCGGCCTGTAATGAAATTCGATTCCGGACTTGTCGTAATCCACCGATACAGATTCTCATAGAACAATTTAGGTCGTTTCAAGATTGCCTCGCGTTTTACCAAGAATTGTGCGGCACCCCGATGTCCATTTGTCCAATCTGGATCGGGCAACGTATCATAAGGAATATATTCTTCGATATATTCATTATACCAAAGTAATAGTTCGAAATGATAGATGTTTGTATATAACGATCCCATCATGAAATGATTGACATTGATGTACGATTTCTCCTGTATATATGCATCTATAAACCGATCGATAATACTCCCTTCATGATGCCACGAATATTCTTCGTCGTGAATAAAAAAAACATAGTCGGGTAATTCATCGTAAAAATCCACAATATATTTCAAATATACAGACGCCTCGTTCCCTTTATTCACCGGAATATTATACGGATTTTCCGGACGTTCTTTGTCATATACAATCACTCGGACTGCGTCCGCGACGACGTCATAAAATCGGTTCGACCATTCCGTCGATTTATCATATCTACTAATCACTATATGACAAGACATTGAATGTTACCCCTATACGACTTTATGTTGTTTTTATAGAAAATCATACCCCGTACCCTTTTCAACTGGAGAATAATCGCGACATGTTTTGTGCCTCCATATTTTCCGGCTGTCTATTAAACAGTTTCATGAGCATTTCGTCTTCGCGGAATCTCACTGTATAGGATTGCTGGATATCCCCTCGTCCAATACGTCCGATTGCCTGGATCGTTTTCTGTTGCGTCATGTTGGCCAGATCTTTCGCCAATACGCCATGGCAAAACTGGTAATTTGTCCCATAGATATAATCACTCGATGCGATAATCATAAAGAGATGTTGACTGTCTGCCAATCGTTTCATGATATTCGTATAGGCTACATTCGCCCCTTTCATGAAAAGTCCGATTCCTAATAAGAGGAGCACTTTCAAATAATTGTCGATCGCGAGTCCCATAATATCCTTCACCGTTTGTTCGTCGAGGAGAGGCATGAATGCCTCCGATGTTTCTCTCGGTGCCCATATCTCTTGATGCGATTTTGAATTCGGAATATAGATATTGTCCAATTGCACGTATTTGACATGTTTTCGCAATTGTTCAATCTCATTCGACATCTGTTGGATTTCCGGATTCTTTTCCATACGGATCTCTTTCGCTTTCCCTTTGCGTTCGTCGTCTTTCGTATCCGACATCCGTTTGTCCATATCTTCGATTGATTGCTGTAATTTCGCGATTCTGTCCGATAGACGATTATTCAAAGTGATATCCACCAATATTTTTTGAAACGTCTCTTTCGGGATATTGGTCTGCTGAATATAGAAATTCCCGATTTTGGCGACATCTTCCGTCATGAAAATGGCGGGACCGTCCGTGAATGTATACGCATCTTCCGTGGTAAATAAGATCCCCGCATTCGCGATTTTCCCGTTCTTTTTCCGGGACAATTTCGGTTCGACCGTTGCACGGAAATGGGCGAATATAGTCGTCCATGAATCGCGGGGCATGCGTTTCAGCAATTCGAGATAGTATAGTTTGAGACTATTCATCGTAATACTTGCAATCCCGTCGAAATGGGAATCTATATGACATTCTTGGGGTAAAAGCGCGGTTTTATTCACATAGGAAATAAATCGGACGATCTCGCTCAAATCGAAATATCGCAGGAGCGTTTTGTTTTCGTCGCAGTAACGGATACATTCTTGCAATTCGTCGTAATCTTCAAAGAGAATATGGGGTAGTCCGCAGATGCCCGTTTTGGTGAGAATCGAAATCGATTTCTTGCAATCGTAACTCGTAATGTTGTGGATCTGCGGATTGTCGAACCGTTCGCGGAAATCGGCGAGGGTATCCATGATCTCCGTTTCATGGGGGAGCGTTGCACAGGAAAGGACCACATTCGGTATCACATTTTCGATCCAATTCCTATGAATGAGTTCGTGGAGTGGATGATCGGGGTAGTCCATTGATATGGTGGGTTCATCCCAGTATGTGACGACCTTCTCTTTCGGATTGAATGCGAGCATATAGTGCATCGCAACCGTATATGATTTTATGTCACATATGATGATTTCGACTTTAGATCCGTTGCTATTGTCCACTTTACGTATGCCTCCACTTCGACGATCCCGGGTATAATCGACGGCGGCGAAATAGTGGAGTCGGATATCGCTCGCAGTATCACATCCGAATGCGAATGCGATCCTCTTTTCCATAGAGATGGCGGATTTCGCGAGTGCGAGACCGATATGTCTTGCTCCGCATACGAAAATCACGCGCATCTTTTCCGCAAGTCCTATAGGAGAAAGTGTTTTCCCTGTACCGGTTGGACTGCAATATAGGACTAATTTCGAGGTCGCGGTCGCATCGACCGGATGTTCTTTGTTGAAGAGGGAAAAGAGGGCTTTTTGATGAGTATATAATTGCTTGTCTTCATTTGCCAGTAAATGGGGATTGCGTTCGATGAATTCGTATGCATTTTCTATAATGTCACATAGATGCATATTGCGATTGCCGACTTCAATCATCGCATTCATGAACGAGACTACATGGCGATTGAGTAATCGGATAGTGACATTTTTCAATTGAATGAGTGTATATAAATAGTATGAATACGAGGTCTGTTGCTTGCCTAAATAACGGCACATCATATTGCAAAAGTCCAATAGAAAGAATTCGAAAATGTCTGCGCGATTCTTTTCGACATTCGCCTCCAAATTCTGGAAGCGGACCGCATCGGCGCTTTTTATTTTACGGAGATTGCCTCCTCCCATGGTGGGCGGAGTGTACATTTCGCGGATCTCGGGCGTTCCATATTTGTCGAGCGTTTTCGAAATGATCGGCGCAAAATATTTCGTATAGAGGAAATCCTCGTTTTCCGCCGTTGCCTCAATCTTCGTGAAGGAAAACATGGACGTCTTTGCATTCTTCTTGATATTGGGATCGTGGAATCCGTCGATAATAAGCTGGAGAATACTCTTTTCTTTATCCGATACGGGAATTTCTAGGATTCCCCATTCAGTTGCAGTAAGTTTAGTTTGGTGAAAATCGTTGTCGCACATTCTATATGATTGTATGAAAGAGTCATATAGAATCCATATTGAATCAATTTTCTGGGGGGGACTCTTGATGTCCTCATTATGATTCTTATAATTATTACCTAAAAAACCGAATGACAATATACTATATAGAGAATAAGACATACAATTCCACAATCGACGTTGATTTCTTCCTCATTCTCTTCATATTCCGATGTATTTATTTCATCGATCCATTCTGATGTCATCGTCAATTATACTTGTATTATAGAAATATTTATATTTATGCGAAAAATATATACAAGATAAAATGCAAATAAAGGAGAATGAAGGTCTCCCTCCTCCCCAATGAAATCCAATTCCACATTTTATCCTATCTCGTTAATCCGCAAGATTCCGAATTACGTCGAGATATTAATCACTATAGGACAAATTTAAAACTCGTGATGGAATATTATTATAGGATATATAGAATCGAATTGGTCGATGAATTCGAAGATTTAGATGATTTCCGGTGGCTAGTAAGCGATCTTTGTGCATATATGAACGACTATTATCCTACATTTATGGGATATAGAGAACACTTTTTACAAATTTGTCGGCGGAATTTCACATTTCGATCTTTTACCGATAAAGAGATAATCAACGTGATTGAACAGAAATATAACGACGAATCCGCGACAAAATCGCAATTGCAATGTTACATTCGACAATTATATGGGATTCTTACAATCAATGAACGTATGGATTTTATAGAAAATGCCAAAAACGTATATGATGCCCATTGATATTTTCTATATGACTTTGTTTCTTTCCTATAAAATATACGTGTATTTGTCATATAGGATTACATTGCGGGACTCCGTCCCTTGTCGGTAGATTCCCCACATAAAATTCCGCAAAAATCATATATGAATTTCCTATATGATTTTATTTCCCCGAATCCAAAAAAGATCGGATTCGAAGATGTATTGACCGCCGTCAAAAGTCCAGCGGGATATATCCTCATCAATACCCTACCTTCGGAAAAACAATCCTGTTTGATCTATAGGACAATATGCATCGAAAAAGAGGAAGAAACATTGAATGGACTCTTGGAACAATTCGACGTGGGGTCCTATAGAATCATCCTATATGGTCAACATTCCGCGGATGATTCCGTGGATGCGAAATATAGACAATTGAAACGTCTCGGTTTCGAACATGTATATCTCTATAGCGGGGGATTATTCGAATGGCTCCTCCTACAAGAGATTTATGGAGAGGGGGAATTTAAAACCCAGGGGAAATGTCCGGATCTTTTGTCCTATAGAACAGTTAAGGGTTTATTGTAGTGACATGTGAACCATGCGTATATGAAATTGTTTTATCCTCAATATAATAATTATTATCAATCAAATAAGATAATATATACCCCCATATTGGCAAATCACCCCATCTATTCGAAAATATACAATCTGACGAATCGATTTCATTCAATATATTTATTACATCTGAATTATTTTTAAAATATTGTACATTTACAATCATGCAATTTGTATAAGGCATTTTTAATTCATTTTTTTGTCTCTTATTATTCATTTTTATATAATTTTCAAATATTTGATTTAATCCAATGATAACATTTGGGTCGTCTGTTTTTTGATAATAACCAAATGAAAATACAATATTTGATTTTTTGTAATTATCTATCATATCTATTGGGAATGAATGAATAATACAATCTTCATCTATGCGAATAATATATTGATAATTTTCTAAATATTGTAAAAAAGAAATACTCCAAAATTAACGTACTCGAAAACGAGACGGTGAGAAGAAATAAAAACTACAGAACGAAATATTTTTCCCTAAAATAAATCAACTGAATAAAAATATTTTTCTCTCTCACTC
>Ga0164295_10001398_pt1 | contig 19949 bp, 17 predicted proteins | sample GEODES006metaG_FD_111798 | JGI IMG/M metagenome (GOLD analysis project Ga0164295, IMG submission 111798) | Oligotrophic lake water microbial communities from Sparkling Lake, Wisconsin, USA - GEODES006 metaG | ecosystem: Environmental > Aquatic > Freshwater > Lake | place: USA: Sparkling Lake... | reverse complement strand
TTGAAAAGACGAAGGCCGATGCCAAGCGCTTTAGCGATGTCGCACCCGTATTTGGTCCATACCTTGCCTACACAAATATCGCCTGCAAATACTTAACCCCACCAACCAAAGACAAACTCACTCGAACCACAAACAAGATAACTTCAATCAAAACTGCTCCGATTGTAGTCATCGGCACCACCCGTGATCCAGCCACGCCATATGAATGGTCAGTCGGGCTTCATCAAATCTTCAAGACATCCGCTCTTATTTCTCTAGATGCCGATGGTCATACTGGTCAGGGGCGCGGTAGCGCTTGTGTGGATGATGCTGTGGATGAGTATTTACTTCAGGGCAAATCCCCAAAGAAAAACCTGACCTGCTCGCTTTAACCTCACACAAATTTGGTAAAGACCACCCCTTTCTATGGTGCAAAATATCGCCATGCGATTAGACCATGTCTCCTATGTAACTTCCCATGATCAATTAGCCGACACCGTGCAACGTCTGGGTTCTCGCCTGGGCACAACATTTGTTGATGGCGGTATCCACCCACGTTTTGGTACACGTAACTTCACAGCACCACTTCTTGATGGAAAATACATTGAAGTTGTTTGTCCACTTGATCACCCAGCGACAGAGCAAACACCTTGGGGCAAGGCCGTTTCAAAGAAGGCACAAGAAGGTGGCGGCTGGCTTACTTGGGTATTCAGTGCTGAAGATATTTCACCTATCGAAGAGAAGTTCGGCCGTAAAGCAGTTGATGGACACCGAACACGCCCAGATGGGACAGATCTTAAGTGGAAGCAAATTGGTGTTAAAGAAATTGAAGAATCACGTGAACTTCCATTCTTTATTCAATGGCTCACGGAGGATCATCCTTCAAAAAATGGAAATCCAGTAGCAAGGATCATGAAAATAGTAATTGCAGATAATGACCAACTAACCGATTCATGGTTTAAAGAAGAAATCCTAAAATCTCTCGATAACATTGCAATCGAATGGGTTGATCTGGCCGAAAACGAAGGTGAAACTGGAATAGTAAGCATCGAGGTTGAATTAAACTCGGTACTAATCGTTCTAGATTAACTATTTGTAAATAGATTTTTCCCAATTTTTTGAAAATCACTTCTAAGGTTTGAAATAACAGGCGTCCGTTTTCCTGTGATTAGAAGTGGGATATTTTCCACAAGTCGCATTTTTACTAGGGTGTTCGCACCGATAAAACTTTTTAATTGATTTAAAATACTGGATTCAATTTCTGCAGAAAACTGATCGCTTGGAACTATTCGAAGCGTAAATCCTTGCTCATCCTCTTGAAAAATCTGAAAGTGTTGTATGGCAAAGTCAAACTCTTTAAAGAAGTGAGCAAAAAAAGTACCAGGAAGCCAAACCCCATTTGTACAGTAAACCAATGCTTGCGTACGTCCATATATCTTTCCAATTTGTGAATGACTTCGCCCACATTGGCAATTTGCTTGCTCGACCGCTAAGGCGAGATCCCCAATTCTGTACCGTATCATCGGTGTGGAGTAGTTATTCAAATCTGTTATCACGATCTCCCCTACTTCACCAGGGTTTGCTTTTCTTCCATCTACAAGTATTTCGACGATATAGCTTTCGTCTTGGACATGGTAACTATTTCCAATTCGGCATTCATAAGCGATACCGCTAAATTCGCGACTCCCATATTTATCATGGACTTTACTGTGGAAAGTTTCTTCAATTGATGCTCGAGTTTTCTCCGTAAGTTCCTGCGCGGATGAAATAATTGCTTTCGGAGACCATCGGGCCGTTCGAGCGGAGAAGGTTGAAATAAAATTTAGAGATTCGGCGTAACCGTCAATTATTACCGGTTTCGTTCTTTCAATATCTTTTATAAGCTCTTCAATCTTATTAGCGGACAATTCATATGCAGGTACAAATTTCCTTCTCATAAAAATTGAATCAATTTTCTCTCGAAATACTTGAGACCTTGACATTCCAATGGTTTGGTGCCACAAACGCAATTGCTTGTCACCAAACCTCCATCCAGCCATCTCGTACGCGCGCAAGGTTGTAGCGAATCTCATTTCCAACTGGAATTTATCTGCGTAACATACAAAGGGTTCACCCGTACTGCCCGATGTTTTTATCCGATGCATGTCTCGTTTTCTGTGAATATCAGAGAACATTCTAAAGTGAATATTTTGTCTCACATCCACTTTCGATAGTAGAGGAACTTTTTCTAAATCTTCAAGTTTTTCGACTAGCCTAGGGTCCAATGAGAATTTGTCAAAAACTGACTTGTAATACGGAACATGACGGTTCGCGAAAATTAAGAGTTCCTGGAGTCTGACTAATTGTAATTTTCTCATTTCTTCGGTGTCGAGAAATTCGGTTGTTTTCAGCCATAGATACTTTTGCTTTGCTTTTCTCGAAATTATCCACTTGTGAGAGAACGACGTTAAAAAGTACAATTCAAACAGCATCCTTCTGAAGAAACGAAGTGGATTCTTGTAATTTTCTGAAATGTTAGCCAATTGAAACCTATTAACTCGCGAAAATTCTAAAATCGCCCTGGGCACATCTGCGAGAATTTTGACTGATACTAGATATCTACGGAGGCCGCCTACGAAAGAGTGTCCAATGTTTCGCGGCTCAAACACTGTCTCGACATCGATTACCTTATATCCCCTTTTGATCGCTGATAGTCCCAGAAATCTTTGGAAAAAGAAAAATTTTCGATCCACGTCAATAACATTCAATAAAATATGTTTGGGTGCTAACGCGAATCCTGAACTCGGATCTGACAATTTCGTTCTGAAAATCAAATTTGTCAGGAAATTAAAAAACCGGGATGGGGTAGTGTTTTTTCGAGCGTCTCCCGCGAGTGAAGTTCGAGATCCCAATACGAAGTCAGCCATCTCATTTTCATACGCCGTAATTAAATCTAGTATTGCCTCAGGTGGATTTTGAAGATCGCCATCGATAAGGCAGATAAGTTGATACTTCGCTTCGTTTATGCCAGATTTCCAAGATCGGTGAACGCCAAGGTTATTTTCGTGCTGGACTAGTTTTACTATCTCTGGGAAGCGAATTTCTAAAGCACTAATTTCCTTTGCTGTTGAATCGGAACTGCCATCATCAACGAAAATAATTTCTAATGTGGATTCTGATAGCGCTCGGGTTACTCTAGAAAACATCGCCTCTATGTTGCCAGACTCATTCCAGCATGGTACGACTATAGAAATTTTCATTCTCGTCCCATGGTCCTTTTTAGATGATGAAAAGTCTTCTCTAGACCAAGCCTAAGGGGAGTCTGAACGTACCCTGGGAAAAGTTGAGTTATCAACGCGTTGTTTCCAATTCGAATTGTCCCTGCGGTCCAATCTTTGGCTTCAAACTCAATTTTACCCATCCCAGTAATTTCAAGCATTTCCTGAACTAGTTTAATGATTGATATCCCATTTCCTGTGGAAATATTCGCTACGCCCGAGAAATCTGAAAACATCAGCCCCTTTAGGTAATAGACACAGTCATCAAGATACACATAATCCAAAACCTGGTCTCCAACACCGTTAACAATTGCTGGTTGGCCCTGCAATAAACGTTCAAAATTTTTGACGATGACGGACTTATAACCCCCACTTGCGAATTGATTAGGACCATATATGAAAAAAAGTCTCGCGATTGCGTAATCAAGCCCTGTTTTTTGAGCCTCAGATCTAAATAGGCCTTCGCCTGCCATTTTAGAAACGCCATATACAGTTTTCGGGACTAAAGCGGTGCCCTCGTCCATCTCCGGAAAACTTGTATGACCATACGCGTACAAAGATGAAGAAAAAACGATTTTTTTAACACCCATCAGTGTACAAGCTTGAATTAAAGAGTTTGTCGCTGAAATGTTGTTTTCAATAATTTTCACATTGGAGTTTTCTTCATTATGTAATTTAACTGCGGCTAAATGAAAAACATAATCAACGCCACGTAGTAAATTACAAAGCTCTTCAAACGGTCTGAGTGCGAAGTCAAAATTGATTTTCTCTATTTGGCTAGAGACTCGCCCCCAATCTCCGGTGGAGAGATTGTCAACGGCAACGACATCATACAGTTCACGTAAACTATTAGCTAGTGCAGAGCCAATAAATCCAGCCCCTCCTGTAATTAATACTTTAGAAATCTTATTCATCTCGCCCCCGTGTCTCAACGATGCATTTTCTTACTTGCAGCATTTAAAACCAACAGAAGTTTTAACCTACTGATATTAAACATTCTTGTGACGCGGTATTTGAGCCCATATATTCGTGTTGCAATTATTTCTCTCACCCAGAGTAACTTTATAGAGTTTCCCCTACTCAGGAAAAAATTTGAATAGGAACACATATATAGATTAATCTGATCTTCACTTATAGATCTATAATTTTCTTTTATTACACTCAAATCAATTTCGGGTCCAAAAAGATTATTTCGTTTAAAAATTAAAGATGGAAAATTATTGTATTTATCCGCTAGGTAAATCGACATCTGCAAAGACTCAACAGCATTGATCTGGGCGGGTCCCCCGAAAATCACATTTATTCCATTCGTGCATCTCGACAAATCCGACGAAATTGTGTATTCGGGGTCAAATCCTGATGAGATCTTATCCGCGAACTGTTGACCTTCGGCATCCAAACCGTCATACACATCCCCACTGATAGCAACTGTTGGCCAAACAAACCCATTTGAGATTCTCTCCATTGATTTAGATAGGGAGGAGTTGGCAAAATTCTGATGAAATGCAGCTTTTCGTTGTTCTTTTGCCACTGAAGACCATAATTCGTGGCCACCTTTAAGTATTTCACCCAATAATTCAGGCCAATTTTGCTTTTCAAAATCCAAGTTAAATACCGCTTCATGCGAAGGTTCAATACCAGTCTTGGCTGAGTGAAAAAGCGGAATACCGAGATTAATAATATCCATGGCACAGCCAGACAGTCCCTCTTCAAAACTAGGAAAAATAGCGAAGCAAGAATCGCGCTTTAAATCTAGCCAACTATTTTTACCGTATTGGACTCGCTCATTTTTCCAAGTGAAATTTTTTGGAAAACGTAAAGCTAATTCGTTCAGTTCAACTTCCCAGTTTTTATTCCAAGCAAATCCAGCAAGCTCTAAACGGTAATCAGGAAATTCTTTTGATAAGAAAGAAACGACTTGAATTATTTTATCAATTCCCTTGCGATAGCAAATCGCTCCAAGATAAGCAACAATTTTTTTTCCAAAATTCGAATTGATCTCTTTTTCGTAGTCTGCCCAGTAGTGCCAGCCAATCGGATACACCTTTTCTGGCGCTACTCCTATTTTCACGTAAGACTGGAATAGAGACCAGGCGCCAAAACCAAGAATGAAATCTACGTTCTCTACTTCTTTGAGATTGGAATATATACCATCGTGACCGTTTAAATAATGTGATCCATATCCCGCCTGTTTGCCATGATCTTTAATTGTCCGGCGAAGTAGGGCACTTTCATTCACTGAAAGCAGAGTTGTAGTATCTGGCTTACAAACTTTTCGAAACTTATCAATTGATGCACTAATCGAAAAAAGTGCTGTTACGTCCCCTATGCCCCTAATTTTATTATACTCCGATGCATCCAAATAGATCGCATCATGATTTGGGTAGGCATTAAGAATGCTTTCATAATTAGCTTTTGCTACTAAGCCAATTCCGTCTTTTGGAATATCACCCGGTTTCCAAAAATCGCTCGCGTAGGCCATTACAACTTTAGACACTCTGAAATCATACAATAGATAAATGCATAATCCGGTCGTTTAGGATACAAATGAGTTTATTACGTAGAATTACATCCTGCTAATTCTAAGGAAAAATAGGCTGGTCAATTTCTACTCAATAAGTTCCACAAAATATTGGAAAAATAGAGAACGAATAAGAGCAAATTTCAAAACTAAATTGACTGGAGAAAAATTTTAACCATTTGTGAATTTTCAAATGTTTGGACTTCAACTTAACAGATTCTGCTACAAACTCAGACCCCGTGTACTCCTGAAATTATTAATTGAAATAAGATCAAAAGAATTAGAATTGTGAGCAAAGCCTTCGATTTTACGGTTGACATTTATAAATCAAAGTGTTTGAATAAAGAAACGGATTTGTGAACATCGACAAAAACCTGGAGATTGGATGCCTTCCTTGTTTTTACTTTTGTCACTTAGTCAAGTTTCCTAAACAAAGGAAAGTAAAATTCTCACCAAGATTCTTAATTCACGCTTAAATGCTCGATTGAGGTTTTCGAAAACTTTCCAGAAAGATGTCGATCCGATAATTTCAGTTGTTATCCCCGTTTTTGACCAAGAACAAGTAATTTTTAGTCACTTAACAGCAATCATCAAGAACATGACGTTACCCTTCGAATTTCTAATTATAAATGATGCAAGCTCGGATCAGACTGATTCTCAAGTGAGAAAATTTATAGATTCGATTGATTCTGGTTTTGGTTCATGCCATAGCGTGAAGTATTTTAAAACAATTTGGCCATGGTTTGAAACTCGTTGTGATGATTTTGCGATCCGCTTTGCCTCAGGGAAATATGTTATTGAAATCCAAGCTGACATGTTACTGCGTGAACTTGGTTTTGATGAAGCATTATTCAAATTGATGGAGAGTGATAATTCCATCGCAGCCCTTTCTGGACGAGGAAGTCACAGAATAGAAGATTTACTGCCCAGCTTAAAGGAGAATAAATCTAAGTCTGACAGAATATTTCAGTATAAGTTGCTCTATAAGATCGTCTTTAAATTAAGAAAAGAAATTCGCTTGCGAGTGAAATATAATCTTCGCAATACGAGTTTCACGGAACAATTGATTAAACCTAGTGACATTCCAACGTCAGACTTTTTGAATGAAGAAATATTCCCAAGTGAGGAGATATTCCAAAAGAGAGGCAAAGCTGGCTTCTTAGGAACCCTTGTAAATTTACTACCCTATAAGTCTTACGAAGATATTAACAGATCAATTAGTCAAAACTCTGGAAAAGTTTGGTTTGGCGAAACAATTATGCGTGGACCACTGATTATAAATAGAGATTTTTATTTAGAAATTGGTGGGTTTAATACCGAAGCATTTTATTTGGGAGATGATGATCATGATTTTTGTCTTCGCGCAAGAGAATTTGATAAAAAGGTAGGGTTCACCCCAATAAATTTTGCCTCACCACTCGAACTTGGAACTACCCGAAGAAAGAAAAGTATAAAAACAAAAATTTGGATTAGATTTCAACGTAGAATTAGAATGAAATCGTATCGCTCAAGTGATTTAGTAAAATTCTCAAAGAAAGTATCATGAAGGCTACTGTGAATATATTTAAAGTTTACTAAGAATTAATTCTTAAGTAAGTAATTAAGATCCATCTTTACAACTTATTATCAAAGAGGGTAACAAACGGTGAAATTCGATAAGCATAAAGAGATATTCTCGGAGATATACCGCAGCGGAACTTGGGGCGGCCGGGGCATTCCACGATCTGGGTCAGGTTCACTACCGAGTGCCGCGCGCCCTTATGTTCAATTCCTAGAGAAGTTCTTAAAGATTAATGGAGTAGCTTCGGTGTTGGACATCGGGCATGGAGACTGGGAAATGTGGGAGAGTTTTCAATTTGAGAGTATAAAATATATTGGTTTAGATATTTATGATGACATCACTAATCAACTCTCAGAAAAGTATGGCACCGAAAATCGCCAATTCATAGTGAGAAATGCAATTACGAACGATCTGCCAAAAGCTCAAGCGTGCATTTCTAAGGATGTGTTGCAGCACCTTCCGAATGCAGATATCTTGAAAATTCTTGGCAAAATGGGGGACTTTGAATATGTAATTATCTGTAATGACGCCTACAAATTTAAATTTGAACATTCCCTAAATGCAATGCGGCGATTTCTCAGCCTTCGTGAGAGAGCAGTACGGATTAGAAGTCATCAAAAACCATGGTTTTTAAAATTGAAAAGAACCAACTCGGACTGTCAAATAGGAGAGCACCGTCCGTTAAATCTTAAAAAGAGACCATTCCGTAAATCGATGGAAAACTTTCAATTACTAAAAATTGTGGATTTTCAGGGAAGCCTAGAGGTTCGACCAAATATAGTGAAACGTATTTTCGTATACAGTAACAACAAAGAAAGTGAAAAATATGATCACGAGTAAGAAATATACCTATCCAATTTTAAGATTTATCTCCTTCCTAGAGATGGAAATTAAAAAAATACTAAGACGTAAGTTCGTTAAGCGTAAAACGCTAAATGATCAGATGGAAGTTCAGAAAGAATTAATACAAATTATCAAAAATTCTACAAACTCAAAAGGAGAGTATTTTCAAGATCTCTGGGTTCTTTCTAATTTTGCTCGAAAGAGAGAAGGATATTTCGTAGAATTTGGAGCCACTGATGGAATATCAGCTAGCAATACTTGGCTACTCGAAACTGAATATGGATGGACTGGAATACTCGCAGAACCCTGCAAGTTAAATTTTATAGAATTAGAGAAAAATAGAAAATGTTTAGTCGATGCCCGAGCTGTTTGGGAGGTGTCAGGTGAGATGTTACTTTTCAGCGAAAGAAGAGAAAGCTACTTAAGTTCTATTCAAAATAAATCAAATCAGGGTGAAATCGTAAGAGAGTATTATGTTGAATCAGTATCATTAAATGATCTTCTCACGCAACACAAGGCTCCCCGAATAATTGACTACATCTCAATTGATGTGGAAGGAGCAGAGCTTGTAATTTTAAAAGAATTCTTTACTGAGAACTTGTATAAAGTGAATACCTTTTCAATAGAACATAATTGGCGTAAAGATAAGAGGGAAATCGAGGAATTGCTCTTGATGAACGGCTACAAGGTTGTTTATCGAGCGCTATCTTTTAGGGACACCTTCTACGTCAGGATAGAGATTTAAGTGTCGATCGTGAGGCTTTCTGGTGGACTGGGAAACCAACTTTTCCAATATTCGTTTGGTAAATTTTTAGAGAAAAGTACTAAAGAAAGTACTTTTTATGATCTTTCAGAATTCAAATACTCAAACGAACGAGATCGTAGATTTCCAGAAATCAACCGCCTCATTAGAGCAAATAGTGTCAACGAACCAAGATTCTTTCATGACCTGATTCCGGGAAGAATTTCTATTTTTTTAAAGAATAAAGAGAGAAGGGCTATATCTAAAGTCTACGGTAATGGTTTATTGGTAGAGAGAGAGTCTGAACTCGTTTATGATAAAAATTTGAGCATTGGTCCCGGGAGGTACTACTTAGGAAATTTCATCTCCCACCAGTATTGGGAGAGCGAACGAAATAGTATTTTGGGGCAAATCCATCATGATTTGGAGTATATCCTCGAAGAAAGTATTGCGATAAATTCAAATTCTATCGGAATGCATGTGCGCAGAGGTGATTACATAACAAATGAAAAGACGCTTAAATTTCATGGTTATTGCCATGATTCTTACTTTCTCAACGCCGTTAAACACATCAAATCTCTGCATTCGGAGGTTAAGCAAGTTAACATCGCGTCAGACAGTCCAAAGCTCGTCCTCACCCTCAAGAAGAATATTGAAGACCTCGGGATGCAAGTTGAATTTATTAAGAATCTAGAGCCCATCTCTGCCATGGTGAGTCTGGCACGAAATAGGTTTTTTGTTGGATCAAATTCGACCTTTTCTTGGTGGGCAGCGGCTTTGACGGAGAAGGAAACCAATATCTTTCCTGATAAATGGTTTGCAAGCGGTGATTATGGTTTTAGTCCAACATCTTATTTCCCATTTCCAGTATCAACAATTTCGGATGCCCTAAGAGTCACTTAATCATTTTAAGCCGATTTATGACATTGTTTAGGAATTCCTTATAAGCTCGAAATCGCCACGTTCCCCATATTTGAAGGCCTCTTATTTCCATTTTTTTATTCAAAGGATCAATGTATTGGTATTTAAAAACTATTTCATTGGAGAGATTCGGCCATAACGTCGTTTGAAAACTATGTTTATGCGTCTGATTCCCGAATACCACCGGACTTTCGCGCGTTAGACTGTGACTTGGACGCAGAGATAGTTTGCCGGAACTCCATGCCACTATTTCCCAATAGTTATCCCAATTAGGCTTTGGAGAGTGCATAGCCCTTTCAATTTTTCCAGACCAATTACGGGAAAGTGATCGGGAAAGGAATGGATCGTTAGTTACGCGCTGAGAGAAATTCTTTACTATATTTCGCAGATATGGCCCATCAAATCTAGAGTTATTCAATAGATCCAAAAAGAATTTGACAGAACCATCAGAAGCTGCCCATCCTGAAATGGTATGAATATTAGTTTCCTGTAGTTGTATTGATTGATGGATCGGTAACTCAGACAAATCCGACAAAGGGTTATTGCCGCAAATTGAAAAATACTTCTCGAGTAAATCCTTAGCATATGAAGAATCCAGAAACTCTACGAATTCACGCCGAAACTCTAAATCGTCCTCTAAAACCAAGCCCCATTTATGCTCACTGAAAAATCTTCCCAGCGCAATTGAAAAGTGGTCAAAAAGCCCTAAGTTTTTTTCAGATAACCAAATTTTGATTTCATGTTTAGACCATGATTTCCAAGATTCTGCGCATTTGATAACAGATTGATTATCTGTCTCTGTCCCAAACGTAGGTCCATCTATGGATATCTCAATTCGTCGACTAGGAAGCGCCTCCAAATCTGCGGCAATTCTGCAAAATTCAATGGGGCGGCAATATGCCATCAGTAGAATAGGAATCGGCAGGCTTTTTGAGAGTTCTACAGAATCAGAAATAAAAATCAGCCCCTAGCTGTACCCAAGTGTATTTTCCATGTAATAAATCTTTATTACGCACGGATTCCTTTATTGTGATCAATCTAGTTAATAAACTACCCCAGAGATCTAAATTGCGATCCTCCGATACTAAGAATCCGGAATCATCAGTCACTAGGTCTCTTGCAAATCCAGTATCAGTCGCTAAGAAAGGAGTTCCCGAAGCCAGCGCCTCTAAGATAGAAATTGGCCCACCTTCATTTTGTGCAACTGATATAAGTGCTGATGCACCACGTAACAATTTTGCTTGTTTAGCAAAACTAAAATCGATTATTTCAACATTTTTGTACGTAGTTAATATTCCGCCGTCAAATACTCTCCAGCCACTTCCATGAATTATGAATTTGTGCTCGGGGAATGAATCTATTATCCACTGAACAAATTTTGGATCTTTTCTAGGTTTGCAGTCACCAGAAAATAAGAAGTACTTCTCTCTAACCTCAACTTCGGGGCTTGGATGAAAAATACTTCGCTCCACCGCCCCCGGCGTCACTTGTAATTTATCCTCAGGAAACCCCTCCTCAATGAGAATTTCTCTAAGGCGGGTATTTTGTACAAATGCTTTTGTAATTCGCGATTCCCGCAAAACAAGTTCTTTGGTATCGCTTAAATCATCAAAATGAGTCAGCCAGATTCTATTTCTGGATTCTCCAATTACAAATCTATCGTCAATTTCTAGAAAAGTTCTATGATGGAAAAACAAATTATTTCCATTTACATCAGGACGAAACTTCGCCTTTAGTGAACTTAATGATCTAATCTCACGCCGGCTGACTGGAATAAATTGAAAATTCGCTTCGGCGTTAACAGCCTTAGCCGCCTCACGTGCTAGCGCGTCCAAAATCCATCCTTTGAAATTGCTCATTAAAAAGACATTAGATTTGTGCAACCAAGAACTCCTCATTTGCGTTATTGGGTAAGAATATATGAAACCATCAACAAAATTCATGGTTTGCAAAAGAATAACTTTGGTAAGATGATCAGCATGTGCGGAATTTGCGGAAGCGCAAACAGCAACGGAGAGACTCCGAAAAAACTAGATCAAGCTGTGGAAGCACTCAAATACCGCGGTCCTGATGATCAGGGTATGTATGTTGGAAATCAAATTTCACTTGGCCACACACGGCTAGCTATTCAAGATGGAGCAAACGCAAAACAGCCCATGGTGAGCCATTCTGGCCGCTACGTCCTAGTTTTCAACGGAGAAATTTATAATCACTTTGAGTTAAGAGGCTTAATTCCGCATCACCCTTGGAAGACTGAGTCTGATACCGAAACGGTTTTAGAGCTTTTCGAGATACTGGGCGAGTCCGTTATCAGTCAGTTTGTGGGGATGTACGCCTTTGGGATTTGGGACACTCAAAAAAATACTTTAACACTTTCTCGAGACCCAAATGGTGAAAAGCCAATATTCTATTCAATACTCAACGGGGAGATATGTTTTGCTTCTGAAGCAAGGATCGTTGCCTTCATCAGTGGGCTTGATGGCTCTTTAGATCCTAAAGCTCTCCCTGAGGTATTGAAATATGGTTATTTGAATCCCAAAAAAAGTTTTATTAATGGGGTATCGCCATTAATGCCGGGTGAGATCCTCACTTGGAGCAACGAGAACGTTTCAATTAAACCCAGGGGAAATCTTGACAGAAGTGATATTCAACCTAGAAATAAATTTCAATCTATCCGCGAATTTATTGAAACTGCGGTGCATCGAACCCTCTTGGCTGATGAAAAAGTCGGTGTAATGCTAAGCGGAGGTATAGATTCCTCAATCATTGCTGCAATTGCTGCAAAACATGTTGAAGGTTTGCCCACTTTCACTTTTGCGCTGACGCAAGATTCAGCCGATGCCAGGTTTGCACAATTAATGTCTGACAAAATAAAATCCGATCATCATGTAATCACAATAAATCCCGAAGAGTTAGCCGATGAAATAGAACGGATAGTAACCTCGCTTCCGCAGCCGTTCGCTGACTCGGCGGTCATTCCTACGAATCTACTCTCAGAAATTGCACGATCTAAAGTGAAAGTCTTGGTATCAGGAGATGGTGCTGACGAGATGTTCGCAGGTTATGGATACTATGAAAAATACAGGAACAAAGAAGTAACAGGAAAAATTGATAGTTTTGCGCGGGAGGGGCTTTATTATCTACTAAAAAACAGCCGTTATAAAAAAATCAATAAACTAAGAGATAACTTCAAGGAATCTAAATTAACCTCCCGAAGATCAACTATCCAAGAATCATGGGATGAAGACCTTGCCGCGTTTACGAACTTCGAGCTAGGAGAAATGCTTGGCATAAAGAATTTTGCGGTGCATAAGGGTTCAATAAATCTTAGTGAGAAAAAACCAACTTTTTGGAATGTATTGCAAGCAGATCGTGAATACTACTTAACTGGGAACATTTTACAAAAAAGCGATTTAGGAGGGATGCTCGGATCAATTGAAATCAGAGCCCCATATTTGGATCGAGATCTTGATAGGTATCTCAGAGAGAGTATCTCTGATCCACAGCAGCTAACGAAAAAGATATTATATTCTGCTTGCTCAGATTTGATTCCTGATTCTATATTTGAGCGTAAGAAAATGGGTTTTGGGGCCCCCTTAGACGAATGGTTTAGTAACAAGAAAGTAAATAAGTTGGTTGACTCAGTTATAAGAAATGAGAATGCGAGAATTTATCAGCATTTTGATTTTGAAAAGTCAATTCAAAGTATAGAAAAAACAAATTTACGGAAGTGGAACTTCTTTGTTCTGGCTCTTTGGTTAGAAAAAAATGAATCTAGATAATCCATTAGTTTCAGTCATTTTACCCGTTCATCGCGAAGATGAATTCACTATTTTGGCGATTAGAAGCATTTTGGACCAAGAATTTAATGATTTAGAATTGCTATTGATCTGCTCTGAAAATTCAAATTCATGTTCTGTCTTTGAAAGCAATTTAAAGGTTCGAGTCTTGATAACCCCTAAGCACTGGAATTTAAGTCAGAAACTTAATTTTGGGATAGGTCATTCACGTGGAAAATATATTGCTCGTATGGATAGCGATGACATTTCATATCGAGAGAGAATCAAGAAACAGGTTCTGCATATGGAAAACAACCTAGAAATTGACATTCTTGGTGGTGGAATTAGATTCATCGGCCATCTTCCAGGAAACGAGAAACTAATAAACACGGTGGCATTGCTTCCAAGTGGCAACAGGGCGCTCCTGATACACATGCTAAACAAAAATCCTTTTTTTCACCCAACGGTCATGTTTAGAGCGGAGAGTTTAATGAATTCAAAATTGCGGTATCGAAAATATTTCGACCGATCTCAGGATTATGATTTGTGGACCAGAGCTTCGGTTAACCTCAAATTTGCGAACCTTCAAGAACCCCTGATTGACTATCGACTGCACGACAATCAGTCGGGTGTTATTGAGCACAGAGACTCAGTCTATTTTTCAAATTTAGCCAAATTAACTTATTGTTTGAAATGTATTTTAGCGGCAGATTTCAGATCACTGGCGGCATTAAGAATTTTACCCATGAGGATGCGACATTTCCTAAATAGCTGGATTAATCGCAGAAAGGAAGATTGAAATATATTTGGCACTACTAGAATCTATAGTGATTAGAGACAAAGGATAATTGTCTTGATGTGAACAAGAGTTATCTAAATCGTTTAAGTCAATGTCTGAGTTTGAGGAATCTAATACAAGGCCGCCTCCAAGTATTGTCAGAGAGTTTGCAATTCCGGTCGATTCGGTTGTGAGAACTTTAGATTTATGCATTAAACCTTCTAATGCGACCGTAGGGTAAACGTCATAACATTCAGAAATTACAGACACAAATTTAACGCGGTGGATGTATGGAAAAATTTCGCTGCGATCCAAAAATCCAAGATACATAAATTGAGAATGATTAAGAATCTGCTTTGCAGATTTCTTTAAATCCATATCCCCGGCCGCAAGAAGCGTCCACCCAGGATTATTTTTTACTATTCTGCAAATCCTTTCAAAACCTTTACCTGTACTCCGACCAGCAAAGAGAACTTCATTTTTCTTGTCTACCTCTAAAATATGATCTGGACAATTGCAACATTCGATTCCATTTGAAATTATTGTTAAGTTCTTAACGCTCACACTTTTATATATTTTAGCCTGCATTTCGCTAATGCAGATATTCTGATAATTTCTATTCGCCAAAAAAATAAGTAAAGATCGACGAAATGAGTAAATGATATCAATAATTTTATTATCACTTAACTTTATAAGGTTATTAGCAGAGATGTTCTTCGGATATAGCTTTCTGGGTGAAATCACACCGAAGTCATGAAATGTTTGAACGACTCTGATTCTAAGCAGAAATAGCATAAACGTAATAGTTCTCGGAATTCGCACACCAATTTGATTTATCCAAACTATTTTTGGACGTTGCGCCACAAAAAGAAAGGTAATTTTCAATAGGAGCAAAAGAGAAGCAAATTCCGAAAGTAAACGTGTAGCCATATATTTTCGCAGGAATTTGTCTAGAAATTCGTTCCTATGTATAGAACGAACTTCTAAATGTTGGTCTTTGGTGACGCGGCCAGAACTTAATGTCGTATGCCAAAATGAAACAAAGAATTTTGTAGAAAGATACTTAGAGTGACTATACGCAATTGAAGCAGCGCCTGGAAAATCGTCTGGATGCATGTCGTTAAGTACAACAATGTCTGCTCTTGGCATAGTGTATTAAGTCTATTACGTAAGGTATATTTCAAGTCTGTAAAGGCCTTGCAAGGGGGAATAATCGATGCGTATTTTGATCACTGGTGCTGCAGGTTTTTTGGGTTTTAGTCTTTCTCGGAAATTCCTTGCGGAGGGTCATCATGTCACCGGTTTAGATGACTTCACGACAGGCAGCCCTAGACACATTAAGGAGTTAGAGACCGACAGTAATTTCAGATTTATTTTTCAAGATGTCAGAGAACCTTTATATGGAAATTTTGATGGAATTCTGAATTTTGCTTGCCCGGCTTCACCAATTCATTATCAAGCTGACCCCGTCCGCACCATTGAGACAAATTTTTTAGGCATGATCAATGTTTTGCATTTGGCAAAGGATCTCAATGCTCGAGTACTTCAGGCATCCACGAGTGAGGTTTATGGTGACCCCGATATTTCTCCTCAAAAGGAAACATATTGGGGAAATGTAAACCCTATTGGAAAAAGGTCTTGCTATGACGAAGGGAAGCGAGCGGCTGAAACACTTTGTTTTGACTATATGCGTCAACATAAACTTGATGTAAGAGTTATTCGTATCTTTAATACATATGGTCCCGGAATGGCGATCGGGGACGGGAGAGTTGTCAGCAATTTTATTGTGCAAGCTCTCAGAGGTGAAGACATAACGATTTATGGTGATGGTTCACAAACTCGCTCTTTCTGCTACGTTCTAGATTTAGTGGACGGCATTTACAAGACATTTACACATAAAGAAAATCTTGCTTCCCCAATAAACCTGGGTAATTCACAAGAATTTACGATGATGGAGCTTGCTAGTCTAATTGTAAAAATGACAGAATCTGAATCTAAAGTAGTGACAATTCCCTTACCAGAAGATGACCCGCGACAACGCTGTCCTGATATATCGCTAGCCAAGAAACATTTACATTGGGAGCCGCATACGAATCTACAAAGTGGGATTGAGAAGACCATTGAATATTTCCGGGCGATGCTTGATAAATGAAAGACGTTATACACATAATTACAACTATCAGTCTGGGTGGCGCTGAAAAGCAACTCCTTACTCTAGTCAGAGAACAAGTTAAGTCTGGACGTATCGTTAAAGTGATTTATTTAAAGGGAAAGCCAGAGCTCTTAGACCTATTATTGCAATCAGGGGCTGAAGTTATTAATGAATTTGCAAATAAGAATCCAATAATCCAAGCATTTTTAATTAAGCGTTATTTTGGCATACAAGGCGAGTGCGTAGTTCACTCTCACCTACCTCGAGCTGAGCTCTTTGGCACCCTCGCACCAAAAAGGATCAAAATTGTCGTTTCTAGGCATAACGCAGAACCATTTTTCCCGGGGGCTCCGCGAATTATCTCCAGAGTATTGTCAAGACATGTCACTGAGAGAGCCACATATATAATTGCAATTTCTGAAGCGGTTAAAGATTATTTACTTAAGTTCCAGGAAGTTGTTGATCCAGCAAAGATTCACGTTATTTACTACGGTTTCAGCCAGAATGAGAATACAGACTTGGCGACTATAGTAAAATTGCAAGAAGTGAAAAACAAGAATTTAGTAATTGGAACAGTTTCAAGATTAGTGCCACAAAAAGATCTTGGAACCCTTTTGCGTGCATTTAAGGTATTTCAAAATAGTAGACCTGAGGCAAGCTTAGTGATAGTCGGAGAGGGTCATCTTGAACAAGAATTGAGAGACCTCTCTCGCGAACTATGCATCGAGTCCAACGTAATATGGTTTGGAAGAACGTCAGATGTTAATTCGATTATTGGCGAATTCGATATTTTCGCGCTCACCAGCTTATACGAGGGATTTGGCCTTGTTTTACTCGAGGCTATGGCCAATAGCGTTCCGATTGTGGCAGCTCGGAATTCGGCTATACCTGAAGTCTTGGGCAGAAATTATGAGGGCTTATTTGAAACTGGAAACTTCAAACAGTTGGCAGGTTTACTTGAGTCGTCATTGAACTTTGATCAGAATTTAAGGATGAAGGAACACCTATCTGAGCGCCTGCAGATTTTCCAGCCAGATAGAATGCGAATTAAAGTAGATGAGATCTACTTGCAGATGGAGACGCTATGACCATTATCGTTACGGGTGCCGCTGGTTTTGTGGGCTCCCATTTAGTAAAAAACCTTGCAGAACAAGGTGAGACTGTAATTGGGCTAGATAATTTCAATGATTACTATTCCCCAGAATTGAAGCGCATGCGCGTTTCTTGTCTGACACCGAAAAATGTGGAAATTATCGATATAGATCTAACTGATAGAAAAAAGTTAAGTTCTCTGATTGCAAAATTAAAACCAATCACTATTTACCACCTGGCTGCACAAGCCGGAGTACGACTCGGCCTAGAGAGTAATAATCAATATGTTCAGTCCAATCTTGTTGGTTTTTCGAATATCTTAGAATTATCAGTAATGAACGACGTAGGAAATTTTGTTTATGCATCATCATCAAGCGTTTATGGAAATTCCTTGAAAACTCCTTACTCTGAATCTGATACCAGCTTAGCTCCAATCAGTTTTTACGGTGCCAGCAAACTTTCGAATGAGATTTTGGCTTCGGCGTTAGTCAGGGGAAGTAAAACGAATGCGAGGGGTCTCAGATACTTCACGGTTTATGGTCCATGGGGAAGGCCAGATATGGCATATTTTCGGATAGCCGAAGCATTAACAAATGATAATCAGTTCCACCTTTTTGGTTCTGGAGATGTAGTTCGAGACTTTACTTACATTGATGACATCATTTATTCGACGATTCATCTTGCAGCAGAACTCAACTCACGAGACAAAAAAGGCTTTTCGGATGTTGTCAATATAGGTGGTGGGAAACCCAGCAGCATGAAACAACTGATCTCTGCATTCGAAACAATCAGTAGACGGTCTTTAAAAATAAACCAACTCCCGCATGTGGCAAAAGATGTAAATCAAACATTTGCGAGCCTGGAACTGCAAAATCAGTTGATCAATTTCGTTCCGACCGTTTCTCTTGAAGAGGGTGCCAAAAGAGTATTCCAATGGGCAAACGACTCGTCGGTCGCTTCCAAGTTGACCACTTGGACAAAAAGTGTCGACTAGTAGAAAAATACTGGTTGTAACCGGAATTTACCCGCCAGACATAGGGGGACCGGCCACGTATGTACCCCAATTGTGTGCCCAGCTAAACCGTTTGGGATACGAAGTTCATTTGATATCTCTTGCCGATAACCCGGCTAAAAATGGGCCGGAAGAGCCGTGGAGAAGAACATTCATTTCGCGTGGGTTATGGAAACCATTGCGAATCCTAAAAACTGTGTTTGTTCTATATAAATCTTCTTCAGATTCTACGGCCATATTTTCAAACGGATTATTCGAGGAGGTTGGCATCCTTAGCGTAATTAGAAGAAATAAAAGAATTATTGCCAAAATCGTTGGAGATCCCGTGTGGGAACGATTTAAGAACTCTAATGAAAGCAATATAGACATTGAAAGTTTTAACCAAGAAACGCTAAAAAAAGAGTATTTTCTGCAAAGGATATTGCTGACATGGTCGCTAAATCAATTCTCAGAAATTTCATGTCCCAGCGCTCAGCTTAAAGAAATTATCATCGGCTGGGGCGTTAAGAGAAATGTGTCAGTCATAAAGAATGGAATTAAATGTCAAGAAATAGAACGATCAACATCTATATACGACATCGTTACAGTCTCTAGATTAGTCAAATGGAAAAACATAGACCAATTGATATTGGCCGTGGCGAACAGTGACTATTCAATCGCAATCTGTGGTACCGGCCCAGAAAAGTCAAATTTAGAAAAATTAGCTAAGACGAATAATGTAAATGTTAAATTCCTTGGTCAATTAACAGGAAAATCACTCAGCAATGTGATTAATAATTCAAGAGTATTTGCATTATTGTCGAGCTACGAAGGATTGTCGTTTTCATTACTAGAGGCCATGATGGCTGGAAAGAGAATTTTAGTGTCAAATGCGAGAGGTAATTTAGATGTAATTCTAAATAATGAGAGCGGGATAGTAGTAGATCCGAAGAATTTGAACGAAATATCCACGGCGTTAGGAATATTGATTAATGACGATTTGGTAAGTAAGAAGCTATCCAATCAAGCACACCAAATTGCAGTTACTTATTATTGTGCAGAAAAGCAAATGAATTCAATGATCAAACTCATAGGTGTTTAAGATGAAGTCTTTAAATACTGAGCAATTCATCTTTCTGATTGATTCCAGAGGGATAATTACGTCTAAAAATCCTGAAACTTTTGATCGACATTTGAATTATGCAAAGAGGTTAAAGGAGTCGAGCCCAAATAGCCATTTATATATAATTTCAGCGGTTTCAGTGACGCAAGCAAGACTACATTCTGGGGATTTAATCCAGGAATTCATCAAATCAAACAAGAGGTTTTCTTT
>Ga0164295_10001397_pt1 | contig 19958 bp, 16 predicted proteins | sample GEODES006metaG_FD_111798 | JGI IMG/M metagenome (GOLD analysis project Ga0164295, IMG submission 111798) | Oligotrophic lake water microbial communities from Sparkling Lake, Wisconsin, USA - GEODES006 metaG | ecosystem: Environmental > Aquatic > Freshwater > Lake | place: USA: Sparkling Lake... | reverse complement strand
GGTGCTGGTGGTGATCGTCGCAGGATTAATCACCGGTGTGGTGAAACTCGCCAATCTGTCGCAGGTCACCACCGGACTGATCCTCATCGCGGCGATCAGCTACTTCACCGTGATGCTGACCAGTGATCGGGTCGACGCAGTGGAGCGAACCCGGGTACGGGCCTTCATCCCCCTGTTTATCGCCAATGCGGTGTTCTGGTCGCTGTTCCAGCAGATCTTCACCGTTCTTGCGGTCTACTCCGACGAACGAATGAATTGGTCAATCTTCGGGTGGACCGCGCCCTCGAGCTGGATCGGATCGATTGAGCCGGTGTGGATTATTGCGCTGTCGCCGGTCTTCGCGGTGATGTGGACCAAACTCGGGCGTCGCGCGCCGACCACTCCGCGCAAGTTCGCCTATGGCGTGATCGGCATGGGATTGGCTTTCCTGCTGTTCATGGCCATGGCCGGAACCACCGGGCGTTCGGTACCGGTGCTGTTCGTCGTGGTGGTCATGGCGGCCTTTGCGATCTCGGAACTGCTGTTGTCGCCGATCGGATTGTCGGTGACCACCCAACTGGCGCCGAACGCCTTTCGCGCGCAGATGATGGCGTTGTATTTCTTCTCAGTGGGATTGGGAACGGCGATGTCCGGCGTTCTGGCCCGGTATTACGATCCGGCGCACGAGTTCGCCTACTTCGGAATCATCGGAAGCACGGCCGTGTTGATCGGGTTGATCGTGTGGGCGATAGCGCCGCGCATCAGTCTGCTCATGGAGGGTGTGCACTGATTCAGGCGTGTGGTGTGCCGCCACGCAGATACACCGTGGTGGTGTGGGTGAAGAACTCCCGTGCCGCGCCGCCCTGCTCCTTCGGCCCCAGACCGCTGCGCTTGGCGCCACCGAAAGGCACATGCGGATCAGCGCCGGCGGATTCGGAGTTGATATGTAGAACCCCGACGTCGACGCGATCGATCGCCTGGAGTGCCCGCGTGAGGTCCTGGGTGAAAACCGCTGCGGAGAGCCCGAACTCGCTGTCATTGGCCAGTGCGAAGGCGTGGTCGACATCGGTGGCCCGGCGCACCGCCAGCACCGGCCCGAACAGCTCCTCGGTCCAGATGTCAGCCGATTTCGTCAGCTCCACGATCGTCGGAGCCACGAAGTGGCCATGCGCGAGCGGACCGCCGCTGTAACCCCCGCCGCCGGCTAGTACCGAAGCCCCCTGGGCTTTGGCCGTATCGATACCACCGACGATGTCGGACTGTGCCGAGCGGCTGATGACGGGGCCCATCTGGGTTGCGTCGGCGCTCGGGTCCCCGACCGTCAGACTGTCGGCCTTCGTGGTCAGCGCTTCCAGGAACCGATCGGCGATCCCCTCGGTGAGCACCAATCGCGAAGTCGCCGTGCACTTTTGCCCACTGCTGCGAAACGCGCCCAACATCACCTGCTCAACAGCGAGATCGAAGTCGGCATCGTCGAGGACTACTGCGGCGTTCTTACCGCCCATCTCGGCCTGGACCGGCACGCCGCGGGCTGCGGCCGCTGCCGCGATCCGCCTGCCCACCCCGGTCGAGCCGGTAAAGGTAATCGCATCGACGGCGGCATGGCTGACCAGTGCGTCACCGGCGACTGAGTTACCGATCACCAGATTGAGCACACCGGGTGGCAGGCCTGCGCTTGTCAGCGCCTCGGCGAGACGCACGGCCAATAGTGGAACCGAACTCGCGGGCTTCCAGACCACCGTGTTTCCGTAGACCAGGGCCGGGGCGATCTTCCAGGCCGGGATCGCGATCGGAAAGTTGAACGGCGTGATCGCCGCGACCACGCCGATCGGTTTGCGGGTCACGAGGATCTGTTCGCCCGCGCGCGGTGAAGCGAAAATCTCCCCGGCCTGGCGGTCACCCTCGCCGGCGTAGTAGCGCAGGATCTGCGCGGCGCGGCTCACCTCGGCAATGCCCTCGGCCTTGGTCTTGCCTTCTTCGAGGGTCAACTCAAGACCCCACTCGGCCCCGTGACGCTCAACGATCGCCGCGGCGGCGGCGAGTACGGCACCGCGCTGATGGATCGGCATCCCCGCCCACCCGGGCAGGGCACGTTGCGCGGCGCCGACGGCCTCATCAACATCACCGACAGAGGCCGCATCACCTTCGGCGATGACGTGGTCAGGCCGCGTCGGGCTCAGGCTCTGCACCCGCTCGCCATTACCGGCCCGCCAGTGCCCGGCGATGAGTTGGCGCAGCGCCGCGGCTGAGCTCATCTCAGCGGAACGCTGCGTGTCCGGTGAGGGCCCGTCCGATGGAGAGCATGTGCATTTCGGAGGTGCCCTCATAGGTCAACACCGATTCGAGGTTGTTGGCGTGGCGCAGCGGTGAGTACTCCAGGGTGATACCACTGCCGCCCAGCAGGGTCCGGCACTCCCGGGCGATCGCCAGTGCCTCGCGAACGTTATTGAGCTTGCCCAGGCTCACCTGCTCGGGGCTCACGCCCTGGGCATCTTTGATGCGGCCGAGGTGGATGGCCAACAGGACGCCCTTGCCGAGTTCGAGCGTCATATTGGCCAGCTTCTCCTGGGAGAGCTGGTAACTCGACAGTGGCCGATCGAAGACCTCACGATCGCGGGTGTAGGCCAGGGTGGTTTCCAGGCAGTCCCGGGCCGCGCCCATGGTGCCGAAGACGATCCCGAATCTCGCCTCATTCAGACAGGACAGCGGGGCGCCCAGGCCGATGGCTTCGGGCAGTTGAGCCGACGCCGGTAACCGAACGTTGTCCAGTACTAACTCAGACGTGACCGAGGCCCGCAGTGACAGCTTCTTGTGGATCACGTTGGCGATGAATCCGGGTGTGTCGGTGGGCACCAGGAAACCGCGGATGCCCTCGTCGGTTTGCGCCCAGATGGTGGCGACGTCGGCGAGATTGCCGTTGGTGATCCACATCTTGGTGCCGTTGATAACCCAGTCGGCTCCGTCGCGGCGGGCACGGGTGCGCATGCCGGCCGGATTCGAACCGAAGTCCGCCTCGGTCAATCCGAAGCAGCCGATGGCATCACCGGATGCTAAACGTGGCAGCCACTGCTGTTTCTGTTCCTCGGATCCGAAGCGATGAATGGAGTACATCGACAGTGAGCCCTGCACCGACACGAAGCTACGGAAACCGCTGTCGCCGGCCTCCAACTCCAAGCAGGCCAAGCCGTAGCTGACGGCATTGGTGCCCGCGCAGCCGTAACCGTCCAGGTGCATCCCCATCAGACCGAGACCGCCGAACTCCTTGGCGAGTTCTCCTGGCAGGGTGCCGGATTCAAACCAGTCCGCCACATTGGGTCGCAACCGGGTATCGACGAACCGGCGCACAGTCGCGGCGATATCGCGCTCATCAGCATCGAGCAGTCGGTCGATATCGAACAACTCGAACGGGGTGTAGGTGTCCTTCTTGGGCGGGGCTACCGTCGCGGTCATGGCTATCCGATCCGAATGAGCTTCTTGTTGACGAATTCATCGATACCGAAACGGCCCAGTTCGCGACCGAAACCGGAGCGCTTGACACCGCCGAACGGCAACTCGACACCGTCTGCGCCCACGAGATTGACATAGACCATGCCAGCCTCGATCTTGTCGGCCACCCGCTTGGCCTGTTCGGCATCAGTGGTGAAGACGTAGGACCCGAGACCAAACGGGGTGTCGTTGGCCAGTTCCACCGCCTCGTCCTCGCCAGCCGCCTTGTAGACGCATGCCACCGGGCCGAACAGTTCTTCGCGGTAGGACGGCGAATCCGCCGACACCCCGGTGAGCACCCCGGGCGGGAAGTGGGCACCCTTGCGTTCGCCGTTGGACACCAGTTTCGCACCGTCGGCCACCGCGCGGTCGACCTGTTCGCCGAGACGCTTTGCGGCCGCCACCGAGGACAGCGGGGCCAGTCCCTCTGCGGTCGCCAGCACCTTCTCGGTGAACTTGGTCAGGAACTCGTCGTAGATGTCGGCAGCGACGATGAAGCGTTTGGCCGCATTGCAGGCCTGGCCGGTGTTCTCGAAACGCCCCGCGACGGCCGCATCGACAGTCGCATCGAGGTCGTCGGTGCTCAGCACGATGAACGGGTCACAGCCGCCGAGTTCGAGCACGACCTTCTTCAGGTTGCGCCCGGCGATTTCGGCCACCGCCGCGCCGGCCCGCTCCGAGCCGGTCAACGACACTCCCTGAACTCGCGGGTCGGCGATCGCCTCGGCGATCTGCTCGTTGGTGGCGTAGACGTTGACGTAGGCGCCCTTCGGGAAGCCGGCGTCGTCGTAGATTTTTTGGATGGCTGCGGCCGACTCCGGGCACTGCGGTGCGTGCTTGAGCACGATCGTGTTGCCCAGGGTCAGGTTCGGGCCGGCGAACCGCGCCACCTGGTAGTACGGGTAGTTCCACGGCATGATGCCCAGCAGCACGCCCACCGGTCCGCGCCGGATGATCGCGCTGCCCTCGCCGTACAGCAGGTCGATCGTCTCGTCGGCGAGGAACTTCTCGGCGTTATCGGCGTAGTACTCGTAGATCGCGGCACTGAAGTCGATCTCGCCGAGTGCGCTGTCGATCTCCTTGCCCATCTCGCGGTTGATGATTTCGGCGAGCTCCTGCCGGCGCTCGGTGTGCAGCGCGGCGACCTTGCGGATCAGCTCGGCTCGCTGGGCCACCGTGGAGTTCTTGGACCACTCCAGGTAGGCCTTCTGGGCCGATGCCAGGGCGTCCTCGATCTGCTTGTCGGTTGCCGTCGGGTACTCCTGTACCACGTCGCCGGTCGCCGGGTTGACCACTGCATACAAAGACATCTCTCGTCCCTCTCGTTGTGCTTACGGCGAGCCTACGGCTGCCGGGTTGCGTATGGCCACGGATTGTTGCGCTCGGGAACCGAGCTTGCTCGGCTCTGTTTGAGAGCCATCCGGAGATGACCCCGAAGATCGTGCAGGTCGGGGTCGGTCCAGCGGTTGACCGCCTCGATCGGGTCGGATGTCAGGTCGTAGAGCTCCCACTGGTCGTCGAGTGGGCTGGTCCGGTAGACGTCCCCGCCGGGACCGTTGGCCGCATATTGCCGGACCCCGGGCTCGGTCCAGGTCGAGGGATCGTCGAAGCTGCGGACGAGCTTCCACAGATGTCCCGCACCCCCGGGCGCGTCGGCCTCGTCGACCCTGACAACCAAACCCTCGAAGTTGGCGGCGGTGTGCGCCGGAATCCGGATGCGCAGCGGTGCAGGGGGATTGGTGGTCTGCTTGAGTATGCGGCCGATACCGGAGGCCCCACTGTCACCTTCGAGCATATTGTCGCGGGTCATCAGATACACGGCACGGTCCTCATCGGCGGGGGCGCCGTCGACCACCGGCATGAGGTCGCGTCCCGGGAGCGGGTGCACCTCAGAGAAGGAGGCCCGCAGGGTTGCGGCCACAGCGTCGACGTCGACGCCCGCCGCGCCGAGCAGTGTCGGCACGATATCGACATGTGAGGTGGGCGCGTCCACCACCCGCGCAGCGGTGGTCTGCCGGCCGACCCGGGCGATCACGAAGGGCACCCGGGTGGCCTCGTCGTAGAGGTTGAACCATTTCTGGTGCAGGCCGCCGTGCGCACCGAGCAGATCACCGTGGTCGGAGGTGCGCACGAGAATCGCATCGTCCGATCCGCTGGTCACCGCGCGGCGGACCCGGTCGAGCGGGGCATCCACCTCGGCATGAAGACGGTAGTAGAGATCGCGGTAGCGCTGACCGTTGCGCTTGTAGATCTGCTCAACCGGGCCGGCCGGCCCGTACCCGGAGTAGTACGCCTCCCGGAAGGCGATCTGGGCGGCAGGCTTGGTGCGCAGGTCTTCATCGGCCGTGGGCGCCGGCTCAACCGGTGGGGGATCCAGGTGCGAGGACTTCAGCGGACTGCGCACCACCCACGTCGGGAACAGCACGATGTCGTGCGGGTTGACGAAGCTGGCGACCAACAGGAAGGGCCGCAGCGCCTCGGTGTCGCCGGCCCGCCGCCGGGCGTAGCGATCCTCCAACCAGGCCACCACGCGGTCGGCGATCAGTGTGTCCCGGCGCACGCCGCTATTGGCCAGTCCGGCCCCGTGCGGTTCCGGGCCCACCCATCCGGAGAAACCGAACGGAGCCAGCGGATCGGCGTCGAGGTAACGCTGCACCGCCTGCTGATCGACCACGCCGTCGTTGTCGTTGGTCGCCAACACTCCGCCCGTCGCCGCATCGTCTAGATCGGCGTGGGATATATGCCACTTGCCGTCGTAGTGGGTGTCATAGCCCGCGGCGCGGAACCAGTTGCCCAGCGTCGGTACCTCACCCTGGCGCAGCCACCGCATCCGCGAGTCATCGAAAACCTTTCCGATGCCGTCGGTTTGGGTCACCCCGTGCAGGTCGGGATACTGCCCGGTGAAGATCGTCGGACGGCTCGGCACACAGGCCAGCGAGCCGGTGTAGTGCCGGGTGAAGCTCACGCCGTTCTCATCGAACCAGCGGCGGCCGGTCAGCGTCCGCTGCCGCCAGGTCCGCACATCATCGGTTTCATACGGCGGGATCGCGCGTTCCTCGTCGGTCATCACGATGATGACGTCGGGGCGCTCGGGCGTCGGGTTTTGCGTCATCGTCTGCCTTCCACTCGTTCTGCCAGTCCGGCCAACATCACATCGGATTGTTTGGTCATCAGCCGGCACAGCGCCTGTTCGGCGACCTGTGCCACCGGGTTGGTGCCGATCTCCACCGTGGTGGTGAGGGTGACAGCGGTGAACCCCTGTGTGGTGGGCATCAGCGTCCAGCAGTTGGACACCCGGTGCAACCTCCGGGGCAGGCCTTCGATGTCATAGCCCAGGGTGGTCGGTGGCATGCAGTCGGTGACTCGTTCGACCAGTGCGTTACGCCCGATCTGAACCCGCCGAGAGGTCCCGACGCCCACCCCGTCAGCCCCGTGTTCTGACAGGCCGTGTTCCAGCAGGCAGGAGTGGTCGACGTTGCGGGCCCAGGAACTCAGGGAGCCGAAATCGGCGAGAACGTCCCACACGACCTGCGGCGCGGCTGTCACGGTACGGGTGCGACTTTTAGTTGCCACCGAAACCGGATTCCTTGGCTGCCACCGCATCAGGATAAGGGCAGCGGGATCAACCCGTCCCGCGGATGACGCTCACCTACTGTGGGGTTATGCCGTTGATCAACGATCTCGCCGCGGGCGCGCTGAACAAAGCCCGCCAAATCGCCGAACGCGGATCGGCGGAGTTGCACTACCTGCAGAAGATGATCACGTCCGGCGCCTTCGGGATCGAGGCCCCGCACAACCTGGCCGCCATGGTCGCCGATGTCCGGCGCTGGGGAGAGATCGGGATGATTCCGGCGCTCAACGCCCGCCGCGCCCCGAACCGGTTGGCGATCATCGACGACGAGGGCTCGATCACCAATGCCGAACTCAATGACGCGGTCAACGCGGTGGCCAATGGGCTGTTGGCCATGGGCGTGCGCGGCGGCGACGGCGTGGGCATTCTCGCCCGCAACCACCGCTGGTTCTCGATCGCCAACTATGCCTGCGCCCGGGTCGGGGCACGCACGATCATGCTGAACACCGAGTTCTCCGGACCGCAGATCAGAGACGTCTCGGAGCGCGAGGGCGCCAAGCTGATCATCTACGACGATGAGTACACCGAGGCGGTCTCACTGGCCGAACCGGTGCTGGGCAAATTGCGAGCGTTCGTCCCGGGCGACGAACCCTCCGGCAGCACTGATGAGACCCTCGCCGAGTTGATCGCCCGCAGCAGCACCGATCCCGCGCCCAAGGCCACCAAACGCTCGGCGATGATCATCCTCACCAGTGGCACGACCGGAACCCCGAAGGGTGCCACCCGGCACACACCGCCGACGCTGGCTCCGGTTGGCGGCATCCTGTCCAGCGTCCCGTTCAAGGCCGGTGAAATCACCGCGCTGCCGTCGCCGATGTTCCACGCCATCGGATATCTGCACGCCGCTATCGCCGCGACCCTGGGTTCGACCCTGATTCTGCATCGACGGTTCAACGCCGCGACCGTCCTGGAGGACATCTCCACGCATAGGGCTACCGCCGTCGTCGTGGTCCCGGTGATGTTGTCGCGGATGCTCGACGCGCTGGAGAAGATGGAGCCTAAACCGGATCTGTCCTCGCTGCGGATCGTGTTCGTCTCGGGTTCGCAACTTGGCGCCGAACTAGCCACCCGGGCGATGAAGGAACTCGGGCCGGTGGTCTACAACCTTTACGGTTCAACCGAAGTCGCCTTCGCCACCATCGCCCGGCCGCAGGACCTCAAGCGCAACCCCGCAACGGTGGGCCCGGTGGTCAGGGGTGCCAAGGTCAAGATTCTCGACGACCACGGAGCGGAGTTGCCGCAGGGCGAGGTCGGTCGGATCTTCGTGGGAACCCCGATGCCGTTCGAGGGCTATACCGGCGGGGGCAATAAGCAGATCATCGATGGACTGATGTCATCCGGTGATGTCGGATACTTCGACGCCGACGGTCTGCTGTACGTCAGCGGTCGCGACGACGAGATGATCGTCTCGGGCGGGGAGAATGTGTTCCCGGCCGAAGTCGAGGACCTCATCGGCGGACATCCCGATGTCGTCGAAGCCACCGCCATCGGCGTGGACGATAAGGACTTCGGCGCGCGATTGCGGGCGTTCGTCGTCCCCCGCGAGGGCACCGCTCTGACCGAGGATGCGATCAAGGATTACGTGCGCGATCATCTCGCGCGATACAAGGTCCCGCGCGAAGTCGTCTTTCTTGCCGAACTGCCTCGCAACCCCACCGGCAAGATCCTCAAACGTGAACTGCGGCAGATCGAAATCCACTGACCTGCTTAGGGATCGCGCGGCAGGCCCAGCAGACGCTCGGCGATGATGTTGAGCTGCACCTCGGATGTGCCGCCGTAGATCGTGGTCGCCCGGCTTGCGAGCAGATACTCGGCCCACTTGCCCTGCAGCGAGTCAGCTTCCCAGATCGCACCGTCGGCGCCGAACGAGGCGACCGCGAATTCGGCGTAGCCCTGCCCGGTGCGCATCGACAGCAGCTTGGAGATCGCCGCCGACGGCATCGCGTCTCCGCCGGCCAGGGTGAGCAGCGTCGAGCGCATGTTCAACAGTTTTGCCGCATGCCCTTCGGCGATCAGCTCTCCGGCGCGGTGGTGGCCGATCTGGTCGAATTCGCCCTCGGTCACGAACTCGACAAAGCGGTTCAGATTCGGCAAGAATCCCGGCTCGTCGCTGCCGATGGAAACCCGTTCTGCCGTCAGGGTATTGCGACTGACCTCCCAGCCTCGGTTGACCTCGCCCAGCACCCGGTCATCGGGTACAAACACATCGTCAATAAACACAGTGTTGAACAATGCGTTACCGGTCAGCTCACGCAGCGGCTTGACCTCTACGCCTTCGCTCTTCATATCGAGCAGGAAATAAGTGATGCCGTTGTGTTTAGGAGCGCTGGGGTCCGTCCGTGCCAGCAGGGCTCCCCATTGGGAGAACTGTGCGGCGGTGGTCCAGATCTTCTGCCCGGTGATTCGCCATCCGCCGTCGACCTTGGTGGCCTTGGTGGTCAGGCTCGCGAGGTCTGATCCCGCCCCGGGTTCGGAGAACAGCTGGCACCAGATCAATTCGCCGCGGAACGTCGGCGGAAGAAAGCGCTGCTTCTGATCATCGGTTCCGTAGGTGACGATGGACGGAATCAGCCACGCGGCGATACCCATGTTCGGTCGTTTAACCCGGCCGGCGGCGAACTCCTGGGAAATGATGATCTGCTCAATCGGGGCGGCGGCACGTCCCCAGGGCAGCGGCAGGTGCGGCTGCACCCAGCCGCCCTCGGCGATGGCGGCGGCGCGTTGCTCGCGCGGGATGGCCTTGAGCGCATCAACTTCCGCGCGCAGTTCGGCGCGGAGTTTCTCGGTCGCCGGGTCAAGGTCGATCTTGACTTCCCGCATGCCGGTGGTTGTCGCGGTGTCGAATACCCGCTGGGGATATTCGGCGGCGCGGCCGAACGCCGCCACCAGTGCGAGCGCACGGCGGTAGTAGATGTTGGTGTCGTGCTCCCAGGTGAATCCGATGCCACCGTGCACCTGGATGCAGTCCTGGGCGCAGTGCTGCGCGGCGACCGGGGCGAGTGTGGCGGCCACAGCGGCGGCGAACCCATAGGCGGTTTCGTCGGTATTCCAGCCCTTGTCGGCAGCCTCGTCGAGGGCCCGGGCGGCGTCCCACACCGCCGCCGTCGCCCGCTCGGTGGTGGCGATCATTGCTGCGCACTTGTGCTTGATGGCCTGGAACTGACCGATCGGTCGGCCGAACTGCTCACGGATCTTGGCGTACTCCGAGGCGGTGTCGGTGGCCCACCGGGCGATGCCGACGGCCTCGGCGGACAGCAGCGTGGTGATTATCGCCCGTCCGGGCTCCTGCGACAGGTTCGACAGCAATGCGTCGGAGCCGATTTCGATCCCGTCCGCCCGGACGTGGGCGACCGGATGCAGCGGATCCACCGAACGCAGCGCGGTGATCTGCAGCGCGGAAGCGTCGAGCACCGCCCACGTGACACCGCCGTCGATCGCGACCGGGAGCACGAGGATCTCGGCCTGCGCAGCGCCGGGAACCGACCGTGCCTCGCCCCGGATCACGCAGGTGTCCCCATGCCGTTCGGCGGTCAGGTCGGAGTCCAGTGCGTAGGCGGCGATTATCTCTCCGGCGGCCAGCTTGCGCAGCACCGTCGCGCCCGGATCGTGGGCCGAGATCAGCGCACTGGCGATCGCCGACGGGACGAACGGCCCCGGCGCGGCTGCGTACCCGAACTCCGCGATCACGATCGCCAATTCCAGTAGGCCCGCACCCTGGCCGTCCACCGACTCGGCCAGATGCAGGGCCTGCAGGCCCTGCTCGATTGCGCCCCCCCAGTACACCGGCGGATTCTGCACCGGCGCCTCGAGTGCTGCGTGGAGGACCTCCGGCGCCGCCACCTTCTCGAGAAGGGCTCGAACTGACTTCGCCAGTTCGACGTGCTCGGACTCGATCGCGATGGGCATATGTGACCGCCTTCTGAATCAACCGGTGGGCTCGACCGAGGGTACTACCCGTTCGCCGCGGGCTGATCAGGCGTCGGGGAGGTCCCCGGGGCAGCTCCCAGTGCGACCACCAGGACCGCGCAGAGAACCATGATGACGCCCACCGCCCACATACCGGCCCGGTTGCTTCCGGTGAGATCCGACAGCGCCCCGGTGGCATACGGCGCGGCGAAGCCGCCGAGATTGCCCAATGAGTTGATCAGTGCGATTCCCCCCGCCGCGGCAGCGCCGGTGAGGAACCTCGGCGGCAGTGCCCAGAAAATGGGCAGGGCGCTGAAGACCCCCATCGCCGCGATGATCACCGGGATCATCACCGCGATCGGATGGTGCAGATACAGCGCCACCGGAATCGCCAAGCCGCCCAGCACGAGCGGGATGGCGACATGCCACACATGCTCGCGGGTGCGGTCGGCATGCCGTGACCACACGAACATCGCCACCGCGGCGAAGAGGTAGGGAACCGCGGTGATGAGTCCCACCTGAATGATCGACAACTGGAGGTCGAACGTCTTGCGGAACCCGGTGATGATGGATGGTAGGAAGAACGCCAGCGCGTACAGGCCGTAGGCAATGCCGAAGTAGACCACCGCCAGCGCCCACACCCGCGGGCTGGTCAGTGCCCGGCGTAACGGAAAGTCATGGGCCTCGGCCACCTGGCGTTGCTCGGCCGCCAGGACCTCGATCAACCACTGCCGCTCGTCGGCCGGTAGCCAGTGCGCATCGGCCGGGCGGTCGGTCAGATAGAACCAGCAGATTACGCCAAGGAACACCGCGGGCAGTCCGACGCAGATCATCATGAACCGCCATCCGGCCAGACCGAAAACGCCATGCCCGGCCTGAATCAACCACGCCGCCAACGGTGTTCCGATAGCTGAGGCGATAGGGATCGCAAGCATGAACACCCCGACGATCCGGGCCCGGTAGGCCGCCGGAAACCAGTGGCAGAGGTAGAAGATGACGCCCGGGAACAGCCCGGCCTCGGCGACGCCGAGAAGAAACCTCAAGGCCAGCAAAGACCCGGCGTTGGGAGCGAAGGCGATGGCGACCGCGACGATCCCCCAGGACACTGCGATCCGCGCCAGCCAACGTCGTGCGCCGAACCGCACGAGCGCCAGATTCGATGGGACCTCAACCAATACGTATCCAATGAAGAAGATTCCCGACGCCAGGCCGAACATGGTCGCCGAAAGTTGGAGGTCGGCACTGATTTCGGTCTTGGCGATGCCGAGGTTCGTGCGATCCAGATAGTTGACGAAGTACAGCGCCATCAGCAGCGGCACCAGTCGGATGGTCACTCGGCGCAGCGCACGAGCCTCCAGCGTTCCCTCACTGGCCGAGACGAACATGCTGCCTCCCGTTGACGACGTCGATGCGACACACACCCAATGCGGGGTGACGGCATGCCCATAGACCATATTCGGCGCCCCTATCCCCGCCTACAATTCACCCCAGACGAGGAGGTGCCCGACATGATCAGGCCGCACAACCCCAATCCAGAGTTCGAACTGGGCGCGCTCAAAAAGGTCGACCTGCCCGACGGCATTGACCTCGAACCTGCCCGTTGGACCAAGCAGTTCGGCGCCGCCGATACCCCCGCCCCGCCCAAGGCCGTGGCCGACCACACACCACGGCACCCCGTTGCGCACTAACCCGGTCGAGCGCCCAGTCAGTGAGTCCGCCGGCGCGAGTGTCGCGCCCCGCCGCGCCCGGTGGTGGCCGTGGCCGGCAGGTGCCGATGACGGCATGATGGGAATCGCCCTACTGGCCGGTGCGGCGAACGTGATCATGCAACTGGCCCGCCCCGGTGTCGGTTACGGGGTGTTGGAGAGCCGGGTGGAAAGCGGACGCGTCGACAAGCACCCGATCAAACGGGCGCGAACCACATTCACCTATCTCGCGGTCGCCAGCCGTGGCACCGAGCTGCAGCAGCAGGCTTATCGACGCGCGGTGAATCGTGCTCATGCGCAGGTCTTTTCGACCGACGAGAGTCCGGTGAAGTACAACGCCTTCGACACCGACCTCCAGTTGTGGGTGGGTGCCTGCCTCTACAAGGGCGGCGTCGACGTCTACCGAACCTTTATCGGCGAAATGGACGATGAGACAGCCGATCAGCACTACCGCGAGGGTAGGGCGCTGGCCACCATGCTTCAGGTTCCGGCTCAGATGTGGCCGGCCGACCGGCTGGCCTTCGACCGGTACTGGCAGGAATCGCTGGACAAGGTCCACATCGATGACACCGTGCGCGAATACCTGTATCCCATTGCGGTGTCACGAATGAAGGGCGTCCGCCTGCCCGCTCCGATCCAACAGTTCAACGAAAACCTCGCCCTGTTGATCACGACGGGATTTCTACCTCAGCGTTTTCGCGATGAGATGAAGCTGCCGTGGAACCCGGTCAAGCAGCGCGAATTCGATCGCCTCATGAATGGGATCCGGATAGCCAACAATCTCGCACCGCGTTTCGTACGGGCATTTCCGTTCAATGTGCTTCTGCATGATGTGAACTGGCGCATCCGCACCGGACGGCCGCTCGTCTGATGATTCATGGCCAGGCCTGAGCTCTAACCGGCCGTATCGGTCTTGGACGCATCAAGTCCGATAATCCTTTTGGTGGCAACAGGTTTGCCATCAATCGTCGTGGCGACCGCCGGGATGATCTGGGGTGCGGTGAGGCGGCCCTGAACCGGCGACCCGTTGGGGACCGGCGGAACCGAGACGCGTTTGGTGTCGGACTTGGTGTCCCTATCTCCGGTAGCGCCACCCTGCATGGCACCGGGCGGAACTATCGGCATACCCGCCATGCCGCCGGCGGCGGAGGGGGCGGTACCCGGCGTGCTCGGGGCCGGCATCGGTATGGCCGGTGCTGCCGCCGGCGCTGTGCTCGCCGACGGAATCGGAGGTGGCCCGAGAAGTGCGGTCGGCGCTGTGCCGCCGAAACCACCGCCGCCGAAACCACCGCCGCCGCCACCGAGATCGGCACCGGGATCGGTACCGAAGTCGGCACCGAGATCGGCACCGAAGTCATCCATCAGTGGGGTATCGGCCCCGTCCATGTCGGGGGACACGCCCGTCCCGGTCTGGTTCGCCACCTGGGCGATCTGCTGGGGGATTTGGACCAACGGCTGCAGGGCTCCGCCCAGCGCTCCAGTGATCGCGCCGGCGATACCGGAAATCAGCTGGGGGATCTGCTGGGCCATCTGGGTTACTTGGTCCGGTCCCGCGATACCGGTCATGGCGGCGGAGGCTTGATGATCCTCGGCAGCGAACGCCTCCGCGTCCGCGATCATCTGGATATCGCGCTCGGCCTGTGTCGCAACGCTGTCGGCGGTGTCGCCGGAGTCGTCGGCGTTTGCCGCCAGACCGAGTACCCGCAGAAGTTGTTCGACCGGGGTGAGACCTGCCACCAGGTGATCGGAGGTGATGGTCGGCGGCGCGACGTTTTCCCCGGCTGCCCGCCCGTAGAGATCGGTGTCGGCGTTCAGCTGGTCGCCACTCATTGGGGAAGGTCCATTCCGCACGGGCGGGCATGGGCCTGAAACCAGGAGAAGTGATAGTTGGCGAGCGCGCGGTCGCCGTCGATGAGGGCCTCGACGCATGCCATCAGTTGCCAGTTGCCCACCTCGGCGCCGCCAGTGGTGGCCGGGTAGTTGTCCAGCACGCCGCGCGCCACGGCGCGGAGTTGTTGGCGGAGCAGGGCGATTTCGGAGTCCAGAAAACCCGTGCCGGCGACGCTGGCCCTTGCCAGTGTGTGAGCCAGACGCGGCAAGCCGTCCCGCCCGCGGGTCGCTTGGGACAGTTCCCAGCCGAGATCGTCGACCGCTGCCGTGCGTCGCGCATGACTCGACACCGCTATCGGGTCGTTCTCGGCGGCGAACGCTTGATCACCTCCGGGGTCACTTCCGGGACGATAGGTCGCAGTCAGCACCGCGCCGTCGAGCAGTTCCATCAGGCCCCCGGCTCTGCGGCCCGGTTCCAGCAGCGTCACACCGGCCGGGATATCGACGTGCGGCGGAATCCATCCGCTGGCCAGATCGGTCACCAACACGGTGCTCGTATCCCGGCGATCACCTGCCGCCCACCCCAGCGTGGGCTCTTGACGTGCCACCGAATTCAGGATTCGCCGCAACCGCGTCTCGCTGACCGATCCGGCCGCGCCCTCGTACGCGGCAACCGCCGGGGGTGTCGGTGCCGCGGAGGTCTGGTGTCGCACCATCGATGAGTGAGCGAGCGCAGTCGCCGTGGCGGCCCCGGCGGGTGCCGACACCGGTGCCGCGGCGGTCCCCACAACCGGTGACGCCCGGCCAGGTTGCGCGGACGCCCGGATATCGGCGCCATAGCGGGGAAGGGACCGGGCGGGGGCCGGGGGAGCGCCGAGCACGGTCGATGCCGGTATGCGCGGAAGCGGTGTCAGCGAGGTGATGCCGGGCGCGGGTTCTGCGGGCATCGGTGAGACCTGGATGGGTCCGGTCGCATCAACCGTCGCCGCCGCGGCGCGGTCCGGGGTGTTGCGCAGCGCGTTGACCGCGCCGGTGGTGAGGGCACCCGCGGAGGCCCCGGCGGCGAAGCTCTCACCCAGAGATTCCGGAGACAGTGACTGCGGCCCGGCAGCGGTACCGACGGCGGCCGCCCCGCCCGAGGGCGCGGTCACCATGGCACTGACTTCGGCGTGTACGAACTCCGCATTCGGCGACAGGAATGCCCGATCCAGATCCACCCCGTGCGATCGTGCGAGTGCCCGCGCCGAGGTGCGCATACCGGCCGCGGTCAACACCGTCTGGATGGCGTCGCAGACGTTGGCGCAACAGGCTGCGGCCCTGATATTGGCGTGCTGCTGGGCCTCAGTGATGGTCTGGGTGATGGCGATGATCTTCTGCGGTGTGGGGTCGCTGGAGTCCAGTATTTGGCGGATCGCGGCATCTCCGGCCGCGGCGATCGCCGACAGATCGGACCGCAGATCGAGCACCCACTGCTGGGCGGATGCGTACGACATCTGTTTGGCGAGGTTGCGCGCAGCAATGTCCCGTGCCCGGGTTTCCCCGAGCCGGAAAGACTGCCGAGCGCTCTCGGCAGCCAGACCTTCCTGGGCGGCCAGGCTTCCGGTGTGAATCGACCGCAGGAGATCGGCGTAGCCGTCATAGGCGGACCCCACTGCGGCGCGGGCCGTTGCGGCGGCACCAAGGGTGGACAGTGTCGCCGAACCCGGCCACTGATGGCCGACGAGTAGCTGCGACCAATCGCCGCTCGGAAGATCCGGCATGGCGCGGATCGTATCGGCGTGGGTGCTGACGCGGTATTCACCACTGATCCCCCTCTCAGATGCCCACCTGCCAGCGCCGACGCCGACTGTGGCCGAACCTTTACTTGACCCCCGTCGAGGCCTCCCGCAACGATGAGGGCATGCGCCGACTCCGGGTATCCGTGGGTGCCGTCGTCGGTGCGGTGCTTCTAGCCGTGGCGTCAGCACCGTCGGGCATGGCCCAGCCGCCGTGGTTCGAGGCCACCGTCGGTAACGCGACGCAGGTGCTCTCGGTCGTCAGTACCGGCGGCTCCACCGCCAAGATGGACGTTTGGCAGCGCAGTCCCGCCGGTTGGGAGCCGGTGGGCACCGGAATCGGTGTGCACGTCGGCGCCAACGGAATGGCTCCGCAAGCCCACGACGGCAATATGGCGACGCCGATGGGCGTCTACAGCCTCGACTTCGCGTTCGGCACCAAACCGAACCCCGGCGGCGGTCTCACCTACGTGCAGACGACGCCGGATTACTGGTGGTCGAGCCAGGGACCGACCTACAACACCATGCAGGTCTGCAAGAAGGCCGACTGCACCTTTGACACCTCACCGGCCAGTGGCACCGAGAACCTCTACATCCCGCAATATGCGCACGCGATCGTCATGGGCGTCAACAAGGAGCGCATACCCGGAAACGGTGCGGCCTTCTTCGTTCACACCACCGACGGTGGGCCGACCGCGGGCTGCGTGGCTCTTGACGATGACACCCTGGTCAAGATCATCCGCTGGCTCCAGCCCGGTGCCGTGATCGCGATCGCACAGTAACGGGGCCGGCACTCAGGCCATTGCGGCGCCCGGCCGCACCTTGAAGTTCAACCCCTCCACGGATTGCGACACGTCATAGGTGCGGTCGTATCCGGTCGCACAGATCTTCCAGCCGTCGGGAGTATTGCGGTATCGGTCGTGATAAAACCCCGCACCGAACAGCATGAAGTTGTACTCCGGCACGATCACCCGGTCCTGCAGGTACCAGGTGGCCTCAGCAACCTCGCCGTCGACGGTGATCTCGGGGTGTGTCACCCGGTGTTCGGTGATCACGCCGGCTGGCATCGAGGTGCGCATGTATTCCACCAGTTCCCTGCGATTGGTGAAGTGGTGCTCCTTACCCAGCGACGAACCGTAGTCACCGACGATGTCCTCGGTCAGGGTGTCGGCGAAGTCGTCCCAGTGTTTGGTGTCCAGAGCCCGCAGGTAGCGGTACTTCACCCGTTTGATTGCCTCGATCGCATCCGAATCAGCCATGCCCGACATTGCAACACACCGTCGCTGTCTGGACTAGGTTTTGACGGGTGAGCCAACCGCAGAGCCGCTATTCCGCACTGTCCCGCGCTGAGCTGGCCACCCTGGTGCCGGAACTCCTGCTGATCGGGCAGCTGATCGACCGATCCGGAATGGCTTGGTGCATCCAGTCTTTCGGCCGCCCTGCGATGCTTCAGATCGCGATCGAGGAATGGGCCGGCGCCAGCCCGATCTACACCAGGCGTATGCAGAGGGCACTGGGCTATTCCGGTGATGATGTCATCACCATCTTCAAGGGCCTGCAACTCGATATCGGCGCCCCGCCGCAGTTCATGGACTTCCGCTATACCGTTCATGACCGCTGGCACGGCGAGTTCCATCTTGACCACTGCGGTGCTCTGCTCGATGTGGAGCCGATGGGCGCTGACTATGTGCAGGGCATGTGCCACGACATCGAGGACCCCACCTTCGACGCCACCGCGGTGGCCACCAATGCCAAGGCCCAGGTGCGTCCGATCCATCGGCCCCCCCGCTTGCCCGCCGATCGGCAGCCGCACTGCGCATGGACGGTCATCATCGATGAGTCCCATCCGGAAGCCCAGAGCATCCCGGCGCTCGACATCGTCGCCCAGACCCAGGCGGCGCGCTGGCAACTTGCCGCGATCGACACCGCCGACGAGGGACGGGCCGACTACTCCGGACCGTTGTTGTCCGACTTCGATTTTGCCGCGTACTCCCACTCGGCCCTGGTTCGTATCGCCGACGAGGTCTGCCTTCAGATGCATCTGCTGAACCTGTCGTTCGGTATCGCAGTGCGTGCGCGGGCCGCAGATAACACCGATCTGGTCACGTCCATCTGCACTAAACAGCTCACCGGTATCGCCGGAGTAGCCGCCGAACGTATCCGACGCGCACTGAAACTGCCCGCTGATATCGCGGGTCTCAACGAGGTGCTTCGGCTGCATCCGCTACTCAATCCGGCCGGGTATGTGGTGGCCGAGATCGCCGAGGGGCGGCTGGGAGTTCATCCCTCGCCGGCCCATGACGACGGTGCGTGGATCTCGTTGTGCACGCCGGCCTCGACCGGCCCACTACAGGCCATCGCTACCGCCGTGGACCCCCACATCGCCGTGCGACTGGAGGGCACCGACACCGACTGGACTGCTGAGTTCGAGCAGACCAGCACTGCGATGAAGGTCTCGCCCGAAGTCGAAGTCACCAAGTTCAGCCTGGGTGCCACCTTCGAATTCGAGCCGCGCCGCTCGCTGCCGCTCACGGTCGTCTAGGGAGGCTGCCGCCCGATTTCGCTGGTGGCGTACCCCGAACACGTCGACAGCGGCAGCAAACCCGGCGCACACTGACGGTATGGAAAACAACGGGCCGTTCGGCTTCGACCCCGACGATTTCGACCGGGTCGCGCGCGAGGCGGGCGAGGGTCTTCGGGACGCCTTCGGTCGGCTCTTCGCCAGCTCCACACAGAATGCGGGTCTCGGCGCACTGTTCGACCAGTTTGTTCGGCCCGCGCCCCGCTCCCGCCCGCAGCCCGAGACCGCGGGCGAGGCCGGCGACGGGGTTTGGGCGATCTACATGTCTGACGATGACGGCAAGGCGCACGTCGAGCAGGTCTACAAGACCGAACTCGACGCGCTACGGGCCAACAAGCTCAATACCGATCCGAATCGCAACGTGCGTTTTCTGCCCTACGGCATCGACATCAGCGTGCTCGACGCCGCCCTGGACGCCGGGGATGCGGAGTCCACGCAGTCCGAGTAATCAGAGCGGGTGGTGGCAGGCGACCGTGTGTCCGACGCCATCGGTAACCAGCGGAGGCTCGGCGGTCCTGCACCGCTCTGTTGCTGATGAGCACCGGGTATGGAAGTGGCATCCCGGTGGGGGATCGATCGGGCTTGGGACGTCACCATCCAGGGTGATCCGCTCCCGCGCTTTATTCTTGCGTGGATCAGGAATCGGAACTGCCGATAGCAGGGCATTCGTATAGGGGTGTCGAGGCTGGGCGTACAGAGTGTCGGAGTCGGCCTGTTCCACGATCTTGCCCAGGTACATCACCGCGACCCGGTTGGAGACGTGGCGGACCACGCCGAGGTCGTGCGCGACGAAGAGATAGGCCATTCCGAATTCGCGCTGCAGGTCCTCAAGCAGGTTGATGATTTGGGCCTGGACCGAGACATCCAGTGCCGACACTGGTTCGTCGGCAATGATGAGCCTCGGTTCCAGAGCCAGCGCCCGGGCGATTCCGATGCGCTGCCGCTGCCCGCCGGAGAACTCGTGCGGGTAACGGTTGTAATGCTCGGCCTGCAGGCCGACCCGATCGAGCAGTTCCTGTATCCGCAACTTCAGCTGGGTGCCGTCGGCTATGCCGTGGAGTTGC
>Ga0164295_10001396_pt1 | contig 19970 bp, 19 predicted proteins | sample GEODES006metaG_FD_111798 | JGI IMG/M metagenome (GOLD analysis project Ga0164295, IMG submission 111798) | Oligotrophic lake water microbial communities from Sparkling Lake, Wisconsin, USA - GEODES006 metaG | ecosystem: Environmental > Aquatic > Freshwater > Lake | place: USA: Sparkling Lake... | reverse complement strand
TCAATCCGTCCCGAGGGACGGGGGGTACTGCAACCCACACGCGAAGAGGCCGAGATGGTCGCCCGTCGTGTCTCAATCCGTCCCGAGGGACGGGGGGTACTGCAACCCACACGCGAAGAGGCCGAGATGGTCGCCCGTCGTGTCTCAATCCGTCCCGAGGGACGGGGGGTACTGCAACATCCCCCACACCCGCGCGTACATCCTCGAGACCCGGTCTCAATCCGTCCCGAGGGACGGGGGGTACTGCAACAGGAAGAACGGGAGCGCGCCGCAGAAGCAGCGGCGGTCTCAATCCGTCCCGAGGGACGGGGGGTACTGCAACTTGCAAGCGGTGGCATTGAAGGCGCAGGGCGAGGCTGTCTCAATCCGTCCCGAGGGACGGGGGGTACTGCAACATCGACGCCAACGCTATCGACTCGGCCGAGACGATGTCTCAATCCGTCCCGAGGGACGGGGGGTACTGCAACCGGAAGGAGCTGGAGGAGCACCCCGTTGAGGGGGTGGTCTCAATCCGTCCCGAGGGACGGGGGGTACTGCAACAATTCGTTGGGAGTCGTACTCCGGCGACTATATGTGTCTCAATCCGTCCCGAGGGACGGGGGGTACTGCAACTCTAGGTATGAGTGGGGGAGTGGTGGGGTATTGGATGTCTCAATCCGTCCCGAGGGACGGGGGGTACTGCAACGGAGTTGTGGGAGGTAGTCTCCCACGACGCTGAGGGGTCTCAATCCGTCCCGAGGGACGGGGGGTACTGCAACTCAGTGTCCTGTGGGACCTCACGGAGCTTCTCCCTGTCTCAATCCGTCCCGAGGGACGGGGGGTACTGCAACCGGCGCTGTTCGCCGTCGTTAGGCTCGCGCCTAACGGTCTCAATCCGTCCCGAGGGACGGGGGGTACTGCAACGGGCGAGTCCTGAAACTGCGGGGTCGAGGCGGGCTGTCTCAATCCGTCCCGAGGGACGGGGGGTACTGCAACGGGGGCGGCGAGCACCTGCGCGAGCACATCGAGGAGTCTCAATCCGTCCCGAGGGACGGGGGGTACTGCAACCTGGACGTGGCATGCGCCTCCGGCCGCCGCGCGGCGTCTCAATCCGTCCCGAGGGACGGGGGGTACTGCAACTACACGGGGAAAATCACTTTGGGAGACGTGTACGTGTCTCAATCCGTCCCGAGGGACGGGGGGTACTGCAACAAGGCGAAGAAGGAGAAGGTCGCCAAGGTGACTGAGTCTCAATCCGTCCCGAGGGACGGGGGGTACTGCAACCGCCGACCACATGGCGGAGGCCATCGACAACGGGCTGTCTCAATCCGTCCCGAGGGACGGGGGGTACTGCAACATCACGGAAACCCTCGTCGCGGCCTGCGCCGCGCTGTCTCAATCCGTCCCGAGGGACGGGGGGTACTGCAACGGAGCGAGTGAGCACGGCAGCACTGCTCCATCACGTCTCAATCCGTCCCGAGGGACGGGGGGTACTGCAACCGCACAGTCAACTTTTACGCGGAAGAGATGGAGTCTCAATCCGTCCCGAGGGACGGGGGGTACTGCAACACGAGGCTGCGCTGGCGACCGCCCTCATCGCCTTGTCTCAATCCGTCCCGAGGGACGGGGGGTACTGCAACAGCATGAACATCGTCAATCTTACCCCCCACAATATGTCTCAATCCGTCCCGAGGGACGGGGGGTACTGCAACGCGCGGGAGTACCTCGCGCGGGGCCGCGACAAGTCGTCTCAATCCGTCCCGAGGGACGGGGGGTACTGCAACTCGAGGGTGATGCTGACCCGAACATACGGGCCGTGTCTCAATCCGTCCCGAGGGACGGGGGGTACTGCAACGCGTCCCCGGGAGCGCCCTGACGCTGGCGCACCACGTCTCAATCCGTCCCGAGGGACGGGGGGTACTGCAACACGAGCACACGTTGCTCGTCTCCGTCCCCGCCGAGTCTCAATCCGTCCCGAGGGACGGGGGGTACTGCAACGACCGCACGGTGCGGTACTACGTCGCGGCCCTCGATGTCTCAATCCGTCCCGAGGGACGGGGGGTACTGCAACAACCGCGCCGTGCGCCGCGCTCGCCGACTCTACATGTCTCAATCCGTCCCGAGGGACGGGGGGTACTGCAACACGGCTACCGTAGAAGCGGAGTACGGGGACGTATGGTCTCAATCCGTCCCGAGGGACGGGGGGTACTGCAACTCCTCCCCTGGGTGGAGTCCTTGGCCGCGCACCTGGTCTCAATCCGTCCCGAGGGACGGGGGGTACTGCAACGCTGCGATACGGGCGCGCGCTCCGGGAGGAGGCAGAGTCTCAATCCGTCCCGAGGGACGGGGGGTACTGCAACAGAGCATGCGGTCGCCGCGTGCGCCATAGAAAAAGTCTCAATCCGTCCCGAGGGACGGGGGGTACTGCAACATAAGGAGAATCCACATGTCCGTAGGTTACAACGAGTCTCAATCCGTCCCGAGGGACGGGGGGTACTGCAACGGATGCAAATCGATGAGACACGCAATCATCCGCTGTGTCTCAATCCGTCCCGAGGGACGGGGGGTACTGCAACCGTGCCATCGAGCGCCGCCTCACGGCGGCAGGAATGTCTCAATCCGTCCCGAGGGACGGGGGGTACTGCAACGGCGGGAGTGGTGGCGTCCACGGCGGGGCAGCAGCGTCTCAATCCGTCCCGAGGGACGGGGGGTACTGCAACCGTCGTCCCCGCCCTCATGTTCGTGTGTCACGGCGTCTCAATCCGTCCCGAGGGACGGGGGGTACTGCAACGAGTCGTTCAAGCAGATGCTCAGGGAGAGCATCCCGTCTCAATCCGTCCCGAGGGACGGGGGGTACTGCAACCTGACCGGCGCGGTCCTGACCGGCGCGGACCTGACGTCTCAATCCGTCCCGAGGGACGGGGGGTACTGCAACTCGTGGACGCGATGATCGAGAACGCTCTGTCAAAGAGTCTCAATCCGTCCCGAGGGACGGGGGGTACTGCAACCCCCCCCTTCCGGGGGCCTTGCGGCACAAGGGGTTCAGGGGCCCGTTTTGCAAAAGGGAGGGGGGGTACCCCCCCCCTTGACGATCTCGCTGCAGTGCACAACGACTAAGTCGTTGATTTTTATGGATTCACATACCTGCACGCGATCCACTGTGGGATCGCGTTTGGACCTGTTTGCCAAAGAGCCGCACAACCTGAACACGAGTGTACATGGCCACGACGCCGACGCAACACGATTCTGGAGCGGCTCGGGCGGGGCGTCCGAGCTGCGTCGCACGGGACCCCAACGACCCGCCACCCGGTCAAGACGAGCGGGGCATGACGTAGGGTTCGTAGTCCGAGGTCCCCTCAAAGTGCCGAGCGAGCCGCCAAACCTGCGCTTGCAGGATCTGCGAGAGCGTGAGCGATTGGCCGGTCGCCGGGTAGTCGAAGCGCTCATTGAGCCGCCGCTCCATCGCCATGAACCAGCGCTTGGACCCCTCGCGAGAGAGCTCCAGCGTCCGCTCGCTCGGGTCGGGCGCCTCGTCCTCCCCTCGCTGGGCGCGCGCCCACTCGGCCTCAATGTCCGCATTCTCCTGCGTTCGCGTAAAGTCGCTCAGCCGGAGCTCGCGTCGGTTCAAGGTCCTGACCACGAGCGCATCGACGACCACAGGCCTGAACTCCTCGATCAGATCGAGCGCGAGTGACGGCCGCCCCTGCCTCGCCTCGTGCAACACGCCTATATAAGGAAACAAGCCCGCCGTCTCGATCATCCCCGCGAGCCGATGCGTGAGCAGCGTGTAGCCAAACGAGAGCAAGACGTTGACGGGATCGTTCGGGGGCCGCCGAATCCGACCTCGCCACTCGATCCCCTCGACCTTGAGCAAGTCACCGAACGCGCCAAAGTACGCCGCGGCGCCGGCGCCCTCCAGACCACGCAGCACATCGACCTCGGTCACGCTGTCGACGCGCTCCCCGAGCGCGCGCAGCTGCACAATCCCCGCGACCATCGCCGGCGAGCGCTCACCCCTGTGCCGCTCAAGGACGCGACGCTGGTTCAAGAGCTTGCCAGCAACGAACGCACGCGCCAGCGCCAGCGCGAACTCGGGCTCCGCGCACCGCTCGAACTGCCTGCGAATGAGCGCGGCGTTCCTTCCGCCCGTAGACACCAGCCGACCCAAGTGCCTGCCACCCAGGTTCTGCCAGACCACATCCACGTGGTGAGCCAGCAAGGCCCGAATCGCGTGCGCCGTGACATGGACGAGACCCGCGAGCACCAGCCGCTCGAGCCCGTCTACGCGCTCAGACGCGAGGGTGACCTTCCCCTTCCGAACGACGATGCGCTCATTCCTCAGGCCCACCTCGGCGCCCGTCTCTGTGACATAGAGCGACGCCACGCGAACCTCAGCCCTTGAGACCGGGGCGCACGACGACCCCGTCCACCGTGACCGCGTCGAGCCCGTGGCTCTTGAGCAAGCGCGCGACCTCGCGCTCGGCCTCGGCGTGCGTGCGCTGAGCGTCCTTCAGGTGACTCGCGCGACGCATCAGCACGCGCGCCGCGGCGACTATCTGGGGATCGACCACCGCTTCGGGCGGGGGTTCACGCTCGACCCGTCGCGGTGCGCCGCGCATGAAGGCAGCGATCTCATGACCGGGCATGCCATGAAGAAGCGGCGTGGGATAGCGCGCGGCGCCCAGCGCCGCGAAGCGACAGTCACAGCCCACCTCGACCGAGATGTTCGGGTGCCGCGCGCGAACCCTCGCGCAGCTCAACGGGGCATCTGGGAGCTTCGCGAGCCGCCGACGCAGCGCGCGCGTCTCCCCCGCCTCACCAGGCAAGATGGCCTGCAGCGCGGGGAACGCCTCGTCCGGGGGTAAGTGGCCGAGCGCCTCGACGAGGGTCGCGCGCTCATCGCTCTCGAGCACACCAAGGCGCTCAGACTTTCGCGAGAGGGCCCGCAGCATCGCGCAGCCCCCGAGCACCCGCCGTGCGATCGGCAGGACCGCGAGGGCGTCATTTGGGGCGGCCTCGCCCGGACCCAACCGGCAAGTCGCCTGGATGACATCGGCGGGCGTCATGCGGGCCATCGACCGCAGCACGTTCACCGCTTGGGGAGATGCCTGCCCGGTGACCCTCGCCATGTGCGCGCGAAAGCCGCTCCGAGGCGCGGCCCCCAGCGGCAAGAGCAGCGCGGGTCCGGCGCCCCCGCGGACTCGGTCGGTCGCGGGCGTCGCCGTGCGCACGACACCAGGCGCGGGCTGCCCGGCGGCCTCGTCGATCAGGCGGAGCAGCGCCCGAGCCTGGCGCAGTGGGGTCGGACGTTGAAACAGCAGCCACTGTCGCCGCACGAAGCGATCGCAGGTCTCGAGCGCCATGACGGCGCCGAAGCGCCTCGCGGCCCGACCCACCGCGACGGCGTCATCGTGAACGCGGTGCATGAGCAGGTTCAGCGTCTCGTGGGGGCTCGCGCTGGCTGGACCCGACCCCGCGGCAACCACCACCGCATCTCGGCGCGCGTGGCTCTCGATGCACGCGAGCAGTACCGTCTCGTCCGTCCGGACGACGTGGACCCCAACGCGCTGCGCTCCGGCGAGATGCCGACGGAGCGCCTCGAGCGTCACATCGCCCCGCTGCGTCACGAGGGTCACGTGCCCGTCGTCCGCCGCGACCTCGATGACATGGCAGCCCTCCCGCCCACGCCAAAGCTCCAAGATCGCCGACAAGACCTCGTCGGGCGCCTCGTGCGGGGGCACCTCCGGCGCAGGCGCGGGCCCCACCTCGGGCGAGGGCTCCGCGAGTTGTCGAGCCGCCCACGCCAGTGAGCGCCGGCCGAGCTGGTCGAGCGCGGCCGACGCCTCAGGCCACCCCAAGGTGAGCACCCGGAGCGCCGACGTCGGGACCTCCATCACCTCCGCCAGGCGGTGGCTCAACACCTCGCTGAGCGACGCCGCGACCGCCGCCTGTGCGTCCACCAAGAGCGCCCGCCGCACCTCGCCAGACGTCGGCAGCGCACGCGCCAGCGCGCCCCACCGCTCCGCGAGCGCGACATGGACCTCGGGATTCAGGGCGGCGTTGGCCGGCAGGGCGAGACGACGCCGCGCCGCACGCACAGCGCGGGACTCATCGAGCGCGTCTTCCGGGCCCCTCAACACCCAGCCCGCGACGAGCGCGAGCGAGCTCATCCGCTCCACCGGCAACTCGCCGTACCAGCGCGTCAGCTCATCGACCGTGTCGGCGAGCGCCTGAGCAGGCATCGGGCCGCGCGCCGCGCCCTCTGCCCGCTGAGCCACCGAGTCCATCATCGTCGCCGACACAGTCCGCCCGGTCGAATCAAAGTATGCGCCGAGGAAGCCGAAGCCATCGCGCAGGTGACCTCGGCGTGTCTTCCGCAGGTTGAGCGCGAGCCCAGCCTCCTCGAGATGAAGGCTCAGGAGAGCGAGCGCGTCCTCTGCGCGGGTGTCCGTCGTCGTCAGCACCAAGATGTCATCGGCGTACCGAACATAGGAGAAGCCCGCATCGAGGACCGCCTCGTCCACGTGCGTCAGGTAGACGTTCGACAGCAGCGGGGACAGAGCGCTCCCCTGCCCGACCCCCGCGCCGGAGTCCTGCACGACGCTGCCCTCCAGCGCCCCGGCGCGCAGCAAGCGCTCGACCATGCGAACCAGCGCCGCCTCCACGTCGTGCGCCTCGAGGCGGGCGATGAGCCGCGACCGGTCGATCTCGTCGAAGAACTTGCGGATGTCCGTCCGGACAAAGAACTGCCGACCCTCGCTCAGGTGCCGCGAGACCCAGTGCAGGGTGGTGTCCAGCGCCACCCCAGGCCGGTAGGCGCGCGCCGCCGAGGTCAGGCGGCGCTCGAAGTGCGGGCTCAGGACATCTGCCAAGGCGCGCTGCACGACGCGGTCTTCGACGCACGCCACCACGATCGGGCGCTCCGGGTCGTCCGCGAGGCGGAGCTTACGACCCGGCTTGGGTCGCCACTGGTCGACCTCCAGCGCGACCGCCAGCGTTGCCAAGCGCTCCGAGACGTTCACGGCGTACTCAGCGACCGTCACCCCATCAATCCCTGGCCCGGCGTTGCGAGCTTGGACCCGTGCCCACGCCGCTCGCAGGGCCGCCATCGAGATGAGCCGGCTGAGCTGTCCCATGCGACCAGTCTGGTCGGGCCCGCACGAGCACGCAATACGCATCCGTGACGCGGTTAACTTTCCGCGCAGCGGTCCGTCTGGGCTGGCTCGGCGCGTCTCACTCTGGATGCTCCACCTCATCAGCTACGACATCGCCTCCGACAAGCGCCGCGCCAAGGTCGCCAAGGTGCTCGAGGCCTTCGGGGACCGCCTCCAACAGAGCGTGTTCGAGTGCGACCTCTCCGCCGCGCAGCTCGCCCGCCTGCGCGAGCGCCTCGCCCGCCACCTGCTCAACACCGAGGACAGCGTCCGCATCTACCCGCTCTGCGGCGGCTGTGTGGGACGCCTCCAGGTCATGGGCACCGGCGCGCGCCCCGCGCACGACAGCGTGGTGTGCGTCTAGGTGGTTGACATTCGCGCGGCACAGGCGAACCCGAGCTGGCGCCGCTCGTCAGGCCAATGGACAATCGCCCACCCTGAGATCACTCCTACAAGCCTATGTCTGTCGACTGGCGAGACCGACGACGCCTGCAACGCGCCCTGACAAGGTCAGGTGTGGTCGCCGAGCTTGTCGAGGACCAACCCATCCCCCTCGCGGTGCAGGAAGATGCGGTCGGCTGCGGCGTCCGACCATGCGTAGATTTGGTGGGTGCTCCCCGGCACGGGTACGCCTTCGAGCTCCTTGAACCGCATCCGCGATGGGTTGTGACCGTTCTCCGCGAAGACGCAGAGGTCGTCGATCCGCTCGTTGATGTGCTCTAGGCGGTCCTCGCTCTGGCCTGCGACCGACTTCTCGAAGCCGGGGCCGAAGCGAACCTTCGGATGCCACGGCTTGAGCAGCCCGGCGCGGTATCGGGGCCCGCGCGCCTCGACGAAAGCGGCCCTGCCCCACGGGGAGAGAGACACCGACGCACCGAGCTGGATGAGCAGGCCATCGGGGACCCCGACAACCTCGCTCGCGTCGAGCTGGTTCAGACCGCTCAGACGCCGAAACTTTGGCATGTGGGCCTCAAGGGCGCTGGTCAGATCAATCGTCACCGGGAGCTTCGGCAGCCTCATGAGCTCGCCGCTCGTCTCGAAGATGAAGACGACCTCGTCCGCCCACAGAGCGCCGAGGGTCTGGATGAACCCGTTCGCGCTCTTGAAGCCCCCTGAAAGATTGAAGACCACCCGCTGCTGCGAAGCACGACATGCCCGGACGAGCGTGTGGACGGAGTCAATAAGGTCATTTGAGGCGAGGCGAAACGTCTCGAGATTGTCGGTGCGGAGGCCGCCAACATCTAACGCGCTGACCTGCTTGAAGCCGTTCCTGCGCAGCCAGAGCATCACCAGCTCGCGCGTCAGGCGCCCGAGATACGTGTCACTGGCGATGAGGTAGTGCGCGTCCTGGTTGCGCTGCGCCTCGGTGGGCGCTTTCTGATAGAGCGCCAGCAGGCCGTTGAGTTCCGCGCTCTTTCGGACGGCTTGTTCGATGCTGGCCGTCGCGAGCTCCCGCTCCCTCTGCTGGCGAAGCTCATTGAACAAGGTCTGGAATTCGCTCGGAATCTCTACCTCCTGAGCGTTCGCATAGCGCGTAATGGCTTTGCGCGTTGCGTCGTCGGCGCCGTTGTTCAGTAGGCTCGTGCCGCAGGTTGTCAGTACGCAGGTCGACATAGATGCTCCTGACCGATGAGGCCTTCTTGCAAGAGTTCGCGAACGAGCGTCGAAACCTTCAGATCGAGTTCGCGGGCGAGGCCCGTCACCTCGGACGCTCCCATCGCCTTCTTGCCCATCCAGCCATGGTTGAAACTGTTGCGCAGGTTGGTCAGCTCAGCGAAGAACTCAAATCGACCGCTGTCGTAGCCAAAACGCAGCGACTCTTCGAAGACTCGCAGCACGAGCGGCTTCATGTATTGATGTTCGCTGTCCCAGCGCGGCGCGCTCGGGTCGTAGGTTTCTGTGGACTTCAAGGAGACGCGCGCGCGCAGGGAGTCTCCCATAGACCTCAGGTTACTCTTGGCGAACGCCTTCGCTTTACTCGAGCTCTTGTTTTCGCTGCATAAGAGACGCTCGGGGCACCCCTCATGATACCACGCGCGTGTGCACATCTCTTCGAAGCACGAAGTCAGGAGCTCCTGGTGTACGGTGAGCCCCTGCATGAGCAGGCCGTGATCGACCATCAACCTACCGAGCGTGAGCTGGGTTTCGTACCAATCACGCGTGAACCGTCTCGCTGACTCCGCGTGGCTCATAGCGCCGAACTTGTCCAACATCAGCTCCAACAGGGCGCGACCGAGGGCAGACGCGTCGGCGTGGGCCGCGTTGATCTCATCGAGGGCTGCCATGATGTCTTCGGGGGCGCCGTTCGCATTGGCATTCTTGACAGTTGCCGCGAGCCGGCTCATGGAGTCGGCGAGCCCTGGGCGCGCCAAGCCTGGAATACGGAGCTCGCTGCGGTCGTCGCTCGCGAGCATGGCGAGCATCGATGGGTTCAGGTCTTCTGTGACAGCGCGCACGGCCTCTGCCCATCGCGTTACACCGAAGAAGAGGGATACGTCCACGACCTGCGTGATGTCTGGGTTGACGGCTGGCTCATATGCGCCGTACCAGACCGCCTCCAACTGGACGTCCTTTATCCGGGTCAGCATCTCAATCGCGACGGAGAAGAGCACGGGGATAATTCGGAAGCCGTGGGTTAGGTCGACACACAGGCGTGCCCCTGCCGGGACCTCAAGGACCAGCTTGCCGAAGTTCTCCCACTGCTCTGCGACGGTCAACACTTCGCTGATTTCGACCGTAACGAACTGGTCCGTGTTCAGCCCCGCGTCCTCGAGCTCCGCCTTCAGGCGCTCGGGGCGGTCCCAGTGCCACGCCTTGCTCTGCGGTGTCATGGCGAGGATCACGCGGTCGAATTCGTCGGTGCCTTGGAGTATCGCGGACTGAACATACCTCGACCGGACGTTGCTCTGACCGACGAAGATGTACTCTGTCTCATCATAGAGCTGGTCGATGACTTGGCCCGCAGCATCTTTCTTCGAACGGCCGAGGCCCAAGAACGAGAGGAATACGCGCTCTTTATTCATTTTGCTGATTCCTAGTGCGATGGGCGCCGTGAGCCGCACCGGTTTCATCGGAGATCGGGGCGGTTCGCCCGCGTAGTATCATCGACGGCCGGCAGCCTCGCATGCGAAGCACGCGTATGTTCATACATCGATGCGACGACCACGCTGACGGACACAGATTCAGAGACACGGAATCAGCATTGGTGTAACCAATGCACGTTGCTTAAATCTGGTCTTATCTTGCATGGATTCGTTCAATCCGAAACGAATTCCCTGATACCGCGACTTCAATACGGACGCCAGAGAGTTCGCGCTTTGCAAAGAAGCGCGCTGCGATACTCGGATCGACGAAGAGCGCTGTTGCCGCGTCCTTGGTCCGCACGGGCGCAGCCTTGCGATTCTGCGACGACGCAATCAGCATGGCTGGGCCCGGCTCCCACACGACTGTTGCGGCCTCCCACACCTGGGTCGTCGCAACCGCCATCGTCGGAGGCGATTCAGAACTGCGGTTCGGAACACTGCTGCCGATGCGACTCGAAAGAGCCTTTTTCCGTTTCTCGAGGAGCTTATCGACCTCAGAGCCAAACTTGGTCGCTGGGCCTGCGCCCCGGTCGAAGTTGGGCGCTCTTTGCTCGAGGGATGACGCCCAGACAGCTAGCCGCCTCAGCCAACCGAGCTCCAAGGCTAGGCGTCTCACATCAACGTCGGGCTGCCGCTTGAGCCTCTCTTCGAGCCACTTCCCGACAGTGCTCAGAGCTGACTGCTCGTCGCGCCGAGACGCGTAAGATGAGCCTTGGAATTTTTGGAGCAACATGAGCGGGGCAATTGCTCCCCCGTCTTGCTCACTTGGACCTCGCTTGAGCGCTTGCAGCGCTTCCGCGAGATACCGCTGATGATTGCGGGTCGCCATCTGGGCAGCGTCCTGCTGAAGTCCGCGCATGGTGGCCGCGTCGAGCATCAGGCGTCCTCCTGTACATGGAGGCGAATCAGCTCAGCCGCCCCTTCTGCGTGGCGATCGGGAGAACTCTTGAAGGCCTCTACGTATTTAGGGGGCTCTGGTCGCAACACTTGGCCCTGTTCGTCCCGAAGTGCCCACGAAATCTCCTGAGGCAGGAGACGACCAAAGCCCAACCCCTTGCCTGCGCCGACCTTGAGCGCGTGTCCGGGAGAGAAGCCGAGCGCACACAGGAGGCCGCCGAGTTCCGACTTCTCGACGTTGAAGAGGCGGAGTTCGGCACTTACCAGGGTACCAAGCGGCAGGACTTCGACTTTCGTCTTTGGTCCCTCCGCTACTGGACCGCGCCCGAGGTGAAACTTGCGTCCCTTCAAGCGGCGGATCACGATTTGCGTGCCGTTGACAGTGTAGCCGTCGCGAGGCGCGCAATGGTGCAGCCTAGGTTCCCACTGGGTCGAAATCGGGACAACTGCGCGTGGATTCCCTGTGATCGGAACGAGATCCGTAACCGTCACACGGGCTCGCATTCCTGCCCTGCCCGACTGGAAGCCGAAGAGCGCGCAAGCCGGACACGCGGCATCCCTTGAACAGTCGCGCTGGAATGCCGGGTGTCCCCTCAGTGACCTATCGAGTTCGGCGACCGTGACGTCGACGTGCGTCCGGGACAGGCCGTTCTTGTTCTCTTGGCGCCCGTTTTTGCCCGGCAGGCCGTGGGGCACACAGCTCTGCGTAATCGCCTCGAACCTCGCGCGGAGGGCTCCTTTGAGTGTCGAACCCGGAATGGCCAAGGTCGCCCCACGTGTGGCCATCGAGCGAACGACTTCTCCATCGACGAGAACCTTGAAACCGGACCCGACGTGAACTGGTTGGGCGCACATGAACGTCACCGTGATACTTCCGAACAGGTGCCCCGGGAGGCGCCGGTCAAGTCGCAGGGCTGTCCGTCGCCGGCGATTGACTGTGGACGGTAGTGGGACGAAGGCATAGCCGTCGGTCATGAGATATCCCTCATTGCCGTGATAGCACTGTCGAGCCACTTGTCCGCAGATTCGCCCTCAATGACGAAACGCCTCGACAGTCCTCGAACTTCACCAACGGCACTGGGCAAGTCCCGGTCCTTTTTCAGCGCGTACTGCCTGAGTGCGGCTTCCGAGTCGAGTAGGCCGATGCCCTTTGGCACTTCGCCAGCCTGGGCGGTCTGCTCGTAGACGATGCGCTCGATGGTCGGCCGGACCACGCCAAGACCTCGGCTCTTCGTCGAACCCAGCTGAGCAAATCCCTGCCGAAACTCGTCGAGAGCGCTCGCGAGCATTCCGAGTTGCCACGCCTGAAAGTTCTCCAGCGCGATTTCGCCGAAGAAGGCGACGCCGGCCGGGACCATTTCTAGGTCGAAGGGTCCGATCTTCACCGACCCCATGATCCGGTCGATGGCCACGCCGTGGCGGCCCTCGAGCGCATTGGCCTTGGCGGCATTCCTTCGCTGCTCCACGTCCAGCTCGCGACCATCTCCCGGCCAGGGGAAGAGGTCCCGAATCGAAATGCGACCCTTCATGGCCGTGGAGCCAAACGTGCGGCAGGCCAAACAGTGGGCTGCGTAGACCGCTGCAGTTGCTTGGTCACCTCGCTTTTGGCGCCCCCCGCAGCTGGTTTTGTGATCAAGTGGGTCGCAGGCGCCGAGTCCGTCGCGACCGTTGTTGTTGCCATCGAGGCGGACGAGCGCTTCTGCGGCTGACCGGACCACGCCCTTGAGACTCGAACCGGGAATATACACCGTCTCGCCGAAGTGTCCGTGGTGCGTTCGGACTGCGCACAGGTCGGCCTGGGATGGATCGAGCCCGGTGTCGCCGGCCCGGATCAAAAGCGGCGACACGGTGGAGAGCTTCACGTGGACCACCGCACGGTTCAGACTGCGCTTGAACATCTTCAGGCCCCCTTCGCGGAGGTGGTGGCCACCGCGCTTTGCCACTTCGCGAAGAGCGAATCCAAGTTCGTGTTGACCACGGGCGACGGCAGCGCTGCGGTGATAAGCACCTGCCGCGGATCGATGTCCAAGACCTCGGAAATGCTCACCGAAACGCGACCAAGACCTCGAGATGTGAAGCCGCCCAACGCGGCAAATCCTTCATTGAGCTGATCGAGGGCCACCTTCAGTAAACCGAGCTGCATGTCTTCTACATTGTCGGCGAAGATCTCCAAGCTGAACCGGGTTCCCGGCGGCACGACTTGGAAGTCGTACTTCGTCTTGTCGTGAGCCGACTTGAGATCGCGGTCGATCGCTACGCCGTCGCGGCGCCCGATCGGGATTGACTTCTCCATGTCGCGGTCGAGCGCCATCGCGTCGGAAAAGCGAACGTGGCTTGCGACAATGTGGCTGCCGAACATCGCACAGACCGTACAGTGGCGGTTCGTCTGAACATACGCTCGTTTGCCACTCTCGTGGTAGCCGCAGTTTTGACGCTCATCCAGCGGGTTGCAGGCCCATAAAACCCCATCATCGGCGAGGCTTCCTGGAAGAAGGGACTCGAGCGTGGACCGGAGCACGCCTTTGATCGAAGCGCCCGGAATGAATGGAAAACCGTCAGCGTCTCGGAGCACGGGAAGGTCTACGGCGTCTTCACTGCCTCCCTTGCCCGCACCGACTCGAAGGCCAGTTTGTGAGGTGATGACGCCGGTGATCCTTACACGCCGAGTGAGGCGGTCGAAGTTGGCGGGGTCGCGAGCGATCATCCTTGGCCCCCTGCTTCCTTCCGATAAGTGAAGGCCCGGCTCAGATACGTGGCGTACCACCGCCACGCCTCGACGCGCACCTGGTCGTTGAGTTGCTCGCGACCGAAGACCCCTTCGATTCCCTCCACAGTCCGTGCGACGAGGCTCATGTCCCACCCTTGCCGACGCCCCGCCTGATAGCGCAGGTAGTTGGCAATTTCTTCGTGACAGGTCGCCTCGCCACAGACACCGGTGAGCTGTGACAGCTGAGCCTTGGACAGCTTCACTTCCGGGCCATTGAAGACGTCGGCCATCACTGCCTCAGCCTTCTCGACGAGGCCCTTTCGGTACCTACGGACGCTCTGCTGGACTTCACGTGCGTTCACTTCTTCTCCTCCGTCGAGCTGCACAAAGCCGGGTCGAACACGACTACGCGCCCGAACCCCTGGTGAGTATTCTCTCCCGCGCCGGACTTCTCGAGTTCATTCAGCTTGGCCAAGGCGTCGCGCCAAGGGCTGCCGAGATCGAAGACGAAGACGGACCCCGCCACGACGCTTTGCTTGACAGTGCTCCGAGCGTCCTTCGAGGTTCGCCGCTGATCCCATCCCCCTTCGGCTCCGAAACGGCGTACGCGGACCACGCACGAGTCCGCGCCCACACCAAGGGCGGATGCAAGGGTCGCTGACCCGTCGGCATCCTCATCACTCGGGATCAGGGGACTGAGCAAGGAAATGCTGACTAACCGATTTGCCGGTGTATCGTCTAGCCCTGCGTGGTTCAAGCGGGCTCGCAAGGCTTGTTCGAAGGCGTTTCCTCGGGCGTTCATGTCAGCTCTGGTCGGGACTGGCCGGATCTCTATTTTGGCTGCTCCCCATCCATTGGAGCGCCCGCGCCCGAGCGAGAGTGGACCACCCAGCCCCTGCCCCAGACGCTCCCTTGAGGTTGCTGGGATTCTGGTGATGTCCCCGACAAACTGGGTCCCCGCTTCGATGAGCTCGTAGGAGAAGAGCGCGCCTTCCAGAGCCGACCGCTGCCGGCGGTCCAAAGATACGCGGTCGACGACCCGTGTCTGAGATTGGCTGCCACCGCGGAGCGCTGATTTCGCTTTCAGGGGTGCCCCGCACACAGTGCATCCTTCGAGAATGCCGGCCACCACTGCCGCCGCCTCGGCAGGCAGAGCGGCGAGGGCCAGCGCAATGCGATCAAGGGTCACGTCGACCTTGGGGTGATTGGGATTCGCTCGACAGCACCGCGCAGACAATGGTACCGGGCCGATGATCGAGGCATCTGGTTTTCCACCGTATAGAAAGCCGAACGAAGCCCCAGCTGATTCGGAAACAAGAGTCTGAAACGGTTCGTCGGCGTCCGGGTCGGACAACGCCTCGGCAAGTGCAAATCCTACGGCGCCCCTCAGAGCAGAGCCGGGGATCTCAAGGCGGGTCTCGCGGAGATTCTCGCGGGCGAAGGGCACACCGACGCAGGCCGGCTGCTCGAGCGTAACCACGACCCGAATCGCCTCCTGGTCGACTCTGACGATCGGAGACGGAACCTTCGTTGCGAATTCGAGTGCAACGTCGATGCGTCCCATTCCACGGCTCCGCCCTCCACCGATGTGTTGAGTGAGCAGGGCCGCTGCACGGAGGTCCGTCTCGAGAGCTTCATCCAGAAGTCGGCCTGTGGCAAGGAACTCGTATCCCACCGCGGCTATTGGACAGAAGCGGTCAAATAGGAGGTGCTCGGCCGCACTTCGACGCTTGCGGTCAATCGCTACGCCGTGACGAATCGACCACTCAGCCGCGCCATCCAAGACTGCATCGGAGAGAACAAGCTTCGAAAAGTGACGTTCGCCCGCCTCAACGGTGGTCCGCCTCGCACCAAAGAGCCGACAGGCCTTGCACGGCCTACCACCCAGTAGCGCGCACGGAGCCGATGAACTGAGAGTAGACGCAGCATCGGTGGGATCGTTGCCATCGCCACCTGCGCACGCAGGCTGCCCGTCCGCTCGCAGGAGGGCCTCGTAGGTCTCGCGGAGTGCACCACGCAGAGCCGTCGCGGGCAGTATCGCGCGCCCGTCGGCACGACGCGCGTGGATGGCATCAATCCCGTCGGGCGCGGCCGTATAGCCGCCCACTGCGACCGTGCCGCTGGGACAGGTGATCTTCAGGGTGAAATCGAGGCTCATGCCCGTCCCTCCGCGCGCTGATGGCGTACGCGCTTCGTCGCCGCTTGTTCGACCGCCGACATGAGGTGCGCGAGGTCCAGTTCGAACGTCGTCGGGATACGGCGATCAATATCCGGCGTGCGCCATTCCGGGCCGATGTACTCTTGCCATTTCTTGTTGCGCGCCACTTGATATCGAAAAAGGTTCTGCACTTCGGGCCTCGACATGCGCGCAGTTCCGCTCGTGTCCGAGACGTCTACTGGGGACAGGGACTGCATCGCATCACGAAGCGCAGCGCGTTGACTCGACGGGACCGCCATGAGCCGAACTGCTCGGCGTGTTGTCTCGGCCCACTCAGGAGAATTCCCGCCGCCTGTCAAGCGAAGGCGCGAAGGCCGAGCATCGTCGTCGAGGTCCTGCGCCTCGGTTCCCGAACTCAAGAGAGCGATATCGACCGCCGAGCGTGCACCCTTGTCACCGCAGATTCGCTTCGCCGAGCGTTCCAAGTTGTGCGCGTTCTCAAGAAGTCGGGATGCCGGGAAGTTTGACGGCCCGACGACGAGGCCCATGCCGACGCCGATCCGACCCACGCGGCGTGCCGTCTCGGGATCGAGCGCGCCAAGCTGCTGCGCTGCCATCGACGCCGCGTTCTCGATCTCCTCCACGAGCGCTGGAACCAGGTCGAGCAGGTACTCGGGCCCGAAAAAGATTCGGATGTCGTCCCCCCCGGCAACGGGCGCGACGTAGGTCCGAGTGTCCATACCGCACTTCTTGGTCGCGGACGCGCGTCCGTGTTCGAAGATCCACGACACCACGGTGCTGACGATCGCCTGACTCTCAACTGTGGAGAGGCTTGAGAAGAGCCGCCCCATCTCGTTGCCGTCCGCCGAAAGGACCGCGAGACGATTCGTCAGAGACAGCGTGTCGAGAGTCGTTCCAGCCTCATCTTCGAAGCGAGCCGTCTTCCGGCCAATTCTCATGACGGAGTCGCACAGAGCGCAAACCTGTACAGTGTCTTGTCCCCGTGTGAATGTGCGCTCAGCAGGTCGGACACGACAGTCACCGCATCGCTCGGTGCATCGCGCAGGACGAGTTGGGGGGACTGCCTCGTCTTTCGCAACAGCCATGCGGGCCCGAAGCCATCGCAGAGAGTTAGCTTCGCCGGTGATAGACCTTCCGTCGAATGGCGCCCTTGCGATCGATAGGCTACCCTGAGTGCGTGCCGCGTGCTCCGCAACGAGTTCCTGGCCGAGTTGGTCCGCAATCGCCTCGGGTACTAGGAAGAGCCCTCGCCCTCCGCCGCCGAAAAGTGCCCCCTGTCTCTCCATGTTGCGGCGGTCGAATTCCTTGATTGACTCGCTCGCTCCGCGAAGGTAGGGCAGCGCGTTGCTTGCGGACAGGAACGCTTGAATACCGTTCGCGTCGTAGGCAAGGAGGACTGCCGACCCGTCAGCAGCTGCTCTGGCGGACTGGACCCGCGCTCGGACTTCTTGAATTCGTTCTGCAATTGGCATCATCGCTGATCAAAACCTCTCCAGGGCGATTTCAGCAGTTCGGCTCGTAAGCTCTGGAAGGACTGCCTCCCGCAAATCATGCTTATCAAGAGGGTGTACCCTTTGGGGCGTCCAACGCTCCCGTTGGCATTCGTTGGCGTTAACACGCGTTGCCGGTAAACGTCAAGGTAGTTGCCGCATCCTTCATCATGCGGCGCGTCGGCGCGGTTGATGGCTGCTCGTCGTCGAGTGGGCCCCGGAGCGGCGTACACTCGCCGCCCGAGCCCGAGTGGCAGAAGCGCGCGGGTTGAGGGGGACGAGTGAAGGGGCGTCCCAGGCGCGCGTCGCGCCGCTCCAGCGTGCGGGGTGGCGGGCTCTCGCTGCCTCTTCGACCGCGCGGCGAGCGTTAAAGACGCGGACGTCGTCGCTGCGGTGCCGCTGGTCGGGCGTCACGAACGCGATGGCGCTGTGCAGATGCTCGAAGTTGTTCCAAGCGACGAACCGCTCTACCCACGCCCACGCGGCGTCACGCGAGGCGAACGGCTTGCGCGGATACGACGGCACGTACTTCAGCGTGCGGAACAGCGCCTCCGAGAACGGGTTGTCGTCGCTGACGCTCGGCCTACTGAGCGACGGCACGATGCGCAGGTCGCGAAGCGTCGCGAGCATCGTGGCGCCCTTCATCTGCCCGCCGCGATCGGTGTGGAGCGTGAGCGAGTCGGGGGTGACGCCCTGCTCGCGGCACGCGCTTGCGAACGTTGTCGCCGCAAGCTCGGCGCACTCGTTTTCTTACACCTCGGCGCGCGTGATGTGTTGGCTCCACACGTCGACGAACAGGTACAGGTAGAGGAACCTCCCGCCCACCGCCGACGGCAGGGACGTAATGTCCCAGTTCCACACCTCGCAAGGCTTCGAGCGACGATCTCGGCGGGGCGCGTCGCCTTGCGCGGCTTCGCGCGACTGCGGTGCGCGAGCGCGGCGATCTCGCGAAGTACGCGGTAGAACGTGGACTCGCTCGCCAGGTACTCGCCGCGGTCGGCAAGCGTCGGGACGATGAGCTTCGGCGACGCGTCGCGGAACTCGGGCTAATTGACCACTTCCAGCACGCGCTTCCGCTCGGCGCTCGAGAGAGCCTGCGCGGACTGGGCCTTCGGCCCGCGACGCTGGTCAGCGGTGTTGCTATTGCGCCACCGCTGCACGGTGCGCGCATCGAGGCCGACCTCGCGGCACGCAGCCGCTCGCCGCGCGCCGGCGTGCACCGCTTCCTCGACGAGGGTCAGGGACTCGTCGCGCTCGCTCACCACGTGTCGTCGCCCTCTTCCCCCCAAAGGGCCACTGCGTTTTTTGAGAGCGCCGACCTCGACATCTGAACGTCGAGCACCTACTCGGCCAGCAGCAGCTTCACCTTGCGGTTCTCTTCCTCAAGCGCCCTCAACCGCTACGCGTCGCTGACGTCCATGCCGCCGAACTTCGCCTTCCAGCGGTAGAACGTCTGCTCCGACACGCCCAGCCGGCGGCACACCTCGGTGCCTGTTGCGCCATCTCTCCTGCTCATCTCTCCTGCTCATCTCGGGAGGACTCACGCTTCAACTGGGCCGATTTCTGGAGGGCAGGGCAAACGCGACAACTTTATTGACACAGGGAGACACCGATCGGTTAGTGGGCGCTCGGGGAGAAGATGATTTGCGTCGCCTGTTCGAAATCGAGCCAGACGAGTTCTACCGCCTCTACGTCGACGAGACGGGGAGCCGCTTCGGCGCGGGCAGTCGGCCTGCGCAGGAAGAGGGGCGGGTCGTCGGGCTTTTGATGACGGGACGCGCCGACAGCCGCCTCAGGCCCCGCATCGACTCGGCCTTTCACGCCGCCGAAGCGACGCCGGGCGCAATCGACAAGGTCCTCGCGCAGCTTGACTCAAACGACGTCGCAGTGCTCGGCCTGCGGCTCGCGGGCAGCCACGCGGCCAGCGGCGACGCATGGTTGGCCATGGTCGTTGAGCTCGTGCAGTGGGCGCTTCGCGAGGAGTTCGGTCGTGCACGCCCGGACCGTGCTGCGCGCCTCGACCTGAGGAAGATGAGCATCGAGACTTCGGCGACCGCACCGTGCCTAGGCTACGCTGACGCGCTCGCGTACGTCTTCGGCGGCTACGCCTCGGAGTCTGCGAACCGCCGCGCCACCCTCAAGCTGGACCGGAACCTGCTCTTCGATCCTGTCGAGACCCGCAGGCTCTGGGATGTGATCTCCCTCGGTGACGCGCCCGCCCCTGCGAGCGTGGCCTCCCTCCTCGCGCAGTCACGGGCCTACCTGAGTGGTACGTACCAATCGCACATACTCCACGATCTTACTGGCTTCTACTCAGGCCGGGGTGAGACCTGGCAGGCCCTGTTGACCCTAGTCAACGTGACCTGCCCCCGTTCGTTAGGCCACGGATAGCGTGAGTCCGGCTTTGACCTTGTCAGCGAACTCGGCCGGCGTCAAACCGTCGAGCGAGCTGTGTGGTCGTTGTTGGTTGTAGTCGTCCTT
>Ga0164295_10001394_pt1 | contig 19989 bp, 23 predicted proteins | sample GEODES006metaG_FD_111798 | JGI IMG/M metagenome (GOLD analysis project Ga0164295, IMG submission 111798) | Oligotrophic lake water microbial communities from Sparkling Lake, Wisconsin, USA - GEODES006 metaG | ecosystem: Environmental > Aquatic > Freshwater > Lake | place: USA: Sparkling Lake... | reverse complement strand
GCCGGCCGGCGTGTCGTCCACGGTGCGGTGGCGATCGGTGGCGAAATCGCGGATGTTGACGGCGTCGCAGGCCCAGGTGCCGGCGCCGATGGCGCGCCCCGCCAGGCTGTGGCCCAGGTGGCCGGGGAACATGTCGGGGTAGAGGGTGAGGATGGTGGCACGCCAGGTCATGGCTGCATCCAGTCTTCGACGGCGAGGCCGGGGATATCGGCAAAGTCGGCCAGATTGGCGGTGACGATGGTCAATCCACACGACAGGGCGTGGGCCGCGATCAGGCGATCGTAACTGGCACGGCGGAAGGGCAGGGTGGCGTACAGGCGGGCGGCCGCCTCGTCGAAGGGCTCGACCGAGATGATGGCGAGCAAGCGCTGCAGTCCGGCGACTTCAACGGGCCGCAAGCCTATCAGCATTTCACCCAGACAGATGCTGGAGGTGACGACGCTGCCCAGTGGGCAATTGTTCAGCCGCGCCAGCGCGTGCGGCGCGTTGCCTTGCAGCAGATAGATGGCGATGTTGCTGTCCAGCAACCAGCGGGCCGGCATCATTCGGTGCCGGACGCCGCCCGCTCCGCCGCTTCGCGCGCCAGGCGTTCGGATGGCCGTTCATCGAAGCCGCGATCGGTGATCGGCTTCAGGCCCGGCAGGCTGCCATAGATGCCGTCCAGATTGATCATCGGCACATCGGTTGGTGCCGGCTCGATGATCCAGCGGCCGGCTTCCTCGCGCACTTCGACGACCGTGCCGGGCGGCGGCGCGAAGCTGGCGGGCAGGCGGACGGCGGCACTGTTGCCGGATTTGAAGATCTTGGTGCGGGCCATGGCGGCGTTCCCGATGTGTATACGGGATGTATATACTAGGTCAGCCAAGCCCGGTCAACGATCAGGCGGTCGCGCTCTTCGCGCACCACATCGGCCACGAACGGCACCATCACCGTGCCGCCGGCGTCGAGCGTGATGTCCAATATGTCGGACGCGCCGAAATTCTCGATGGCGCGCACCTTGCCGACCGCCGTGCCGGTTTCATCGACAACGGCCTTGCCGAGATAATCCGCGACATAATATTCGCCATCCGCCAGCGCCGGCAGCGCCGTGCGCGGCACCGAAAGCTGCACACCGCGCAAGGCTTCGGCCGCGTTGCGGTCAACGATATTCTCGAAGCGCGCGACCGCGGTGCCGGGCTTGTCGGGCCGGATACTCTGCAAAACCAACGCCCGCCCGCCCGCATCGAAGCGGGCGTGACGGGCGAGATTGTCGGCGGTGTCGGTGAACAGCTTCAGCCGCACCTCACCGCGGATGCCATGGGCGCCGGCAACGGCGGCCAGCACGATCTTGTCGGCCGCCATGCCAGGGCCGCCTTACTGGGCCGCTTCGCCTTCGGCAGGCGCTTCCGCAGCCGCCTCAGCAACGGCGGCGTCTTCAGCAGGCGCTTCTTCGGCAGGAGCGGCTGCAGCTTCAGCAGCGGCGGCAGCGGCGGCTTCGGCGGCTTCGGCTGCAGCCTGAGCGGCCGCTTCTTCGGCTTCGGCGATCTTCTGGGCGGCGAGTTCGGCACGCTCCTTCGCCTTGGCGCCGGGCTGCGCCTTGTTGGGGTTGCTGCGGACGGCGCGGGTGCGCAGGCCGGCGGCATCGAGGAAGCGGGCGACGCGATCGGTCGGCTGCGCGCCAACGCTCAGCCAATAGGCGGCGCGGTCGGTGTCCAGCGTCACGCGGGTGCCGCTATCCTTGCGCAGCAGCGGATTGTAGGTGCCAAGCTTTTCGAGGAACTTGCCATCACGCGGATTGCGGCTGTCGGTCACCACGATGCGATAGACGGGACGCTTCTTCATGCCACCGCGGGCCAGACGAATTGCCAGAGACATTCAAATTTTCCTTCCAGTAAACTTTGCTATCGAGGGACTTCTGTTCATTTCCGGCCGAACTTGTTGAAGCCGGGGGGCAGATTGCCGCCGCCCAGGCCGGGGCGGCCGAACATCCGGCCAACCGCTCCCAGATCGATCGCGCCACCGGGGCCATCCCCGGCCGGCGCGCCATCGGCGCCGGGCATGCCGCCGCCGCCCAGACCACCCAGGCCGCCGGCACCGGCCAGCATCTTCATCATGCCCTTCATGCCACCCATTTTCTTCAGGCGCTTCATGGCATTGGCCATTTCCTGGTGCATCTTCAGCACCTTGTTCACATCCTGCACCGTGGTGCCAGAACCATTGGCGATGCGGATCTTGCGCTTGGCGGTCAACAATTCGGGTTTGGCGCGTTCCTTGCGGGTCATCGACAGGATGATGGCTTCCATCCGGTCGAGTAGACGCGGGTTGATGCCACCGCTGTCCATGGCCTTCTTGGCAGCGCCCATGCCGGGCATCATCGCGGCCAGCCCCGACAGGCCGCCCATCTTCTTCATCTGGGCAAGCTGCTGGCGCAGATCGTCCATGTCGAACTGGCCCTTGGCCATTTTCTCGGCCATTTTCTCGGCCTGTTCGGCTTCGAAATTGGCGGCGGCCTTTTCCACCAGGCCGACAATGTCGCCCATGCCCAGGATGCGCCCGGCCACGCGGCGCGCGTCGAACAATTCCAGCGCATCGATCTTTTCGCCGACGCCGGCAAAGCGGATCGGCGCACCGGTGACCTGCCGCATCGACAGGGCCGCACCGCCGCGGGCATCGCCGTCCATGCGGGTCAGGATCACGCCGGAAACCGCCACACGGGCCTTGAAGGCGGCCGCAACATTCACCGCGTCCTGGCCGGTCAGGCTGTCGACCACCAGCAAGATCTCGTCGGGCGTGGTCGCGCCGGCAATGGCGGCCATTTCCGACATCAGCGCTTCATCGACGCCAAGGCGGCCCGCGGTGTCGAGCACAACCACATCAAAGCCTTGCAGGCGCGCGGCCTGGCGGGCGCGCTCGGCGATCTGTACCGGGGTCTGGCCCGCGATGATCGGCAGGGTGGCAATGTTGTTCTGTTCGCCCAGCACCCGCAATTGTTCCTGCGCCGCCGGGCGGGCGACGTCGAGGCTGGCCAGCAAGACCTTCTTGCGTTCGCGCGTGCCCAGCCACACGGCCAGCTTGGCGCTGCTGGTGGTCTTCCCCGACCCTTGCAGGCCGACCATCATGACCACGGCCGGCGGTGTCACCGCGATCTTCAGCGGCGCGGGCTCCTCGCTGCCACCGAGCAGATCGACCAGGCAATCATTGACGATCTTGACGACTTGCTGGCCGGGCGTCACCGATTTGATCACTTCGGCCCCGATGGCGCGCGCGGTGGCGTCGTCCACGAACTGCTTGACAACGGGCAGGGCGACGTCCGCCTCCAGCAAGGCCACGCGCACTTCACGCATGGCGGCGCGCACGTCGATTTCGGTCAGCGCGCCGCGGCCACGCAACCGTTCGAATATGCCGCCAAGCCGGTCGGAAAGACTGTCAAACAAAGGCCGCGGCCTCCAAATTCAAATAGACCTGCCTCCAAATGGAAACGCGCCGGCGGGCGAAAACTCGCTGGCCGGCGTGCATCCTCGGACGCATGACTTCCTTTCGGAACTCGCTGGCCCCTTACGCGGCAGGCCAACCGGGGTCAAGTCCAGCGGCCTTCGCCGTCCAATCCGCTCCGGAGCGGCGATCAGCACGCCGATGTGCCCGGCGTGACCAGGGTGGTTGCGCTGCAGGCTTGGTGCAATCGGCAATGCCGTGATAGGCTCGGTTCCGTGCCGAATTCTTTGCCTGGCAGTCAAAATGTCCGCGCACCCAACCGCGTTTGGCAGTATTGGCACAACCGCCTGTTCGGGCCTCCGCTGGCACCGGAGTTGATGGCCGAATTCACCCGGGCCATCGGCAGCTATTTCGGCCCGTTTCTGGTTGCCGGACCGGTTGCCGCGGCGTTGGCCATTGCGGTTGCGCTGTCCGTTGGCAGTGTATTGGCGATGGTATTTGCGGCATTCGCCCTGCTTGGTTTCCTGTTCATCCTGCTGGCCTGCCGGGCGGCCTTGGCGCCGTTGGAGGCTGCGGCTTTGGCCGCCGTCGAGGCGCGCTACGCGCTGGGCTGCATCATGGTGTCGATGGGCCTTGGCGGGATCGTGCTGGCGGTGCTGGCGGCGGATGCGCCGATGCTGGTGCAATCCGTGGTGGTGATGGTCGCGTTGGCAGCCTTGGGCGTTGCCAACGGCACCGGGGCGGGCCGCCCGCAGGTGGCAGCCGCCCAGGCGCTGTGCACCAGCCTGCCGATGGCGATCGCCATCATCGTGCAATGGGAATGGCCGTGGGGGCTGGCAGCCGGTGTCGGTGTGCTGGTCTATGGGATGATCTGCATCAGCGTCGCGCGGCGCAGCTCTGCCACACAGACCGAATTGCTGAAGGCCCGTGAACACAGCCGCGCCGAACGCGTGCGCATGGATGTGGCGGTGGCGCATCTCAACCAGGCCGTGGCGATACTGGATGAATCGCTGCGTGTGTTCGTGATCAACCGCCGGGCGCTCGACCTGTTGGGCATCGATGAAATCGATCCGGCCAATCCGCCGATTTTTTCGGAACTGCTGACGAGCGCGCCCAATCTGGCGCGTGCGTCGGGCGATCGCGCGGAATTCCTGGCCCATGCCGCCCTGCTGGTGGCCGCACGCCAGCAGTTCAACGGCGTGCTGCGGTTGAATGACGATCGGGTCATCGATCTGGAATGCCTGCCGATTCCGGGCGCTGGTTGGGTGAGCGTGCTGCGCGACAGCACGGGTGAGCGCAACGCCATCGCCGAACTCAACCGGGAAATGCGCCGTTGCCCGCTGACCGGCCTGCCCAATCGCCGCGCCTTCATCGAGGAACTGGAGCGGCGTGTCGGTCGCGGCGAGCAATTTGCCCTGCTGGTGATCGATCTTGATCGTTTCAAGCAGGTCAATGATCGCCATGGCCATGCCGTGGGCGACCGCATGATCACCCGGATCGGTTTCCGGCTGCGCACGGCCGATCCGGGCCTGTTCACGGCCAGGCTGGCCAGTGACGAATTTGCGATACTCGCGGAGACGGCGGACATTGCTGTTGCCGAAGCATTGGGTTGGCGCCTGATCGAAACAGTGGATATGCCGGCGCGATTTGGCGAGGACGAGGTGCAGGTGGGCGCCGCCGTGGGCGTGGTCATGGTGCCCGCCGATGGCGTGCTGGCCGAGGTTGTGCTGCGGGCTGCCGATCTGGCCTTGCTGGCCGCGAAGGCCCGCCCCGGCAACAACTTGTGCCGTTTCACGCCGGAACTGCTGCAGCACTCGACCAGCGCAGCCCGCAATGAAGCCAGGGTGCGCAAGACCCTGCGGGCGGGCAGGATCGATGTCGCCTATCAGCCGATCGTCGATGTCGCGACGGGCCGTGTCGTGGCGGTGGAGGCGCTGGCCCGCTGGCCTGATGATGGCGGCGATGCGCTGGCACCGGCCTGTCTGGTGGCCATTGCCGAAGCGCAAGGCCTGATAACCCGATTGCGCCAACTGGTGATGGATCAGGCCGTTGCCACGGTTGCCGCGCTGCCCGGTGAAATCGAATTGTGGGTGAATGCATCGGTGCTCGACCTGCGCAGCGAGGCGATGGTGGATGAAGTGATCGCCGCCCTGCAACAGGCGGGTCTGCCGCCATCCCGTCTTGCCATGGAGATCACCGAAACCGCGTTGATGACCGACGAGGAGGCTTGCAGAAACACGCTTGGGCGGTTGAGGACGCTTGGCGCTGGCGTGGCGATGGACGATTTTGGCGCTGGCTTCTCGTCGCTGGATCGGCTGCGGCGGTTGCCGATCTGTGCCCTGAAAATCTCCGGTTCCTTGCTGACCGGTGCCGCAGGCGATGCGGTTGGGGCGGGCGTCTTCAAGGTGGCGGCCAGCCTTGGCCGGTCGTTGGGCCTGACCGTCGTGGCCGAAGGCGTGGAAAGCGCCGCCGATCTGGCACTGGCGCGCAGCGCCGGGATACAACGCCTGCAAGGTTTTGCCCTGTCGCCGCCGGTATCGGCGGCGCAGTTGCCGATCGCCATCGTCAACGCCGAAGCGATGGCACGCGCGGCCGCGGGCCAGGCCGCGGCATGATAACTCGCCCTATTCAGCCCCGGCCAGCGCTGCTGCGAAATCGGCCGCCGCGAACGGCCGCAGATCATCCATGGCTTCGCCAACGCCAATGGCGTGGATCGGCAAGCCGTAAGCCTCCGCCGCCGCCACCAGCATGCCGCCACGCGCCGAGCCGTCGAGTTTGGTCATCACCAGCCCGGTCACGCCGGCAACGTTCCGGAACACCTCGATCTGCGACAGGGCATTCTGGCCGGTGGTGGCATCGAGCACCAGGATGACATCGTGGGGCGCATCCGGATCGATCTTGCTGATCACCCGCTTCAGCTTGGCGAGTTCGTCCATCAGCCCGGCCTTGTTCTGGAGGCGGCCGGCGGTGTCGATGATCAACACATCGATGCCTTCGGCTTGGGCGCGCTTCACCGCTTCAAAGGCCAGGCTGGCGGCATCGCCGCCCTGTTCGCCGGCCACGATCGGCACGCCGACCCGATCAGCCCAGATCTGCAACTGTGCGATGGCGGCGGCGCGAAACGTGTCCCCGGCGGCCAGCATCACCGCGTGGCCATCGGCCTTGAACAGCCGCGCCAGCTTGGCGATGGTCGTCGTCTTGCCGCTGCCATTGACGCCCACCACCAGCACGACATGCGGGCGGTGCGTGATGGCCAGCGGCCGGGCAACAGGCGCCAGCACCTGCTCCACCTCTTCGGCGACCACCTGCCTGATGCCGGCGTCGTCGATGCCCTTGGCGAATTTCTGATCGCCCAGGCGCGTGCGGATGCGCGCCGCTACCGCGGGGCCCAGATCGGCGGCGATCAGTGCCTCCTCGATCTCGTCCAGGCGCGCATCGTCCAGCGGCAGCGTGCCGGTGGCCAGCCCGGTGATATTGTCGGTCAGGCGCTTGGTGGATTTCGCCAGCCCCTGCGTCAGGCGCCCCAACCAGCTCATGCGTAGCGCTCCAGATCGACCAGGCCGGTAAAGGCCACCACCGCCGGCCCGGACAACAGCAGATGGCCATCATCGCGCCGTTCCACCAGCAGATTGCCGCCGGGCAGGGTAACACGCACCGTGGCATCGACCAGCCCGCGCCGCTGGGCTGCGGCCACGGCCGCCACCGCGCCGGTGCCGCACGCCAGTGTCGCGCCGGCGCCGCGTTCCCACACGCGCAGGATCAGGTGCCCGCGCGAGACCAACTGCGCAATGCCGACATTCACCCGCTCCGGAAACACCGGGTCATGTTCGATCTGCGGGCCGATGGTTTCCAGCGCCACGGCTGCGGCATCGGCCACGAAAAATACCACATGCGGATTGCCGACCGACACTGCCACTGGATGCGCCAGATCTTCCCACGCCAGCGGTAGCGAGGCGGTGTCCATCGGATAGGCCAGCGGCAGATCCGCCCAGCCGAACCGCGGGGCCCCCATGTCAACGGCCGCACCGCCGGCCACAGCATCGCTGGCCAGCAGGCCGCCGGCGGTTTCCATGCGTTGCTGCCCTCCCAGCAGCGCCGCGGCGGCCCGGCTGCCGTTGCCGCACGCCGCGACTTCGCCGCCATCGCTGTTCCAGAACCGCAGCCGCACATCCGCGACGGTGCTGGGCTCGATCAGGATCAGTTGGTCAAAGCCGATGCCGGTGTGGCGGTTGGCCAGACCGCGCACCTGCCCGGCCGACAGGCTGACCGGAGCCGCGCGCGCATCGAGCACCAGGAAATCATTGCCCAGACCGTGCATCTTGAAGAAAGGGCGTTCTGCCATGCGGCGGGGTTAGCCGGGAAGTCCGGTCTCCGGCAAGTCATACTCGCCGCGAATGACGGTGCGGGCATGGCCGGTGAGGATGACATGGTCGCCCGCATGTTGACAGATCAGCCGGCCACCGCGCGCGCTGGCCTGTTCGGCTGTGAAGCGCCCGCGTCCGAACCGCGCTGACCACAATGGCGCGATCACGGCATGCGCCGATCCGGTCACCGGGTCTTCGTCGATGCCGCCGGAGGGCACGAACACCCGCGACAGTATATCGGTGGCCTCGCCGGGCGCCGTGGCGATCAGCATCAGATCATGGCCCGGTGACAACGCAATCACGCGGCGGAAATCCGGCCGCAACGCCCGCACCTCATCCGGCGAATCGAACATGGCCACCAGATAATCCGGCCCGCGCGCCCAGACTTCGCTCGGGCTCGCGCCCAGGGCGGCGGCCACGGCGTCGGCATCCGGGCCGGTCAGGCGGCGCTCCACGGGGCGTGACGGCAGCCGCACATCATAGGCCGCGCCGGCCCGCGCCACCGCCAGCACGCCGGACAGGCGGGTCTGAAACGTCACCTCAGTGAGATCGGGCAGGGCATCGAGCACGACATGGCCGCTGGCCAATGTGGCGTGGCCGCACATCGCCACCTCCAGCACTGGCGTGAACCAGCGCAGATCGAACATCGCGGCGCCGCCATCGCTTGGCACCAGAAACGCGGTTTCCGAAAGATTATTGTCGGCGGCAATGCCTTGCAGCACGGCATCGGGCAGCCAGTGCGGCAACATCATCACCGCCGCCGGATTGCCGGTGAACGGCCCATCGGCAAAGGCATCGACCTGAACGAACGGCAGCCGCATCAGGGATAGACCAGGCCGAAGCGCCAGCCGTCAGCTTCGCGCCAAAACACTTCGCGCTCGTGCCAGCGGCCGTCACGTGCCTGCCAAAATTCGATGCGTTCGGGCGTCACGAGCCAGCCGCTCCAGCGCGGCGGACGCGGCACCTCACCCGGAAACCGCTGCGCCATTTCGGCAACGCGGGCTTCGAAGGTGGCGCGGTCGGGCAGGGGCTGGCTTTGCAGGCTGGCCCAGGCACCCAATTGCGACTCGCGCGGGCGGGTGGCGAAATAGGCGTCGGCCTCTGTATCGGACACCAGGGCGGCCTTGCCGCCGATGCGCACCTGACGCTGCAAGCTTTTCCAATGGAAATTCAGATGGACCGCTGGATTGCCCGCAATCTCGCGGCCCTTCTGGCTGTCGAGATTGGTGTAGAACACGAAGCCGCGCTCATCCCAGGCCTTGAGCAGCACCACGCGCAGGGATGGCGCGCCGTCCGGCGTGGCCGTGGCCAGCGCCATCGCATTGGGATCATTGGGCTCACTTGCCTGGGCCGCGGCGAACCAATCGGCAAAGCGGGTGAAGGGGGCAGCGTGAGGTTGCAGCGTCATGCCCCGGCGTTACGCCGGCGCGTGGCCGCTGTCACCCGCCTTCACGCCGCACAGGCGATGCAGCGTGTGGCGGTGGGCAGGGCGGCGAGCCGGGCCGGGGCGATCTCGGCGCCGCACATGTCGCACACGCCATAATGACCGGCCTCGATGCGCGCCAGTGCGGCAACGATCTGATCGGCCTCGTGGATCTGCTGCACTTCCCGGCCTTCGTTGGTGGCCAGCGCCTCCAGATCGCCCGATTGATCGGCGAATTTCGGCGAAAGCGGCTGGGTCGTCGCTGTTTCCAGCCGGGCGATATCGGCCTGCACGTCGGCCAGGCGGCGGCGCAAGGCCGCGGCAACATCCTGATGTGTCATGCCTCTTCTCCCAGCACGTCGCCGTGCACCACTGCGGCGATCTGATCGAGCACCGCCAACCGGTCGCGCTTGAGGGCGTCGCTGTGGGCATCGTCCATCGCCGGTGCCACCCCGGTTTCGCTGCGCCTGATCTCGTCGTCCAGCGCGGTATAGCGATCGGCCAGGCTGCGGAAATGCCGGTCGCCTTCCTTCAATTCGCGGAGCCGATCGGTCGCATCGGGGAAGATGTCGTGCAGGTCTTGCGGCAGATGGCTCATGGCTTGGTTCCTGCTTTTGGTCGCCGGTGGCGGTGGGTGGGCCAATCTGCGGTCTTCTGTGTCTGGTGGCTATCGTGGCGATTGCGTAGGGCGCCATCCGCAAACAGCCAGGCAAACATTGCCTGCTTGTAACAATCGAGATATGGTTCGGGTTCCCCCAGCCTGGAATTTCAACATGTACGACGCCCGGATCTGCCTGCTGCTGCCTGCCATCACCGCCTTCCTCGCCGTACCCGCTGCCGCGCAGCAGGGCCCGGCCCCCGGTGTGCCCACCACCCTTCAGGGCGCTCAGGCCGCTCGCCCGCCCCAAAATCCTCTGGCGCCCAAGGCCTGGACGCTGGGCATCGGCATCGCGCCGGTGGTGTCGCCAGCCTGGCAGGGCAGCCGCGACATGGCGCTGTCGATCTTCCCCGATCTGCGGCTGAATTATCGCGACGACGTGTTTTTCTCCATCCCCGATGGCCTGGGCTGGAATGCCGTCAACACCGATGGCTGGAAACTCGGGCCGCTGGTGAAATTGCGCTTTGGCCGGCAGGAAAGCACCGGCGGGTCGCCGTTCCTGATCACCGGTGGCAGCACGGCGCTGCGCGGCATGGGTGATGTCGGCCTTGCCGGCGAATTCGGCGGCTTTGCCCAGAAAAGCCTGGCCAAGGGCCGGCTGCGCCTGCGCGCCGAACTGCGCCAGGGCACCGGCGGCCATGATGGCCTGGTGGCGGACACCAACATCAGCTGGAACGGCCGCACCCCCACCGCCAGCCTGCTCTACAGCGTCGGCCTGCGCGCCACCTGGGCCGACAGTGATTACAGCAATGTCTATTTCGGCGTGACGCCCGGCCAGGCCCGCGCCGCCGGCCTGCCGGCCTTCCGCACGGGCAGCGGGCTGATTTCGGCCGGCATCAACGCCAACCTCACCAAGCCGCTGGGCCGCTTCGGCAAGAACGGCGCGCTCACCTTGTTCACCAGCTATGACCGGCTGGGGGATGTGGTGGCGGATTCCTCGCTGATCCGCCTGCGCGGGGATCGCAACCAGGTGGCGGTGGGGCTGGCGTACGGGGTGCGGTTCGGCTGGAACTGAAGCCTCTTCACCTCTCCCCCCTGTGGGAAAGGTCGGATTCGGCGCAACCGGCCGGGTGAGGGGTGGGCGTGCGGCAACGCTTGGCACCTACTGTCCCAGCATGGTATTACCACCGTAATACAAGCGAGGTTCAGCATGGCTGCGGAATTCAGCCGCCTTACCGGCAAATATCAGGCAACGGTGCCCGCCAACGTGCGCCGTACGCTGGGCGTCGGTGCTGGGGATCGGCTCGCCTGGGTGGTGGAAGGTGACACCGTTGCCTTGCGCCGCGCCGGCCCCAAGGACGAGGATTTCGCTGCCGCCGTTTCCGCCACGCTGGGTGAATGGGCCACAGCCGAAGACGAGGCGGCCTGGCGTGACCTTTGATGCCGGTGACGTCATCATCGTGCCGTTCCCCTTCACCGATCGCACGACCAGCAAACGCCGCCCGGCGCTGGTGTTGAGCAACGCCGCCTTCAACACCGGCACCGGCCATGTCATCGCGGCGATGATTACCAGTGCCAAACAGTCGAGCTGGGCCGGAGACGTGGCCCTTACCGACCTTGCTGCCGCTGGGCTGCCAGTGCCATGTGTGGTGCGGATGAAGCTGTTCACGCTGGAAGCCGGGCTGGTGGTACGTAAGGCCGGGCAATTGGCATCAGGCGATGCGGCAAAGGTGCATGCGGCGATCAAAGGGATCGTTGTTGCGCGTTGAGCGCATTGCCACGGCAATTCGCAGCGTTACGGCGAAGGGCGCCTACAGGCCCACCGCCTTGCGCAGCATTTCGTTGGCGCGGGTTTGCCAGCCGGGGCCGGTGGCGCGCAGGGCGGAGAGGACGGCTTCGTCGAGGCGCAGGGAGACGGTGCGGTTGGTGCTTCCAGGCGGGCGGCCGCGGCGGATGATGTGGCTGCCAATCATCAGGTCAGCCGAATCGAACCAGGCGTCGGTGAGTTCGGGGGCGTCGTCAGGGTTGATCGAGCCGGTCGCGATATCGTTGTTGCTGACGGTCGTTGGCCTTTCGCATCGAGATAATGTGCCGGCTGGGGCCGCGCTGGGTCCAGACCACCACGATCATCCGTTCACCCAGCATGCCAATGGTGATCAGTCAGATTTCACCATAGTCCTGCCTGTCATCCACAAACTGGAATTTCACGCCGTCGAGGACGGTGCCGGCGTCGGCGAAATCCAGCCCGCGTTCTGCCAAGCATATGGCGCGCTTGGCCTCATCCCAGCTTAGCATCGTAGATTTATGTATCTACAAAAATATGTTGGTCAAGGGCGACTGCGGGGCAGGGGCTGCGTGAAAACTGATGGGTGCAGGGACGAGTCCCTGCCCGCCGGAGGCTTTCCTTGCTTTTGCGTGCCTACTTGTCTGCGCCGAGGCGCCGTCTCCCGCAGGGGGAGAGGGGAGTCAGGCTTTGGCTTTGCGTTTGGGTTTGGCGGCGGGTGCGTCCCCACCCCCGACCCCTCCCGCAAGCGGGAGGGGAGCAGGAAGCAGCGGCGCCAGATATTTGCCGGTCCAACTGCCCTCGCACGCCGCCACCTGTTCCGGCGTGCCGGTGACGTTGATCTGGCCGCCCTTGTCGCCGCCGTCGGGGCCGAGATCGATGATCCAGTCGGCGGTTTTGATGACATCCAGATTATGTTCGATGACGACGACGCTGTTGCCCTGTTCGACAAGCGTGTGGAGCACTTCGAGCAGTTTGCGCACGTCTTCGAAATGCAGGCCGGTGGTGGGTTCATCGAGGATGTAGAGCGTGTTGCCGGTGGCTCTACGGCTCAGTTCCTTGGCGAGCTTGACGCGCTGGGCTTCGCCGCCGGACAGGGTCGTCGCCTGCTGGCCGATCTTGACATAGCCGAGGCCGACTTCGAGCAGCATGGCGAGGCGCTCGCGGATGGGGGGCACGGCCTTGAAATATTCGACACCATCCTCGATCGTCATGTCGAGCACGTCGGCGATGCTCTTGCCCTTGAACTTCACCTCCAGCGTTTCGCGGTTGTAGCGGGCGCCGTGGCAGACGTCGCAGGTGACATAGACGTCGGGCAGGAAGTGCATCTCGATCTTGATGACGCCGTCGCCCTGGCAGGCTTCGCAGCGCCCGCCTTTCACGTTGAAGCTGAAGCGGCCGGGTTTGTAGCCGCGCGCCAGGCTTTCGGGCAGGCCGGCGAACCAGTCGCGGATGTTGGTGAAGCAGCCGGTGTAGGTGGCGGGGTTGGATCGCGGCGTGCGGCCGATCGGCGATTGATCGATGTCGATCACCTTGTCGAGGTGATTGAGACCTTCGATGCCATCGTGCGGGGCGGCCAGCACGCGCGCGCCGTTCAGTTCGCGCGCGGCGGCATTGTACAGCGTGTCGATGGTGAAGGTGGATTTGCCGCTGCCCGAAACGCCGGTGATGCAGGTGAAGGTGGCGAGCGGGATGCTGGCCGTCACGCCCGCCAGATTGTTGCCGCGGGCGTTCTTCACGGTGAGTTTCTTGCCGCTGCCCTTGCGGCGTTTGGCCGGCACCGGGATGGCGCGGCGGCCGGAAAGATAATCGCCGGTGATGCTGCCGGGCGTGTTCAATATATCGGCGAGGCTGCCGGCGGCGACCACGCTGCCGCCGTGCACGCCGGCGCCGGGGCCCATGTCGACGATATAGTCCGCCAGGCGAATGGCGTCTTCGTCATGTTCGACCACCAGCACGGTGTTGCCGAGATCGCGCAGGCGTTTCAGCGTGGTGAGCAGGCGATCATTGTCGCGCTGGTGCAGGCCGATCGAGGGTTCATCGAGCACATAGAGCACGCCGGACAGGCCGGAGCCGATCTGGCTGGCGAGGCGGATGCGCTGCGATTCGCCGCCCGACAAGGTGCCGGATTTGCGATCGAGATTGAGATAATCCAGGCCGACATTGTCGAGGAAGCCGAGCCGTTCGGTGATTTCCTTCAGGATGCGATCGCCGATGGCGCGTTGCTTGGGGGTGAGGTGATCGGCGACAGACAGCGCCCAGCGCAGCGCCTGGCCGACCGGGCGGCGCACGGCCTGGGCGATGGTTTCGCCGGCGATCTTCACCGACAGGGCTTCGGGGCGCAGGCGATCGCCATGGCAGACTTCGCAGGGGGAGGGGGACTGGTAGCGTTCCAGCTCCTCGCGCATCCAGGCGCTTTCGGTGTTCAGGCGCTTCTCGAGATTCTTGATGACGCCCTCGAAGGTCTTGACCACTTCATAGGCCTTGCGGCCGTCTTCGAAGCGCAGCGGAATGGCGCGGCTGCCGGTGCCGTGCAGGACAGCATGGCGGGCTTCGTCGGACAGGTCGCTCCACTTGTTTTTCAGGGTGAAGCCATAGGCGCGGCCGACGCTGGCCAGCACTTGCAGATAATAAGGCGAAGGCGGGTTGGATTTGGCCCAGGGGGCGACGGCGCCCTTTTCCAGGGTGAGCGCGTGATTGGGGACGATCAGATCGGGATCGAAATGCTGTTTCTCGCCGAGGCCGTCGCAGGCCGGGCAGGCGCCTTGCGGGGCGTTGAAGGAGAAGAGGCGCGGTTCGATCTCGGAAATGGTGAAGCCGGAGACGGGGCAGGCGAATTTTTCGGAAAAGAGGATGCGGCGTTCGGATTCGGGGGCTTCGGCGGCAGCGTCGGCGAGTTCGACGATCGCCAGCCCTTCGGCAAGCTTGAGCGCGGTTTCGAAGCTTTCGGCGAGGCGGGATTCGAGGCCTTCCTTCACCGCCAGCCGATCGACCACGACATCGATGTCGTGCTTGTATTTCTTGTCGAGCGCTGGCGCTTCCTCGATGGCATGGAACTCGCCGTCGATCTTGACGCGGGTGAAGCCGTCCTTCTGCAGTTGCGCCAGCTCCTTGCGATATTCGCCCTTGCGGCTGCGCACGATGGGGGCGAGCAGATAGAGCCGGGTCGATTCGGGCAGCGCCATGACGCGGTCGACCATCTGGCTGACGGTTTGCGCGGTGATCGGCAGGCCGGTCGTTGGCGAATAGGGCACGCCAACCCGCGCCCACAGCAGGCGCATGTAATCATAGATTTCCGTCACGGTGGCGACGGTGGAGCGCGGGTTCTTGCTGGTGGTCTTCTGCTCGATGCTGATCGCCGGGGACAGGCCCTCGATATGATCGACATCGGGCTTCGACATCATCTCAAGGAACTGGCGGGCATAGGCCGACAGCGATTCGACATAGCGGCGCTGGCCTTCGGCATAGATGGTATCGAAGGCGAGGGAGGATTTGCCGGAACCGGACAGGCCAGTGATCACCGTCAGCGCGTTCTTGGGCAGATCGACGTCCACCCCTTTCAGATTATGCTCCCGCGCGCCGCGCACCTGGATCTGGTTCAGCATCCGCCATTTGTTCCATATTTGTTCAATTCGCGCAAGGCGCGCTGTCACAGGATCGGCGTTAGGCCGCAACACCCGCAACGGCAAGCGCAGGGGTGTCGCGGGCCGCTGCAACGAAACGGGCCGCCCGTGCAGCTGCACGGGCGGCCCAGGCCTTCGGTTGCTATCAACGACTGATAGAGAGCGTTGAATTCTGATATTCAGGCACTCAGGAAGCGTCGCTGGCGGCCCTCCAGCCAGGTGCCGGCGAGCAGCGCGGCCACCACGGCGTAGGACCAGAAGATCAATCCGACGGCATAGGCCCAGGCGAAATCGCCGGTTTCCGTCATGCTGGCAACGTGCACCACGGTGCCCACCAGTTGGAACGCCGCGGCATACATGGGCCAGAAACGATCACTGGTGAGTGCCAGACCAAGCAGCCCGAGCAGGAGCCCGAAATCCACGGCCAGCACGTCGATCTGCGTTCCCTGATACTGGTTGTCGAGCAGCCAGGACAGCGTCGTTGCGATGAAGAACGCGCCGGCGGTAAGCCGTTCATCACGGCCGCCCCAATGTACGGCGACAAAAACTGCACTCACCAATGCAAGGAAGCTTCCATACTCAAGCATCGTCTTGCTCCTTCCTTCAAACAGGGAATGGCCGGCGCCGTTCAGCGCCAGCCATCACCGCTGCATCAAACCAACTTCGCCTGCCGATCAGGCGGCGATGGTGAGACGACGAACCGGAGCGACAGTTTCGGTCAGCGTGGCTTCTTCCGGCGGGCAACGGCCAAGGAAGTTGACGGCATCAAGGCCAACCTTGGTCTGGGCTTCGCGCAGGGCGGCGTGGGTGGCGATGATGCGGCCACGGGCTTCGATCAGTTGCTGGCAGGTCTGCATGGCGCCCATCAGCGCATCCTGGCCGATGCAGGCGGCGAGATTGGCTTCCTGGCGGGCCATCGGCATGATTGCGGCGAGCTGGGCAACAGCGGAGACGGCAGCGTCGATGGCTGCTTCGGCTGCAAACAGCTGCTCGGCGATCTTGTTGGCGGCGAGGCGACGTTCTTTCAGCATGGCACAATCCTTCGGTTGCCGGCGCGCTGATGCGGCCGGGGGTGGGGTCGTCCTTCCGGACGACGACCGTCCGGAAGTGCTAGATCAGCGTCTTGAGAGCGGCGAGGGCGGCGAGAATGCCGCCGAACGTCATCGCAGACGCAAATGCGATGAACAGGATCCAGCCGAGCCGGTGTCCGATCGCCAAATCGTTTCGCGATCCCCAGGGACGTGAGCTCAGGAAGGGCCGGGCATCAATGCCAGGGTCGGGGGCTGCAATGCCCGGCCAATCCGTTGCAAGCGTCGACCCTAGGGTCACATTGCCTGTCAGTGCAGAGGGCTGGGCGAGGGTGCCGCCAACTGGACCAACATCCGGACTGGTCAGGGGCAAGTGAAGCGCCCCATCGAGGGATCCTGGTTCTAGCTGAGTGGGGTCGCTGGAACGGCGGGACGCTGCACCTGCCCTGTTCGAGGCCGGTGAGCCAAATGTGACCGAGGCCGCATTTTCCTCAAGCTCCGGTGCCTGATATATCAATGATTGATAGTCAGTCCCCGTTGAATCTGTTGGAGAAACCTCTTCGTCAGCGATCAGGGCGCGGGCCGCATCGATGCGGCTGATCACATCCAGCTTGCGGATAGCCTGGCGCAGACGCATGTCGACAGCGTGGTGGGACACACCAAGCTGCCGGGCAATGTCTTTGGATGTCATGTGCTGGTAGACGAGTCGCAGGCATTCGCGCTCGCCTTCAGTCAACAGCTTCACGCGCGGGTTGCGCGGGCTTTCCGGAAGGGACCGTGTTGTCACAATAGGACACGCGACGTTCGCTGCGCAAAAGTCAAGCGCAGGCGCGCCACCGGCACCCGATTTTTCCAGCAAAGACCCACTATACATAGCCGCGACCCCTGCGACCTCAACTGACCCAATCCGTTGTATCTCCTGTTTCGCGATCGCTTACAAGTCTTAACCTTCATGTACGGCATGGGGCATTTGCCTTGGTGACCCGGCCGGCTGGCCGCGTGCACAGAAATTGCGGGCCCAATGTCAAATTCAAAAGGGGACAGAAGGCCGCAAAGGCGCGCTGCGCTGAAGAATTGGCGGGCTTTGCCGCAGGCCACAGGCCTGCCACATTGTCGCAGTTACAGGTAGTGGGCGCCAGCATGAAGCGCCGGTCGATAAGGGCGCATCCATGGGCTGGGAACAGGAAATTGCCGAACTTCGCCAGCGCCAGCGCGCTGCGCACGCCATGGGCGGCGCGGACAAGCTGGCGCGGCAGCGCGCCCATGGCAAGTTGAACGCGCGCGAGCGTCTGGCGGCGCTTGTGGATGACGGCAGCTTCCAGGAAATCGGCGAACTGTCTGGATTTGCGCAATATGATGCCGCCGGCACCATGGTATCGTTCCAGCCGGCGAATTTCCTGTTCGGGCTTGCCAGCATCGCCGGCCGCCCGGTGGTGGCGACCGCCGATGATTTCACCGTGCGCGGCGGCGCTGCCGACGCCAGCCTGCACCGCAAGCTGACCGATGCCGAGCGCCTGGCGCAGGAATATCGCCTGCCGCTGATCCGCATGATCGAAGGCACCGGCGGCGGCGGTAGCGTGCGTACCCTGGAGAAGGCCGGCTACACTTATATCCCCGAAATCCCCGGCTGGGAGGTGATGACGGCCAATTTGTCGCAGGTGCCGGTGGTGGCCATGGGGCTGGGGCCGGTGGCCGGGCTGGGTGCCGGGCGGATGGTGATGGCGCATTATTCGCTGCTGGTGGAGGGCACCGCCCAGATGTTCGTTGCTGGCCCGCCGGTGGTGTCTGCCGCTGGCGAGCATCGCACCAAGGAGGAATTGGGCGGCGCCGGCATTCACGCCGGCAATGGCGCGGTGGATGATCGGGTCGGCAGCGAGGCCGAGGCGTTCTTGCGCACCCGCTGGTTCCTGTCTTACCTGCCATCGTCGGTGGACGAACTGCCGGCGCGCACGCCGTGCCATGATCCGGTCACCCGCGCGGATGATTGGCTGATTGACGCGGTGCCGCGCGATCCGCGCCGGCTCTATCCAGTGCGCCCGATCGTGGCATCGGTGGTGGACGCCGGCAGCTGGTTCGAAATCGGCCGCGAATGGGGCACCGGCGTCGTCACCGGCCTGGCGCGGCTGGATGGCTGGCCGGTGGCGATCATCGCATCGAACCCCGAATGCCTTGGCGGATTGTGGACCGCAGCGACCGCGCGCAAGGTGGAGCGGATGGTCGATCTGGCCGACACCTTCCATCTGCCTTTGATACAATTGGTGGACAATCCCGGTTTCCTCATCGGCCGCCGGGCGGAGGAAGAGGCGACAATCCGTTGGGGTTGCAGGGCCTTGGCGGCGATCTATCAAGCTTCGGTGCCCTGGTGCTGCGTGGTGATGCGCAAGGCCTATGGCATGGCGGGCAGTGGCCATGCCCCGGCGGACCGGTTTCGCTGGCGCATGGCATGGCCCTCCGGCGACTGGGGGTCCTTGCCGATCGCTGGCGGGCTGGAGGCGGCCTATCGCGCCGAACTGGAAGCCGCGGATGATCCGGCGGCGCGGCTGGCAGAGATCAAGGCCGGCCTGGAACAGGTGCGATCACCGTTCCGCACCGCCGAACATTTCGGCGTGGAGGCGATCATCGATCCGCGCGAGACGCGCGCCGAACTGTGCCGCTTTGCCGGGATGGCGCAGCGGGTGTTGAAGCCGGGGAAGAAGGCGCGGGGTTTGAGGCCGTAGCAGCGAAAACCCACCCCCAGCCCCTCCCGCAAGCGGGAGGGGAGTCGTTCTGCGCTTGCGCAATCTGCTCCCCTCCCGCTTGCGGGAGGGGCTGGGGGTGGGCGTGACCGTCCCGTTCACTGCGGTGGTGCCATGCCCATCGCGCGCATGCGCTTCATGCCCTCGGCCAGTTCCGGCCGGCTCACAAAGCCGTCCTTGTCGGCATCGATCAGATTGAAGCCCATTTCGCGGCGGCCGGCGGCCAGCCACTCCGCCTTGCTCCATTTGCCGTCCTTGTCGGCATCGGCGGCCATCAGGCGTTGACCGGCGGCCGATTGCGCCAGGGCGGGGGCCGGGGCCGCTGGCGGCTCCTGCGCCAGCACGGGTGTTGCAAGCAGGGCAGCAAGGGCAAGCAGGCGCATCTCGGTCTCCAGCAGCAAAATTTCAGCCTATCAACGCAGCAGGAACAGGCAATCCCCCGCCCGAATCATGCGCCTTCGATCATTCCCGGCGCAGGCTCGCCACCCGGTCGCGCGTCACCGGATAATCCAGGCCTTCGGGAATGGTCAGCCATTGTTCGCCATCCACCGTCTCGAACGCCGGCTGCACATAAGGGGCGTGCAGGGCGGCGACGGCGGCGAACAGGGCGGGAATGGTTTGATATTGCGCCAGCCGATGCATGTTGCACCAGGTAGGGAACACCATGGCGGCGCGCCCGGCATCATAATCGGCCAATGCCTGCGCCGCGGTGGTCCAGCGCAGCGCCTTGGCTTCGAAGCCGTCGGGCGCGATGGCGGCGCTGGCCGAGCGGCCGGCATCGGCCAGATAGAATCGCGTGTCGAAGCGGCGGACGATGGCCGCAGCCGATGGTGGCTCCCACCGCGCGAACGGAATGAAACGTGCGGCATCGACCTTGTGCCCCATGGCACCGAGCATGCCAGCGAACGTCGTGGCCTCGTCGGCATCCGGCCCGCTGGCCAGCGCGGCGCGGGCGGTGGCCAGCGCCTGCGCATCCGGCAATGGTCCTTCGGTCAACAGCACGCCGGTTTCCTCCAGCGCTTCG
>Ga0164295_10001392_pt1 | contig 20000 bp, 28 predicted proteins | sample GEODES006metaG_FD_111798 | JGI IMG/M metagenome (GOLD analysis project Ga0164295, IMG submission 111798) | Oligotrophic lake water microbial communities from Sparkling Lake, Wisconsin, USA - GEODES006 metaG | ecosystem: Environmental > Aquatic > Freshwater > Lake | place: USA: Sparkling Lake... | reverse complement strand
TTATGACAACGAGCAAAAAGTAAAGCCGTTCCACTATGAAACGAAAAAAAAAATGGATCGAAGATCGAAGCGCGTCGTTACCCCCCAAAATCGCGCGTCAATCATTGAGTAGCCTTAAAACAGAAACAAATAATTAATTAAAAAATAGGAAGAAGATGTTTCACCTTAAAATGAGCAACGAGCAAAACAAATTTAAACTCGAGAGTCGTTTCCTAGACAAGAAGGCCCTTAAAGAGTAGCTACCAAAAATAAAAGCTGTTTACAAATAAGCAATCGAGGCGGTTAGCAAGTGGAAATGTTTAGACGACGAATCTGGCCTAGTTAGCTAGGGTTTTGTCATATTCAGAAAAGTAACGACAAAGGACGCTGGAAAGATACCAGACGGTAGAAAATTGGTATCAGTGCTAAAATTTAAGCAGCGTTTATCTGGAGAAGGCGGTTTGCATACATATTACCTTGGTGAATAAGAGATCACTGAGGAAGATGCACAGAAGTATATGCAAATCCTAGGGTGATGTAAAAATTCTTTTTTTTCTGAATTAATTAATTTTATTATCATTTGAAACGCATTAAAACAGATGTCAGCAGTGTTCGATGTTAAAGCCGTCCGTTTCGACGCCAACCTACACAAAGATGCGGAACTACGCGAGAAGTGGCTCTCAGATCACCATTACAAAGCAAAATACTCTAATTAGAAGGGCGATACCCCCATTCACAATGGTGTCTACACCTACAAACAAAAATCTACTCGAAACCTACCCGAAAACAGCATCTCGCATGAAGTTGAAAAGGGAGTTTACGTGGTCTGTTCGTTTAGGGGTCTTAAACTCAAACAAACTAGAGCGAAGCGTGGTTCAAAAAAAGAATTCAGCACTGAGCCGTAAGAAAGTGAGTCCCAAGTTGAATGAAAGCCTCAAATTTTTTTTTCGTCTTCGCTTGAGGAATCACTTGAGGAATCGCTGGAACAACTCTCTGAATCATCGCAACGTATCCCATCCTAACACGACCTGCACTGAAAAGGATCACGAATATCACAGTCTTAGCATACGGTTTGTCCGCATTCTTCACAAGGATCGTATCGTTCGAGGTCCGAACAGCAGTACAAGCATTGAGCTATCATTTTGACGGCCGAAAAATTTCAAGAATTTTTTTCACACACGTTCATCCTTAGGATCATCACCGTTTTAAGAGCCGCTCTGTTAGGAAAGGATTGCTACCTTACTATGAAGCTCTTCTAGTCGATTTCTATGCTTTTTGTGTGAGGTGTTTAACTTACGCTGAAACCATGCGACAAACGCGACTCCACACGCCGCAACAACAGAGGCAGTAGTTTGCACAACAGAGGTGGTTAATTGTTAATAGGGGTCGCTACTCGGCAGCGTGGTATTCATTTTATGGCGTGTAAGTATTCATTGTTTCTTTCTAAAAGGCGAAAGATTGAAACGACCCCTTATTCTTTATTTCTGTGAGATTTTTTTACGCAAGTCAGTAGGATCAATTTCTTTCACAGTTAATGGTGTGTTTTCATTTATTTTTTTAGTTGGTCGGAATACAGGATAGTCTTTTCCCCCAACATCCTTCCATTCTTCTCTAAACCAACGGTCAAGTGAGGTTTTTTATTTTTCCGATCCTCCGTACCTACCACCTAGTTACTTATATTTTTTCACTAATGCACCGCTCCGAAAAGCTGATGGCTTCTTGTAAGTGCGCTGAACCCATACTTTCGCTCGTTCATAAATTTCTGGATCTAGAATTTTAGCGTTCATTGGTATGTAACTATTAATTTTAATAAAAAAATAAATAAAATCTTATCATGCTATGTTTAAGTTCGTTATGCTGAGCACGATGTTGTAGAGCTGAGTCGTACTGTTGGTTTACTCCCAGAAGATCTGCATACTACTAGAGCTAAGGTTACCACAGATGATCGGAGCGCTATCGTTCAACCAAGTGAAGGTAGTTGTCCCCTCAGTACTTAGGGGCGCTATGACACTAGCAGTAGGAAGGTAGGTTCCGCTGTTGATAAAATCTGGGCAATTTCCGGAAGCGAAATTAATTGTGTACGTGGCGCTGACACCATCGCTAGAAGGCTTCGCAACACTAGAAACAAAGCTGTTCGTACTGGCTATTACCGATGGCGTTCCACCACTAGGATCACCCAGAGAAATTCTAGCCACCCACGTTCTGTTTTCCCTCATCTGCTTGTAGTTAACGGCATCGTATTAGGATGTGCCAGCTATCACGTTTAACAATTTGTAAAAATTCACCGATAAGTCTTGGTTAGGAGGATCCAATTCAGTAATCCTTGTTTTCAGTCCAAGGTTGCCAAGCGTCCAATCGGGTACGCGTTCTTTGAAAGCACAGTATCTCTGAATCTCTGCCTTGGTATAAAACCCACTGGTGCCCGCGACTTAATCGACGTAGGCCTTGGAGGCGAACTAATTTGCTTGATCGATGGTAGTTGTAACAGAGTAACCCATCTTATCTGAGACGACGATCGGTAGGGCGCTCTAGTCGAAAGGACGTCTTAGTGTTATTTTAGAAACAAGAGATGAATCAGTTCCAGAAGACGATGCCAATACTAGTTATCTACCTGTACCAGACCCACCGTTGAGAGTTGCTTCGTTGCTAGATGCAATATCGAAATTGAGAGCGCGCGTTGATGAATTATCGTAGAAAGAGAGAGAACCTGCATTTCCAAGAAGCAAACGGTAAGTTCCATTCTAAAGCTAACCCACAGCCCCTCCAGCTGCAACTACGCTATCGTCTACGTATTTTTTTGTAACAAGCTGATCATTCTGGAAAGTAATGTTAGGGTTAATCAACCCGATTGGTGCGTTTGAATAAATCAAGCCCAGCGTAGGCTACATTTGGAGGTACACTTCAGAACCCTCACTTCCCGCATTGTTTTGGAACGTTGAGAGCCGATAGGTTTAGTATGCCCCACCCTTGTCCGTAATCTTGAAAATCGGACGCCCGTTTGAGTCGCCAGCCACAAGGAATCGTGCAGGTGTGTAATCAGTGCTTAGGTTGCCGGTAAGCCGGAAATCGCGTCGCGTGTATCCAGAAGACAAAGTATCGGTCACAGAGTTTGCGTCACTAGAAAACGTTTTGATGTCGTTTCCAGAATATTTTGTCTTTATGTTGGTAGCACTTGTAACCATAGCATAACCACCATTTGTTTGAATCTACTGATTGCCATTGGTCAATGCGAAAGCCACATCATCAACGTACTTCTTGGTGGCTGCACCGTAGTCAGTAATGGGATCTTGGAACAATGTGAGCAACCCGGTCATTGTAGCACCGCTTTTAGCCACACAAGTACCTACAGCACCATCAACATATGTTTTATTGGTTAGGTGACTACCCAAGGTCGCAGCGAAGGGTTGAGAAATTACTTTGCTAGTTAGCACTGTAACGTTGGAATTAATGTCTTGATTAGTAGTTGTCGTTTTGTTTAGGTATGTAGTTTCAGCTTCAGTCTTGGTTAGCTAGCTAGCGTCTAAGTTGGTAATTTGACCTTGTAGCACGGCGTCAGCCCCGTCGATGTAGGCCTTTGTCATGACGTCGTTGGAAGCCACGCCGTTAACAATGCCAGTGATCTTGTTTCCACCCATCGCCAAATTTCCGGTCATCGGTACTGTTCCATTAGCCTTGAAATCGCCAGTTCCAGACCCGGCTACCTAATCGTCCACGTACTTTTTCGTAGCGGCTTGTAAGCTACTTGTAGGCGCAGCAGCAAGCGTCAAAGCACCGGTAAGTGTACCTCCGGCAAGCGGTAGGTAAGCTGCATCAGATTCTCCTTTGCTAAGAATGGAATTGCTATCGGCAGTGTCCAGGGTGACACCAGAGGCGTAGCCAATTCTAAGACTGCTTTGTGTTTTGTTTGCGATCGCTGAAGTCATTGAGTTTTTTGGGTACATCGTCAGCGAATTGGAAGTGCCACCTACCTCAGTGTTTAGTGCTGTAACTTGAGCATAAGGCTGAGTGCCTGTCGTCCCTTGGGTTATTCTTAGCGGAGCGCTCTTTAAGTAGGTAGAGCCAGCAGTGTTGTCAACCGTGTGGTGCAACCACATGCGATTGATGAGCCCCGTAGGATCGGTGCTTTCGTAGAACCAATTATTTCTGTTTGATTCCTAAACGACCCCATCAGAGGAGTCGGTCGTCGACCCATACAGCTTCAGGTAAAGATCGTCTGTGTTTGCACCTCTCCTGAATTCCAATTAGTTATTATCGATTTTCAATTCGTATTTGTTACCGTCAGACTGGTTGTTGTCCACCAACTTGAGCGCACCGTTAGACAGAGCACTGGTTTTATTGTCGACGTAGGATTTCGTGGCACCATCCTGAGCAAGGGTGGGTTCAGCCAAATTGATAATTTTATTGGTCGTTCCCATATTCAGAGAGCCTGTCATAGCAACTGTACCGTTTGCTTTGAAATCACCAGTTCCAGCACCAGCTACTTACGCGTCCACGTAGGCTTTAGTAGCAGCCATTAGATTTGTAGTCGGAGCGCCTGAGAGCGTGAGAGACCCGGTAAGCGTACCTCCGGAAATCGGCAGGCGGGAATCGCGCTGTGTGTCAACGTAAGCCTTAGTTGGAAATTGGGTAGCCTCAGTAATCGCCACGTTAGCCGCGGCGGTATAACCCATCTTACCATCGGTTTGGATTGGTAAAGCCTATCCCTTAGCTGCAGAATACAGCAGAATCTGTTTGTCACTGATACCGGGTAGGAGACCACCACTTACCTGTAGAGTTCCATTAGCAGCTAACGCGCAAAAATCAGTCATTCCGGAACCGGGGTTAACATGACCCGCTGTAAGATATACCTAGGCGTTTCCTTATTGTACGTTAACCGTACTTTATACGTTCTTCAGGGCGTCGTCGATTCCACCCACGTACAACCCGTGAGTGTTGAGGGATCCGTCGGTTGACAACGTTTTGGACCCGTACACTGATGTGCTAGAGAGCTCACTCTGAAGCTGTAGCTTGTCATTTGAAACAATACCTAAAGGGGTAGTTGCTTAACCGGTCGGTTAGTACAGAAAGCCCCTATTGGCGCCGTTGACTTTGATGTCGATCCTGTTATCCCCGGAGCAGTCAATTGCAGCGTTGGTAGAAGCCGTCTGGATCTTAACGTCAAACGTCCCGGTATTCTTCTTTCCAGCCAAGCCAGCGTCCAAAGTTTCCTTGTTAACGACGTCGTGGTTCACTTGGGGATTGTAGCTCTAAATCAAACGGTTTCCCCCCATGTTTAGATTACCAGTCATAGTACCCCCACTTAGGTTCAGTTTAGTAGCAAGCGCGTTATCTGTCTCTGTCTTTGTGTACGTGGTAGCCTGGTTAGCCTTTTGCGCCAGCACGTTATCGGTCTCTGTCTTGGTGTACGTGGTAGCCTGGTTAGCCTTTAACGCCAGCACGTTATCGGTCTCTGTTCGGTTGTACACGTCTGAGGAATTCGCTTTGGTTGCTGCTAGTTAGGTGACATTCTCCCAAGCAGGTACTTAATCATATGCTAAGGTCCCATTTTCTCTAACTCCATACTTTTTAATAACTGCGTTGTTTCCGTTGGCGTTCCATTCAACAGCGTCAATGGCTGTCGTATTACCTATCAAACGGTGGACCCTTACAAGATCTGTTGGTTTTTCATAGGTAGAATCGTTACGGGCACGTTCATCTCTCATATGTTTAGCCGTAACGGCGTGGTAATCCTTAAGCTGATAATTTGGAGCAGTCATTTTGAGCCAACCAAAAAAATTAAATGATTTTGATTTCATGTGGCTATTTGAAACAAACCAATTTAAGCATTTCTTACAGCTGAGAACAGGCCTGCAACAGAGAACGGACCATTAAACAGACCTCCGCCGGGAGCCGCTCCAGCCCCACCGTTAGCCACATCGCTTTTCAAGTTGTCAATCAATTACTAACTTTCACCAACGCCTGGAATCGCCCTGTTCCAGTCAGCATTCGTTCCGACTTTCAAGCCCGTGCTCAAAGCAGCAGTTCCACCGGCTAACGATCCAGTGATCTACCCAAACGTGTTCAGACCCTGACCAATCGTTGTTACAAGAGCTGATCCAATTGCACCCCCAAGAGCACCTCCTAACAGCCCTGTAATTAGTCCAGTGCCGTCGTTGTTTTTAGAATTGTTATCACAGTAATGCTTTGTTACCACGTCTTAGTCACCACTCGGATCGCTGCAGTTAACGCCCTTGTTGCTACCAAAATCCAGCTCTTTATTTTTTTGATGAAATTTACCGTCCGCATAACTCTTAGTAATAGCCTACTTACTGATCATATTATGCCATTACGTCCCAGGAACAGTAGGTACTAGCGGATCAAGTGTGTCTCTCAGCTGCAAAGGTCTGTCTCCCGCAAGCAAACGAGTATAAGGCTGATTAAAAACTGGATCGAGCACCTCGTTCTGGTCGTTAGCGATAGTTGATCGCAAATTCACGGCATCTAGTGGCTTTACAGGGTCCTTTACGCCTTGCACAAATTGTGGGTAATTACCCCCTATCCCAGCTCTAAACGCGTTAAAAGCACCGTTCAGTTAAAGCACCTCGTCATTTCCATCAGCATCTTTTCGCAAGCCCCAAGAAACTGTGTTGTCTAGCATAAAACCTTACGTAACACCCTACTTACGTTTACCAGCAACAGCTGTGTCGTTTTGAACAATTAGTTCGGGATCTGTTATGTTAATTAGTCGTTTGTCTTTCATGCTAATCGTTGAGAAAAGGGGTCCTGCGTACACAGTATTTAGAGTATTATACAATTGCACGTAATTACTAGTTGAGGTTACGTTCATCGCGGTGTTTGGTGTTTGAAGGAAAGAGTCCAACGTCAAACCGGGGAGAGTTCCTATGTTTTCAACTCGTTAGCCATTGCAATCCAAGGCTCCAGTTGGTGGTTTGTCGCTGAACAAGTCCGTTGGATTAGGCACTGAGAATTACCCTGTTTCTACGTCTTTTGCGAATTCTTGTAGCTGGTAATCGAGTGAAGACTACATAACATAAGGCTGCAACGTTTAAGTAAGAATTGAGCCACCGTCGCTCGTCGGTGCCGTAAAATCAAGCTGATCCATTTAATTCGCGCGGAAAAAAAATACACAACAAAATGACAAGCAGCAGACTCTACATTAATTCGTATCTCATGCAGAAAACGGGTTCTTATGATGACACCGAATTCGAAATAACTCTTGGCGATAGGTACTCGGACGTTTCAGAGCTCTCCCTCGACACAGCAGTACTAGATAACCAGTGGGTTAATTTTTATGAAAGCGGAGCCAGAGATTTTAGGAACGTCGGAGTAGACATACTTGGCACCCAATATCGTTTCCAACTTGACAGATACGTCACTTGGACTTAGTTTTTATCATGGTTAAACACAACTTAGATTTACGTTGACGGGTATGCAATTGAAAACGTTGGCCTAGCTGTGGACGATGGCAGACGGGTTTATTCTTGCAGATTTAGGAGGAGAATCGATAACGTTGTGGTGAATTCCACGTTGGTTGGTGATGCATGGGACAAGATGGGTTTCTAACTTGACGGTGTTGCAAGACAGCAGCATACCGGGTAGAAAGCTTATGATTTCACGCAGAGCTCTGTGGTTTTGATTCAAATGGAAATGATAGGCCAGGCTTTCCGCTCTAGCTACGGAACTTTCCAATTTCTAGTACCAAATAACAGTGTTTACGGTAGCAAACTGTATTATCAGAACACATAGCAAGCAACGTGCCAAAAAATAACCTTTTCTGCTCCTGTGACTTTTGACAGACTCAGAATTCGCCTTTTGAATTGCGATTTTAAGAAATTGGAAACTAGTAACAACGGGCTAGGCAAAAATAAAAATGATGTCGAGAATCTCTTCGTACTGAGTATGAAACATGGAGAAAAATGATCATTTCTGTTACGCCTTTACAAAATCTCGAAGAATTTTGGCCATTCTTTTTTTCATTTATCCGATGTCGGTTTGGCTCTCGGCCATCTACTGCAATTGTGGTTACATTTAATCATACAACTGGATGACGAGCTCAGTAGGTAGTTACTACGCAACGTCATCTACGCTGTCAATCGCTATATTAATATCAGAGTTAGGATCGGTTTCTAGCTGTAATGCGATCATGCCCAAATTATGAATCCCTAGCACTTGGTCCAGCCTTTCGCTAAACTTTCGCTCTTCTTTTAAAGCGCCGGTGGGTTTTCTCTTGGTTTGTTCCTGTTTTTTTGGAACATCAAGTGGCTCCATTTCTTCAATCGTTCGTTTTTTACTTGATTGAGTAGGTTGCTGTTACTGCCTCGGAATTTGTGGATTTATGAAGAAAAGAGGGACGCTAGTTTGCTGTTGTGTCATTGGTAATTCGATTTTTTATTCCTCAATTTCTTGGCTAACAGGCGATTATGTAATTAGAAGCGTATCGCTTTTCTGTTCCTCGATTAAAGGTCTTTGTATTGCATTTTATCTTGAAAGTTCACGTAACAGTTCCAGAATAGCTTTTCTGGCTTATACTTTCGTTTGAAACTCATCTTTTATTTCTGGGATCTTTTGAACGTCTTGTTTCTGACCGGGAGCGTATCTAAATCCAAGGCGGGAGTAAATTTATTGCAACCGCTCAATTGCTTGCTGTTTTTGTTGCGCTGCCATGTCCATTTCGTTTATATTTCGAAACACTTTTCGCATCACTTAATGTGTATCTACGTCGAATCTTGGCTGTCCGGTTGGTTTTTTGTTTTTTGGATCGCTTTCGAAATTATCAATTCCGGAAACTAATTCTGTCATGGCTTTCTGAGCGTCGCCAGCCTTGTATTCAGTCGAAAGATCCGTGAGCGCTTTTTTCGCGTCAAATTTTTTAGCTTGGGTCATTTGCGATTTTGGCATGGGTGAAGCAGGTCTTTGTGGAGAAATTCTTTGCGGAGAAATTCTTTGTGGAGAAAGTCTTTGTGGAGAAGGTCTCCGAGGTAGGGTGAAAAAAGGTGGTCTGACTGGTGCAACTTTTGCTCTCGGCTACTGGATCAAAGCTGCGTTCTGATTTTCTGGTCGCCTAATTTGGAGCTGCTGTATTAGATCGAAATAACGTTTCAGAATTCGAATTATTTCTTAATCGTATTCGTTTTAACTTATCAGTGCTGTTTCCAACGGTCCAGGCTAGTTTATTATCTCGTTGTTAATATCTGTTCTTAAATTTTCGCGAGTGTCGCTAGACAACCCAGATCCAATAACATCTAGTAATTACTATATTACCATATTTCTGAAACCAGAATTTCTCCAAGATATTTAGCTGTCACGCATTCCCACCTCCGATAAAGCCATTAATAAGTCTGCATCAAAATCGTTCATTCGTCTCAATTTTTAAGCTAGCTCGTCTAACATCTAATCATCACTACTCGATTGACTCATTCTTGCAAAACCGCCGTCCAACGCCTGCCGAAGTATGTCCAAATTTTCAAAGTCTCCGTCGGAAACCGAGTAATCGTCCATGTGAATTTTGCTTTCTTCGCTGGAGGATTATAACCTCCCTCTAACTGGAAATTCAGACCTCATACTGAAATATTATGTCGAGTTACGGGGTGACTGTGGTTGATTTATTGGTTGTCCTCCTCTTGGTAAATTAAAGGCGATTGCTCCACCTGCTGGCGGCGGTCCTGGAGGCGGCCCTCCTCTTGGTAAATTAAAGGCGATTGCTCCACCTGCTGGCGGCGGTCCTGGAGGCGGCGGTCCTCTCGGTGGATTCCCTCCTTATACAACGGGTGCGCCAGGTGCCATTCCTGCCTGCGGCTGCCTTCGGGCGAATATTCCCTGCAAACCACCAGCCCTCAGTCTTTATTCTAGTCTAATGCGCAGTGGGTCATTCATTTATGCTAATCTCTGCTAAAGAATTGCGTTCTCATCAACAAGATCGGTCAGAGATTTTTCGTTTTTGCCGGAAAGCTTTTCGATCGTCTGTCCTGATTCCAAAATTTTAGCCTTGAACAAAATGGCTCCAAACCGTCTGTAAAGCTCCATCAAATCAACACCACCAGAAAGCAGCTTTAAGATATCATTTTTCAATTCGTCTCTCATTATTTGGAGTTATTGCTCCATTTATGGGTCGTTTTGATACACGTCCTGCAAATCCGCCATCATTCCAATCCGTGTTTTTAAGCTGAGCCACAATTCTTCCTTGTCGTCCTCTAGCATATGAGTACTGATTCTTTGTCGCTTGTGCTTGTGCATTTGTTTTGCAAAAAAAAAATATGCTGAAATTCCAGCGGCGGCGCCGGCGATAACGACCTAATATCACTTTTATTTGTAAATGCCACCGCGCAGCTCCATAAAGTTAAGAGTCTCTAGGAATGAGTAGAAACTGAAATTGGCGTACTCCGCGTTCACAGCGCCCCAGTATGCTGCTTGGAGGGGCATCGTGGTCTGGGCTTGCCCGGCTTCCGCGAGTTAAATCATGACCTGGACGGTTGTGGTCTGCTTTGCGCTGCTTCCGTAGAAATCTTCCATAAACCGACGCAGGTCGATCCTGTAAGCGTACTTCATTTTACGCAAAATCGGATGGTCGTAGGTAAACTGATCGTCGCTGATACATTCAAGAATATGCATCGCTTGTAGTTGCTAAAGGTCGAAAACCAACAGTTCTCCACCGACTGAAATTTAAATTCGAGTAATGGGGACAGGCGGGAAATAAGACAATGGGGATTTATACTGAGCAGCAGCTGCGTTGGTCTGGCTATCGGCTGTGTTACTAGCTTCTGTCATTAAGTTTGCAGCAGCGCACTCAGTTCTTGTATGGAATCCAAAGCACAAACCTCTTATCAGCTCTTCTTTTCCGACCGAGTAAATCGCGTTTATTGTGCTAGTTGCGACTTGTTATTGCCACTGCACGTATTTACATAGTGGTAATTCGATATTTGCCTTAAGCACGTTGTTCGCAAGCGAATCGCTTAGTTTTGAGAAACATTTTACAAGTTGCATACGTCTGATTTGATACGCTGGAGCAACTGCAGCATTAGGGGCGACACCGAAAGCGTTTAAACATTCCCCAGCGGCATTTAGCCTGATATTCATTTTAATCCGTTGACCGTATCCTGTGAAAAGTGCACCGTTATCCGGTAATTCGTCAATACAATCGAAGATATAATGGAAAGGAATGAAAAATTTCCGAGACGCAGCACCTGCCGAAAGCTCAGAATTTAGCAAGTGATATTCCGCGAGCTATCTGTTCACGAGGCCGACGCTTGTGCAGTTTGCATTTGCACTAGAGGTGATTACCGCTGGATTTGCATTATCATGTAACCACAGTATCGGCCTGTAAAAGGTACCACCAGCACCATTATCGCGGAAGGAGAAAGTGGACCCAAATTCAGAATATTTTATACCAAGCCCTCTGGCCACTTTAGTCATCTCTTTTTTGCTTTTGCGGGAAATCTTTTGCTGCATCAAATAATGCTGTAAGGGGGTGCTTACGGATACTCCGCCGAAACTGATTTCAAGCCCAGTAAATAGCGCTGCTACGTTATGCACGAAAAATGGATCGTTAACTACTAGTTCAAACACAATTCCTGAATTTTTGAGATAGTAAAGGGCGTTGTCGTCGTTAAGGTTGATCTGGAGATTGGATAGTGGCTAAACGTTATCTTACCCACCCAAACTGATGTGATAAGTATCGCTAACTACCTAAACTTGCATGTTGCGGTCAAATGAACCCATAATGTCGGCTCCAACCACGTCCAAAAGTGACATTGAATTTTTTTTCTCGGTTGACAGGCTCGCCAAATCGGCTGTAAGTGCTTCCATTTGTTTTTGAACGCTCGAAAAAAAAAGAATTTTAATTTCAAGCACTCATCGTCAACGATCGCGGTAAATTCGATCATCTCTGTTCATACCAGAGCAAATAACCACCGATCTAAGCGTACCAGCAGCATCAACATACAATCGTCTACGGCACTGAGGCGGTAATCCTGTTTTGTCGTAATGTTCTTACAGCTGATCATTTGAAAGTCCCTCAGGAGGAGGTGGTAGCCTTCGTTCCCACTCAAATTTTTTTCTCTCATCCCACTTTTTAAACTAATCCCAAAGGAAATCCGAAACCCTTTTCCTATCACTAGCCCACTCAACACCGGCTTACGTTGCAGCTCCCATCAAACCCCCAACGAAGCTAGCAAAAGCACCCCTCTAAACAGCTGGCGGATCAATGTCTTCTACAATTCGCTAAACCTATTCTCTGTTGATAATTGGGCCAATGTCTCTGAATCTCTGCAATGGTGGTCTCTCGCCAGCTTAAACTAACTGAATTGGTTCATCTCCAAATTGCGGCTCAGCGGGCTCAGGCTCAACGGGCTCTGGCTCAACGGGCTCTGGCTCACCGGCTTGGATTGACTGCGTCGGCTCATCTCCAAACTCTGGCTGCTCTTTTATTTCTTCTAAAGCAGGGGGTTCTGGAATGTGTTCCTAACGCTCTCCTCGTTGTTGCGAAACCGGTTCTTATCCTGTGAATATTCTGCGAGGAGGTGGAGGAGGAGGTGGTAACCTAGGTATAATTCGCTGTGCATCAATGGCTCGATTAAAAACATTCTCTTCTGGGTTAGTTAGTAAGGCTCCTGCGATCGCTCCACTAGCCAACGGCGCGATTGTGCTGGCTAGACCTGTTGCTGCTTTTTCGACCATTTTCTTGTAGCGTAAAAAGCTGCGTAACCAAATGGAAAAGAAAAATTCATCGGAGAAATTCACAGCCTTTCGTCTCCTACTGCTGGGCCGTAGTGGCGTGGGCAAAACCATGAATGGCTTGAAGTGGGCTCTTGACCTAGTAGAAAAGGGTGTTTTCGAACCTCAACGTGTATTATTAATCAGTAAGACCTGGAAAAGTGACCCGTCACAGGAAGCCTTCGTAAAATACTGTGCAAAGCACTACAAAGGATGGAAGGAAAACAACGCATTCGAAGACGTCGATGTGGATATTTTGGCGCAAATTTTTGACACGTAAAAGGAGATCAAGGAAAGAGCCCCTAACAGGTTAAAAAACTGGCTGATTATTTTCGATGATTAGATATCTAGTAATCTCATCAAGAGGTAAGAAAAGGATCCTGCTTTGAAGAATTTGTTTTGCGTTGGTAGGCATTACGCTATCTCACAGGTATGGATGCTTTAACGCTTCCGAGGCACCCTGGATCCCACTTGCAGAGACCAGTTTACTATGATTTCTGTCTTCAAATAGGGTAATAAGAAGGCGCTCATGGATATGCTTCAAGACTATGATGAATCGCCGGAAGAAGATCACAAAGCTGGCTTAGTTAACCTTTACAAAAGCTATCTCGAAAGCGTCGAAGAGCACGACGGGCATGGCAATTTTACGATACATGTGTTGGTCGGACATGGTTCTGGTCGGTTGGAAAAGGGTCTTGGTAGTGGTAGATTCTTTGACAGACGATAGCTGGATGAATGAAAAAAAAGAATGCGTTATCATCTAATTAGCATAATCATTATCACTTCGATAGCGCTATCGCGCTGGAGCACGCTGTTATTATTCAAAATCCAGTACTTGGCCGCTGGTTTCTTGTTTACTGTTTCTGTGAAAAGTTTTCTTGTTTTTTCCGTCTGTTTTCCGCTATAAATCCTGTTGTCTTGCCTAGCTTCGATTCGTTTCTGGATGATTGAAGGCACAACGTCCAGGAATATCGTGACATTCGGTTCGATTTCGCCCTCAGTGATTGCCGACTCACCACGTAATTGGGCGTAAACAATGCCATCGAGAGAGAACCTATCCAATAACACGAACTAGCACTATGAAGCAAGTACTTTTTCTTGCACTTCCAATCTGTTTTAATGAAACAACGATTCCATTTCGGCGAAAGATCTTTGCGTGCTACCTTCTAGGAACTCTTTTATCTGTTTGCCAGTTTCGGACTGATAATCTGGGCAGTGAAATATCTCGACTGTTTTTCCGAGCTGTTGTATACTATCTGCGAGCTGTTTTATGAACGATGATTTACCGCAGCTGTTGAGACCACTGAACGCAAGAATAAAAGGCTTTTCCATTTCTAATAAAACAAAAAAGCAAAGCTAAATTATTTTTTATTAAAAAATGAATGTGGTGGTGGTACGACGAAGCAAAAAGAGGGATAAAAAATTTGATGCTTTGTTCCCAGACGGTAAGACTATTAGTTTCGGTGCGAAAAATTATGAGGATTATACGATGCATGGTGATAAGTAGAGAAAAACTAATTATCTTAAAAGACATAGTAATGATCCTGTTACCATACGTAGCGCTGGCGGCCTTGCCCGTGATCTGTTATGGAGTAAGCCTAGTTTGGCTGAGGCTATTCAGTATGCCGGGAAGAAGCATGGTGTCAAGATAAAGCTCGACACTCACCTGCGATGACTCTGTTTAAGAGGGTAGCGAGTATGTGATTGACGAAGATTACTTCTGAATGCATACTCTCTTTTTTTCTTTTCGTGGTTTTTGTCTAAAAATTCAGTGTTAGCAGGTGGTTTGTGAAGTAAAATTAGCTCTCGTTCTTTTTTAGAAACTTCCTTTGGCGTTCCATCGAAAATAATCGTAAATTCTAAATCCGCTGCGATGGTTACTTTACGAAATACTTTTCGAAAGCGTTTCGCACCCTTCTTCGCGTAGATATTACGTAAGTGTTCACATTGCCTGCGTCTAAAATTATTAGTTCGACCTATGTAAAGCAGCTTTTTACGATAGCTTATTCCGTAGACCACCTCCGTCATTTTTAGACATGCATAAAATAAAACCGTTTAATTCAATTTATTTTTTCGGGTTTCGATTTTAAAAAAAATAAATTAAAATTAATTTATTGGCTTTTCTTCGCACTTAAAAAATGCAACAAATTTCCGAACTTGTTCAGAAAATCAACAAGCGCTTTGCGACAAAATTCGCCGCTGAGTAAGCCAAGCGAGAAATCGAAGAGCGCCGACGTCTTTACAAGGCAATGCTTGAAGAGGAAAAACTCTACAAGAATTTCCTCAGAGAACAGCGCAAACAGGAGGCCGAAGAAGCAAAACTTGAAAAGCTTCGAAAAGTCGAGGAGCGCAAGCAAGCACCTATTGTTCGCAAGGTCTAGCGTGAGACCTAACGCGAAGCTAAGAAAGCTGAACGCAAAGCTCAGAAAGAGGCAGAGAAAGCCGCATTCAATGCACTTCCTAAGGCTGAGCGCAAGGCAGTCCGCGAAGCCAAAAGGTAAGCTCCTAAAAGAGTTCGTGGTGCTAGAACTGTAGCCAAGAAGCCTACCAAACTAGAGCTTTTCAAGCAGTACGTCATATCTGCCTCTGGAAAAGTCTGGTAAAACGCCAAAACCAAAATCCAATACACAAAAGTACCTTTTCCTAATGGATTTAGAAGCATGCGCGACTTTATCACAAGGACCAGCGATGGTGAGGAAACCGTTGACTTCAGGCTGCTAGAAAGCATGATGGAATTTCTGGAGACCTACGAGAATACAAGAACACTTGTTTACGTGCTGTTGCGCACTGAGATAAGCGACGATAACACCGGCGAGGTAAGCGTTGAAACCGTTCCTCAAAGACCCCATAACATTTACTCTGGCCTAACTAAGTACCAAGAAACGCTTCTTAACTTTAAACTTTACTGGTACCAGGTCCGTGAAGTGCCTGTCGAAGGTGCTTGCGATACTAGACCCCACGAGATTGCAATGAAGTTCGAGAGCGATGGTGACAAAATCCTTGAGCTCAAAGTCCAAACCGTAAAATCAACTGGAGATAACTGTCTAATCAACGCTATGTCTTAAGTTGGGTGCCTTGGCAAGGCATTCCGTGCACAAAAGCTCCGCGAAGAGCTGTAAATCCCATCTGGTGCGATATCATCCATCGAATGTCCGCGAATTGCTGAGAAACTGGGCGTTACTTACTCTCTTTACAACGTGGAAGACGGCAAGCTGCTTACTGTTAGCTAGAGCGAAACCAAGTCCGATAAGCACGTCGAATTGCTTGCGAATGGGGGTCACTACTTCAAAGTGGTGAGCGATGTGCGCCAAATCCTAGACAAACAGACAAAGGAGTCCATGCAAATCTAGGAAAGCGAGGAAATTTGCGCGAAAACCACTGACAAGGTGATAACATTTGACCATGGAGTCGAGGAGCAGGATTTGGATTCTGTAAATTTCTGCGAGAAGCTAGAAAACCCCTCTGTCGATGATTTCGTCGCAGTTGTAAAGAGCGGTAGAAACGTTCTTTTGGTGGGCGCTGGTGGTTGCGGTAAAACTTTCCTGCTGAAGAAACTTTCTGACGTTGCAATGATACGTTACACGGCTACGACTGCTTGCGCTGCTGAGTTACTCGGTGGTGTTACTGTCCAGAGCTACATCATAAAGAACAGAAAACCATCCAGCGAAGTCATGGTCGTAGATGAGGTCTCCATGATGGGTTCGGTGCTCTTTGAGCAGTTTTACGAGTGGATAAACAACGGAAAGAAGGATAACCGCGCTCAAGTCATTCTGTCTGGCGATTTCTTACAACTACCACCAGTTAACGACCGTTTCTTCTTCTAGGCAAGCTCTTTCTTTGAGTTCGCTAAGAATGCTGTGCTAATTAAACTCACAGAGGTAAAACGCTAGGAAAATCGAGACCAAGCAGCATTCCTCAACAACTTGCGCGAGGGTGAGGTTGACTGGCGCTATGTCCACAGGCTTACGAAAAACAGAGTCGAAAACCCACAACTAGTACTTTCTGCGAAGAAGAATTTCGTAGCTGAGTACAACGAATTTAAGCTCAAGGAATTGGGCTATCCGCTGAACAACTACGAAGCTATCCACTTCCGACCGGACGGTAGCGAAAAGAGAAGGACCAAAAACCAGCTTTGCATCGGTGCCAAAGCTATCGTTACCAAAAACATATCCCTTGGTGAGGTATCGCTGTACAACGGTCAGCGTGTGACTGTTGCGGAAACCTTCGAGGATTCTGTCTGCGTAACCGACGAAAAGGGATGCCTCCATAAGCTTAGCTACACTGCTGATGAGGAGGACGGGAAAGTGGTCGAAAAGTACCTGCCGGTTGAAGCATGCTACGCTCTCACAATCCATAAATCTTAGGGCCAGACTGTTGACTCTGCTGTGGTACACTGCGATGGTGTTTTCGAGTAGGGGATGATGTATGTTGCTTTAAGCCGCGTACGAGACCTAGATAAGCTGCAAATCGCTGACAAAATTGACCGCAACGATAAGGGATGGCAGCCAAACCCCTTTGCTCTCGAGTTCTACCGCACTGGAAAAACAATTTCAGCTGACCAGATGCTTTTCATCCCCGACACCAAGAAACAGCTTAAGGGTATACGCCGACACTCATGGAAACAACCCAATTGGAACCACATTTACATTGATTTTGAGACTTATGTTACTGGTTCCGTTCAGAGACCCTACTACAACCATCTTTTGCACTAGCATGGTGAGAAAGAGGTGGCTAAGCTATCGTTCTTCGACTAACTCTGGGAGGGTGGTGACCGCTGTGACGTCGCAAAAAATACATGGGAATATGTTCAAAATGTTGCGCTGAAATACGGCGATGACCTTGCCCGTGTGAAATCTGACAAAAACAAGCTTGCTCTTTTCAAAAAAATCAAAAAGGAGATACCAACTCTGATTGGATTCAACCTCTCTGGCTTTGACCTACATTTCCTAGTACAACAGTACCTTAACGACCCCGTTTGCTCAGCTCGCTTCAAGCTTAACCTGATTTACAAGGGTACCTCGCTAATTTTCTTCTAAGTGTTTGACCGAATTTCTCAGGAGATCGTCCTACGCACACATGATTCTTTCCAGATTGTTGGCTGTTCACTGTCTGGCGCTCTGAACAATTTCTGTGGTGCCTAAGGCCGCCAACTTGCACAAAAAATTGAATTCCGTGACGAGATCATGTGCATTTACCACCGCTACGCAGCGGAGCCTGATATCCTAAGGCCCGGAGTTTAAACTTCCATCAGCAAAAAGGTTTACACCGGAACCGAAGTGGTCCAGAAGGACTTGGGTAAAACTGTTTGCCTCTACGATGAGGTGATTCGCTATGCTGACAATGATACTAACGTCTTGCCTGTGCTTTATGGGTGCTTGGATGAGCTTTGCAAAACTGTTTTAGACGCAAACATAACTGATTTCCTCACAGCGGGCTCAATGGCATGGTACGGTTTTGTTTCAAACTTGCCTGAAGACTGCACTGAAATTGCTAGGAATAAACACTCCAACATCGTACGCAAGGGTGTCATTAATACCAAACTTTTCAGACAAGAAAAATTACAAGAAGAGTTCGTGAGAGCTAGCATAAAGGGTGGCAGAGTGTGCCCCAGACAACATGTAACGACAGATGGTGAAAAGTATGTCTACCTTGATATCAGCGGGATGTACGCTAGCATAATGCGTAATGAGGTACTGCCTTTTGGAAAGGCTTACTGGATGGATGACATACAAACAAAAATCATTGAAAACACGATCTTACAAACACTTAAAGGTGACTGGCGCAGTATCTTTGAATCTCTTACCTCTAGATTTGGATTGTTTGTCGCCCTAACTGACTTTGAAGAAAACCCCCACAACCTGGAGCCGGTTGTCTAATACAAAGACCCATTTCACTAGGGTAAAACACGCTACACTTTGGAGCGTCGCACCGACACACTCACTTCAGTCGACATAGCAATCGTCATTGCCTCAGGTGGTAAGATACATGCAGTAAATCGCATTATGTCGTGGCAAAACAACGCAAAAATAATGAACCCATGGATCGAGAAGTGTAACACCCTGAAAAAAGAAGGCGAGATGACCGGTAACAAAGCACTAAAAAGCTTCGGAAAACTCCTCGCCAACTCAGCCTACGGGCAAACACTAAAAAGAGACCGTAATGAGGTAGTTAAGATTGTTTCTACATGGTCAGAAGCCGACCAATTCGTATCCTAAAACAAACTCCAAGACATATTCTAGTGTGGTGAATTTGACGTGTTAAAGGGTGAAAAGATAGTCTCGCAAGAGTCATTCATTACCAGCCGCTGCAGCTTTATTGGGAGCTTTGTGTTAGCTTACACTCGCGGCATGGTATTCGATATTTGTGAAGTGGCTTGCCCTAATCGGTACAACGATAAGGGTATCTACGAACAGCCTGTCTACGGCGACACGGATTCGCTTGTGTTCCGCGAATGGTAGGCTAACCTTCTTGTTTAGGCCGGTTGGATCGAAAAGAGTAACGGAAAATTGACAGACGAGCTATGCGACGATAATGGGCACTGGTTCCTGCCTGAAAGGCTCGCTTAAATTCCGGAAGAGGTGAAACTTAAGGGTATGGCCGTACAGTAAGACTGGATTTGGGAAAACGCAACTGAGGACGAAAAAAGAGAGCCGTCTAACTACAAATTCTGGTATGTAACGAAGGGTATCTTCTCAGCTCCCAAGAGCTATGCATGCTAATACAGTGACCACGATGGTACAAAGAGCAAAGAAAAAATTAAGTTTAAGGGTATCCCGACAAGCGCTTTAGTAGAAGCTGCCAAACTCGACTTCAACCTAGTACACCATGCGTACGAAAACCCAGGAACGAAATGTGCAGTGTTGCAGGGTGCTCCCTAGATACTGAAGACCTTCACAGCGAAAGAGGGTGCTAGCATGTTCTCACAAGTAGTTGATAGTAACCTACGTAGGGATAAGCCAGTGTCGAGAGTCCTCTTCAAGACAGTTTGGTAAGGACGTTAACACTTAGATAGTAACATAACCGTTCCGTGGGGTTGGACTGCTGCTCAATGATTGACGCGCGATTTTGGGGGGTAACGACGCGCTTCGATCTTCGATCCATTTTTTTTTTCGTTTCATAGTGGAACGGCTTTACTTTTTGCTCGTTGTCATAAAACACTATCGAAACCCCTTGTAAGTGCTTCTTGTACGCTGGTTTTTAAGAGAGGCTGGGTAATGACCCTGTTACTATCTTAAAAACATCACTTAACCGGAAAATGACTTTGGATCGGTATGTTACCTAGTGGACGGCAAATCCACTCCCTACTTACTGAC
>Ga0164295_10001391_pt1 | contig 20003 bp, 14 predicted proteins | sample GEODES006metaG_FD_111798 | JGI IMG/M metagenome (GOLD analysis project Ga0164295, IMG submission 111798) | Oligotrophic lake water microbial communities from Sparkling Lake, Wisconsin, USA - GEODES006 metaG | ecosystem: Environmental > Aquatic > Freshwater > Lake | place: USA: Sparkling Lake... | reverse complement strand
TGATACGGCCAACGCCGATGCGACCGACAAAGGTCGAGAAGTCGAGCGCAGAAATCTGCAGCTGCAGCGGTGCGGCAGGGTCACCCTTTTGGGCTGGCACGTGTTTGAGCACGGTGTTGAACAGGGCCGACATGTCGGGGCCCCACTGCTCACCAGGCGCGCCCTCTTCCATCGATGACCAGCCGTTGATACCCGATGCGTAAACCACCGGAAAATCGAGCTGCTCGTCGGTGGCGCCCAGTTTGTCGAACAAGTCGAAAGCCGCGTTGACCACAAAATCCGGACGGGCACCAGGCTTGTCGACCTTGTTCACCACCAAAATGGGTTTGAGACCCAGGGCCAGGGCCTTCTTGGTCACGAAACGCGTTTGCGGCATGGGTCCTTCTTGCGCATCGATCAGCAGCACCACACCGTCCACCATGGACAGCGCGCGCTCGACTTCACCACCAAAGTCGGCGTGGCCCGGGGTGTCAACGATATTGATGTGCGTGCCTTCCCAGGTCACGGCGCAGTTCTTGGCCAGAATCGTGATGCCGCGCTCTTTTTCAATGGCGTTGTTGTCCATCACAGTGTCAACCACTTTTTCGTGTTCGGCAAAGGTGCCGGACTGGCGCAGCAGTTGGTCGACCATGGTGGTTTTGCCATGGTCAACGTGGGCAATGATGGCAATGTTGCGGATCTGTTTAATGGTCATGGTTCGCTTTCTAAAACTTCTGAATTTTCTAAAAACTGTTTGTCTTGACGGCCTGTACAGGCATCAGGCCAAGGTACCAGCCGATGCTGCGGTTTGCAGCATGTCCTGAACTTCTATGGGGCTGAGTAAACGCTCAGGGATCAATTCGTTGGCCGTCACATGGGCGGTGCCTAAAAACGCGTGGGGCTCACTGCCAAATACCTGGACAAGCGGCTGGTTTTCAGCGCCCCATCGGCCTGGTTCGCCGCGCCGACGCAGACCACTGAGAAATCGGCCGGAATCGGCGGCGTCAAGTCTGACGCTGGGACTGCCTGCCACCAGCGACTGGGGTGCGAGAAGGCAAGCGTCTCGCTCGGCTTCGTTCATGGCTTCCAGGGCCGGCAGGCTGACGCATTGACTGTCTTTGAATCCACCGGTTTCAATACGGCGCAAAAAGCCCAGATGCGCACCGCAGCCGATGGCTTCGCCAATGTCCTCGCCCAATGTGCGGATGTAAGTGCCTTTGCTGCAATGCACGATGGCGCGTAGGGCCGCAGGTGCGCGGTCATCATGGGCCACGCTCAAATGCAGAGAGTGGATCACGACGTGGCGCGCTTCGCGCTCCACCTCTTGCCCGGCGCGCGCATATTCATAAAGCGCCTTGCCATCTTTTTTAAGGGCTGAGTACATGGGCGGCACTTGCGACTGTTCCCCAGAGAACTGCTGAGTGAGTCGCTCCAGCAACTCAGGGGTGATTGGCGGCACATCGCGGGTTTCGATCACATCGCCTTCCGCATCGGCCGTGCTGGTCTTTTGCCCGAGCAGCAAAACAGCCTCGTAGGTTTTGTCAGCTTCCAGCTGCATCTGGCTGAATTTGGTGGCTGCGCCAAAACACAAGGGGAGCACGCCTGTGGCCAGCGGATCGAGCGTGCCGGTATGCCCGGCTTTTTCTGCGCGCATCAACCACTTGGCTTTTTGCAAAGCCTGATTGCTGGACAAACCCAAAGGCTTGTCGAGCAAAAGCACGCCGTGTACGGGACGTCGCTTTATTTTCTGGCGGGGACTGATGGAAGGCGTCATATTTTTCGACAGGCTCGGGGCACAGCCTGCGCTGCACCCGGCAGCACCGTTAACCCCGAACCTGTCAAAGGGCAACGGTGCGTGGGTCAGTCGTCGTGGGCGCGGGAGGAAACAGCCTTGGCAATCAAGGCATTCATGTCAGAAGCGCGTTCAGTGGTGCGGTCAAATACAAAGTGCAAGGTGGGCACAGTGTGGATCATCAATTTCTTAAACAGGCCATTGCGTAAAAAACCGGCAGCCTGATTGAGTGCCTCTTCGCACTCTTTCGTATCACCGACCAACACGCTGAAATAAACTTTGGCGTGGGCATAGTCAGGCGTGACTTCAACAGACTGCACCGTGACCATGCCGACCCGCGGATCTTTCAACTCGCGCGCGATCAGCTCCGTCAGATCACGCTGAATCTGGTCGGCAACGCGAAAGCCGCGGTTCGGTGTAGATGATTTCTTACGCATTAAAAATAAAGCTTAGAGGGTATTGGTGGCAGGCGCATGACAAACACCCTCAAGGGCAAGTTTGTCATTGCGCCGCCATCAGCACATGCTTTAGACCTCGAGCGTCCTGGCCACTTCGCGGATTTCAAAGAACTCCAGGATGTCGCCAACCTGGATGTCGTTGTAACCCTTGACGTTCAAGCCGCACTCGAAACCTTCTTTGACTTCGCGTGCATCGTCCTTGAAACGCTTGAGCGAGTCGAGTTCCCCCGTAAAGACGACGACGTTTTCGCGCAAGAGGCGAATACGCGCGTTGCGGCGCACCACACCCGCGGTGACCATACAACCGGCGATCGAGCCGATCTTGCTGACCTTGAAGACCTGGCGAATCTCGGCATTGCCGATGACTTCTTCCTTCTTGTCCGGTGTCAACATACCAGACATGGCGGCACGCAACTCGTCTACAGCGTCATAAATGATGTTGTAGTAACGAATGTCGATGCCGTTGTTTTCAGCCAGTTTGCGGGCTTGAGCGTCAGCACGGGTGTTGAAACCGATCAGCACTGCTTTGGATGCAATGGCCAGATTGACGTCTGACTCCGAAATACCGCCCACGGCAGAGTACACAAGCTGAACTTTGACCTCGTCGGTCGACAGCTTGAGCAGTGACTGCGCCAGCGCTTCCTGAGAGCCCTGAACATCGGCCTTGATGATGATCGGCAACATCTTGACTTCGCCGCCGCCGATGTCCGAGAACATGTTCTCGAGCTTGGCTGCCTGTTGCTTGGCCAGTTTGGTGTTGCGGAACTTGCCGGCGCGGTAGGTGGCAATCTCACGGGCACGACGCTCGTCGGTCATGACCATGAACTCATCGCCGGCTTGCGGTACTTCCGTCAAACCTTGAATTTCCACCGGGATAGAGGGTCCCGCCGACTTGATGGTCTTGCCGTTCTCATCCAACATGGCGCGAACGCGGCCGAAAGTGGAGCCCGCCAGCACCACATCACCAGCCTTGAGTGTGCCGGACTGAATCAGCACAGTTGCCACAGGGCCGCGACCTTTGTCGAGCTGGGCTTCAATGACCAGTCCCTTGGCCAGGGCGTCAACCGGTGCACGCAACTCAAGCACTTCAGCTTGCAGTAGTACCTGTTCGAGCAAAGCGTCGATGCCGGCGCCGGTGCGCGCGGACACACCCACAAAGGGCACGTCGCCGCCGAACTCTTCGGGTATCACTTCTTCAGCCACCAACTCGCCTTTGACGCGGTCCATATTGGCATCGGGCTTGTCGATCTTGTTGATGGCCACCACGATGGGTACACCGGCCGCTTTTGCATGCTTGATAGCTTCGCGGGTCTGCGGCATCACGCCGTCATCGGCCGCAACCACCAGAATCACGATGTCGGTGGCCTGCGCGCCACGGGCACGCATGGCCGTGAAAGCCTCGTGACCCGGCGTGTCCAGAAAGGACACCATGCCGCGCGGAGTTTCCACGTGGTAGGCGCCAATGTGCTGGGTAATGCCGCCGGCCTCACCCGCCGCCACTTTGGCTGTGCGGATGTAATCGAGCAGCGAGGTCTTGCCATGGTCGACGTGACCCATGACAGTGACCACCGGTGCGCGAGGCAGGGCTTCAGCCTGTTGGCCTTGCACGTCCTCGTCGGTGAATGCTTCAGGATCATCCAGCGCAGCTGTAACGGCCTTATGCCCCATTTCTTCCACCACGATCATGGCGGTGTCCTGGTCCAGCGGCTGGTTGATGGTGACCATCTGTCCGAGCTTCATCAAGTGTTTGATGACTTCTGAGGACTTCACACTCATTTTGTGTGAGAGCTCCGAAACCGTGATGGTTTCGGGCACATGAACTTCGAGTACTTTGAATTCAGAAGGCGCAACAAAGTTCGATTCAGGTCGCGCATCGCGGTCGCCTGAGCGACGCCCGCGTGGGCCAGCGCGCCAGTTGCCGCGGCCCGGCACGGGTGTTGCGCCGCGTGTTTTGAGTTCTTTTTTCTTGGCCGCGTCGTCTTTCCAGGTGGAAGACAGATTTTCCGACTTGACTTCTTTCTTGCCCGCAGCACCACCGGCAGCAGGAGGTGGGGCAGCTTTGGCCGCCCCTGGCACAACGGCAGGCTTGTGCAGCGTGCCCTTGATCGCGATTTTCGGGTCGGCATGCGGCACCAATGTGCGCTTGGGCGCGCTCATCATGGCGCGAATACCGGCAGCTTCTGATTCAGCACGTTTGCGACGGTCCTGAAGCTCTTGCGCTTTGGCTGCATCGGCCTGGAATTCGGCCGTGGCCTTGGCTTTAACGGCTGCTTGTGCAGCGCTCACAGCGGCTGCTTTGGCAGCTTGATCGGCCGCAATCAGTTCATTGGATGCGGCGGCAGCTGCAGAAAGCTCGTCTTTATCCGGGAACACACGCGAGCCAACCACGGGTTTAACACTTGCTTTCCCGGGTTTTCTGACTTCTTGAAGGGGCTCAGCTTGTGCATCAGGCTGCGCAATTTGCTCTGCTTTAGCTGCTTCTTTAGCAATTTGCGCATCTTTTTCGTCTTGCAATTCACGCATGCGACGCTTTTCTGCCAGGGCATCTTCTTGCAGGCGCAACTGCTCAGCATTGCGATTGGCCTCGTCTTCACGGCGAACCAGGTCAGCATTTTCTGCTTCAGCAGCCTGTGCTTCAGCGGCTGAGCTTGCCGCTTCGGCTGCTTGGTCGGTGATGTCATCACGTTTAACAAAAGTACGTTTTTTGCGCACCTCCACCTGAATGGTGCGGGCGCGGCCAGTGGCATCGGCCTGCTTGATTTCGGTGGTGGACTTCTTGACCAGGGTGATTTTTTTGCGTTCAGTGCTGGCAGTGCCATGGCTGGACTGCAAATAGCTCAGGAGTTTTGCTTGTCCGACTCGGACAACTTGTCGTCAGCTTGCGCTTTGGCGACACCCGCATTGGTCAATTGCTCGATCAGTGTTGCGGTAGGTTTATTGAGTTCAGCTGCGAATTCAGCGACGGTGGTGGTACTGGACATAATTGGGTTTCCGTGCGGCCTCCATGATCATTGCTCTTGCGCTGCAGGTGCTTCATCGGTAAACCAATGGGCTCGTGCGGTCATGATCAGGGCCTTGGCATCGTCCGTAGACTGGCCAGTGATATCGGTGAGTTCGTCAACAGCCAGATCGGCCAGGTCGTCGCGTGTGTGAACACCCGATTCGCTCAGTTTGGTAATCAGCTCGAGGGTCAGGCCCTCGATGTCACGCAGGTTTTGCGAGACTTCAGCGACGTCTTCTTCTTTAGCGATTTCCATGGTGAGTAACGCGTCTTTGGCGCGCGTACGCAGCTCATTGACGGTGTCTTCGTCAAAGGACTCGATTTCCAGCATCTCCTGAATGGGCACATAGGCCACTTCTTCGAGGCTGGTGAAACCCTCGGAGATCAGGATGTCAGCAATCTCTTCGTCCACATCGAGCTTTTCCATGAACAGTTTGCGGCTGCTGTCGCTCTCTGTCGCCTGCTTCTGAGCGGACTCATCAGCCGTCATGATGTTGATTTTCCAGCCGGTCAACTCGGCGGCAAGGCGTACGTTTTGTCCGCCGCGGCCAATGGAGATGGCCAGATTTTCTTCATCAACCACCACATCCATAGCGTGACGCTCTTCGTCCACAACGATGGAAGAGACATTGGCCGGGGCCAATGCACCGATAACGAACTGTGCCGGGTCTTCGCTCCACAAAACAATGTCCACGCGCTCGCCGGCAAGCTCGTTGGTCACGCCGTTGACACGGGTGCCACGCACGCCGACACAGGTGCCGATGGGGTCAACCCGCTTGTCATGCGACAGCACAGCGATCTTGGCGCGAGAACCGGAGTCACGCGCGCAGGATTTGATCTCCAGTAAGCCTTGCTCGATCTCGGGGACTTCCTGGCGGAACAGCTCGATCATGAACTCGGGCGAGGTGCGCGAGAGGACGATGGGCGCACCACGCAAAGTGGTGTCAACTTCCATGATCATGGCGCGGACACGGTCACCTGAGCGAAGGTTTTCTTTAGGGATCATGTCGCTGCGACGCAGGCGGCCTTCAACGCGGCCGGACTCGACAATGATGTCGCCCTTGTCCATGCGCTTGATGGTGCCAACAAAAATCTTTTCGCCACGCGCCATGAATTCGCTGAGCAGCATTTCACGCTCGGCGTCGCGGATTTTTTGCAGGATCACTTGCTTGGCGGCTTGCGCGCCAATGCGGCCGATGGGCAGACTTTCAATCGGTTTTTCGATGTAGTCGCCCTCTTCGATGTCTGCGAGTTCTTCACGGGCATCTGTCAGCAGTTCTTCGCCTTCAGCGTTTTGCAGGCCGGCTTCGTCGGGAACGACAAGCCAGCGGCGGAAAGTTTCATAAACACCGCTGTCGCGGTCCACGGCAACGCGGATGTCCACGCCTTCGGGATACACCTTTTTAGTGGCGGACGCGAGAGCAAGCTCGACGGCACCAAAGACAACGTCACGCTCGACATTTTTCTCACGAGAGATAGCATCAACCAACATCAACAGTTCGCGATTCATTTCACAAGCCTGCCTTTCTCTAAATTCTCAGTCTGTTTATCTACAGTCGGGGCACCTTTGGGGCGGCGTCCCTTAAAGTCCACCACGGGCGCCAAACGCGCCTGGGCAATCTCATCCAGCGTAAAACCCATGGCCTGCAAGGGCGCAGGCACTTTGTGCTTGCTCACCTTCTGGCCTGGTTTGACGGCGGGCTCTTCTGTCCACACGATCTGCCAGCCACCCGTCACGCTCTCTAGCGTGCCGCGGAATTTTTTCCGGCTGGCAGATATCCCGGTTCCGGCACTGGCGGCCAGGCCAATCGGTGCTTTCAAGGTCAAGTCAATCAACTCGCCCGTGAAACGCTCAAAATCCTGTTCAGTCCGCAGCGGTCTGTCAATTCCGGGCGAGCTGACCTCGAGCCGGGAATACGACGCACCTTCAACTTCCATCACAAACTGGAGCTGGCGGGTCACTTTTTCACAATCTTCAGCATTGATGAATTGCTCGGCACCCGCCACATAAGGCATGTCAATCGTCACCCTCAGCAAACCGCCGCTGGTGCGCTCAATGTCTACCAGCGCGTATCCCAGCCCGGTAACGGTTTGACTGATCGTGTCGTTTAGAGCCATTCAGTGTCAAAAATGCATCCGCAATGCAAAAACAAACGCCCAAAAAAAATGGGCGGTGAAAACCCGCCCATTTGGTCGTGAAGCGCGTATTGTAGCGCTCTCTATGGCTCCCTGCAAGCCAAATTCTTGTATTTCGAGGGGGCTAAAGCCGGCGCATCAGCTCAGCTGTCCCACCAAAAGCTGGGTGTAAGGGTGTTGAGGCGCTGTTAAAACCTGTGCCGCCGGCCCGGATTCAAGTATTTCGCCGCTTTTCATGACCATGATCTGGTGGGCCATTGCGCGTATCACGGCCACGTCGTGGGTAATGAGCAGGTAACTCAGGCCACGCTCGCGTTGCAGCTTCTGCAGCAGCTGGAGCACCTGTTTTTGAACTGTCACGTCCAAGGCACTTGTCGGCTCGTCAAGCACCAGCATGTCGGGTTCGACCATCAGCGCCCGGGCAATTGCCAGCCGCTGGCGCTGACCACCTGAAAATTCATGCGGGTAGCGCTGCAACAAACGAGGAAACTGCGCCTGGCTCATGCCCACATCGGCCAAGGCTTGCACCACCCGCAACTGGCGCTGGGCTGCAGACAGACCAGGCTGGTGCACACGCAGCCCTTCACCGACTATTTCTTCAACAGTCATCCGCGGGGACAAGGAAGAAAAAGGATCTTGAAATACCACCTGAACGGAGCGCCGCAAGGCTTTGTTGGCGGCTGTGTCAGCGCTCCAGGACCGGCCCGACAAACGCAACTCGCCTTTTGAGGGGTGCAAGCCCAGCAAAGCCAATGCCAAAGTTGACTTGCCCGAGCCCGACTCGCCCACCACGCCCAAAGTCTGACCTTTGGGCAGACTGAAACTAGCACCCTTCACAGCCACAAACTCACCCTGCTTGAACCAGCCCTTGAGACCCGGTAGTTTGACCGGGTAGCTCACGGTGAGTTCTCTGGCCTGAGCAACAGGCGGGCCATCACCAGCCGGCGGGTTTTCAATCACATCGCGCACCGGCTCACTGTCCATCAGCTTGCGCGTGTAGGGATGCTGCGGGTTAGCAAATACATCGGCCACCTTGCCCTGCTCGACGATCAGGCCGTTTTCCATCACAGCGATGCGGTCGGCAAAGTGGCGTACCAGGTTCAAGTCATGCGTGATCAGCAGCACCGCCATGCCGTTTCGCTTTTGCAGCGAAGCCAGCAGTTCCAGAATCTGGACGCGCAGACTGACATCCAGCGCTGTGGTGGGTTCGTCGGCCAGCAACAGACGTGGCTGGCAGGCCAGCGCCATGGCGATCATGGCGCGCTGCCGCTGACCACCTGAGAGCTGGTGCGGATAAGCCCGCGCCCGGCGCTCAGGTTCGGGTATGCCTGTGTCAGCCAACAAACCCACGGCCGCTGTCTGAGCCTGGGCCGGGCTGAGCCCCTGCTTGAGTTGCAGCACTTCCGCTATTTGCTCACCCACGCTGAAGAGCGGGTTCAGGGCCGTCATCGGCTCCTGGAAAATCATGGCGATGTCACGGCCGCGAATGCCGCGCAAATCATGTTCGCTCAGTGCCAACAGGTCCTGACTTGGCGTGCCTTGCGGCTCGTCGTGCCCCGCTCCAAAAAAAGCCTGTCCGGAGGTACGGGCGCCCTGTACCAGACCCAGCAAGCTCAGGGCAGTGACGGTTTTACCCGAACCAGACTCACCCACCAGGGCTAATTTCTCGCCGGCAGCCACAGAAAAATCAATGCCGCAGACCACTTCTTTACCCGCAAAAGACACGCGCAGGTTTTGCACTTGCAAAAGTGTTGCAGCGCTCATTCTTGTGACTTTCTAGGGTCCAGTGCGTCGCGCAAAGCGTCGCCCATGAAAGTGAGCAACAGCAGCGTAGTGACCAGGACGACGAAAGTCGACAGCGATATCCACCAGGCATCAATGCTATTTTTGCCCTGCGACAGCAACTCGCCCAAAGAAGGCGTGCCGGGCGGCACGCCCAGGCCTAAAAAGTCCAGAGAGGTCAGCGCCAAAATGGCTGCGCTCATGCGAAAGGGTAAAAAAGTAACCACGGGGGTCATGCTGTTGGGAAGCACATGGCGCGTGATGATTTGCCAGCTGCTCAGGCCCATGGCCCGCGCAGCGCGTACATAGTCCAGTTGGCGGTTACGTAAAAACTCAGCGCGTACATAGTCAGACAAGCCCAGCCAGCCGAAAAGACTGAGCAAAACCAGCAGCAAAGAGATGCTGGGCGCAAAAACTGCGCTGAAAATTATCAACAGGTACAGCTCTGGCATGGAACCCCAGATCTCCATGAAACGCTGAAATGCCAGATCAGTCTTGCCGCCAAAATAGCCTTGCACCGCACCCGACAAAACACCCAGCACCACGCCGGTGAAAGTCAGTGCAAAGGCAAACAGAACACTCACCCGAAAACCATACAGCAACTGCGCCAGCAGGTCCCGGCCGCGGTCGTCGGTGCCCAGCCAGTTGTCTCGTGTAGGCCTGGAAGGGTTGGGCTCCTTGGCAAAGTAATTCAGGGTTTTGGGGCCGTAGGGGTTGGGTGCATAGACGGCCCAGTTACTACCCGTTGAAAGCTTGTTCCGAATAAACGGGTCCAGGTAGTCGGTGGCAGTGTCAAAGTCGCCACCGAACGTTTTTTCCGGGTAATCCTTGAGGATCGGAAAGTAATAAGTGCTCTCGTACCTGACTACCAGGGGCCGGTCATTTGACACCACCTCGGCCAGCAGACTGACCAGCACCAGCGCACTGAACAACAGCAAGCTGCCAAAACCCAGCCGGTTACGCCGAAAGCGCTGCCAGGCACGCGCACCAGGCGAAACTGAAGCAGAACGCTCAGGCGTACCCCCACCGCCCTGACCGCGATCATCCCCAACGCCGGCGCGGAACGGGCTCAGCCCGTCCGCAGCGGGCGCCCCCCCGGGGGGGAGGCGGCCAGGGGCCGCTTCAGGGGGGTTAGTCAAATTTGACACGCGGGTCCACCCAAACGTAACAAAGATCGCTGATCAGCTTAGTGAGCAAACCAATCAGCGTGAAAAAGTAAAGCGTTCCCATGACCACCGGGTAGTCACGCCGGATCACGCTCTCGTAGCTGAGCAGACCCAAGCCATCGAGCGAAAATAGGGTTTCGATGAGCAGCGAACCGGTGAAAAAAGCACCTACAAAAGCGGCTGGGAAACCGGTGACGATGGGTATCAAGGCGTTGCGAAAAACATGTTTGTAAAGCACCTGCCGCTCGGCCAGACCTTTGGCGCGGGCGGTGATCACGTATTGCTTGCGGATTTCTTCTAAAAAGGCATTTTTTGTCAGGATGGCCGTGACCGCAAAGCTGCCCAGCACCATGGCTGTGACCGGCAGCGCAATGTGCCAAAGGTAGTCCACCACGCGAGCCGCCCAGCTCAACTCTTCCCAGTTGCTGGAGGTCAGACCCCGCAGCGGAAACCACTGCAATTGCCCGCCAAAAATAACCAGCAGCACCACGCCAAGAACAAAGCCCGGAATGGCATAGCCCACAAGCACCAGCAGTGTCGTCACCAGGTCAAAGCGAGAACCCGCCCGCACAGCCTTGGCAACGCCCAGGGGTACGGCCACTAAATAGCTGATGAAAAAAGTCCACAGCCCCAGGCTGATGGAGACTGGCAACTTGTCGATGATCAGCTGCGCCACATCCCGGTTCTGAAAAAAACTTTTACCCAGATCAAAGCGTGCAAACTGACCCAGCATCATGAAAAAGCGCTCGTGTGCCGGTTTGTCAAAGCCATACAAAGCCTTGATCTGCTCAATGCGCTTGGGGTCCACGCCTTGTGCGCCCCGGTAGCTAAGGCCGCCGCCCTCAGCACCTGCGCCACCGGCAGCACCCGCTTTGGCTTCGGCCAGGTACTGCTCGACCGGGCCGCCAGGGACAAATTGCACAACAGCGAAAGTAATCAGCAGCACGCCCAACAGCGTGGGGACCATGAGCAGCAAGCGCTTGAGTATGTAGACCAGCATCAGCGCGCCCACCAGGTGTTGATGACCCAGCCTTCTCCGGAGGAATAAGGCGGCACCTGCCCAGGCCGGCCCAAGCGCCTGTCATTGAAAGCCATGCGGTGGGTGGTGGCAGTCCATTGCGGAATCAGGTAGTGACTGTGACTGATGACGCGGTCCAGTGCCTGACAGGCGGGCAGTAAATCGGCTTTGGTCTTGGCGCTGGTCATGCGTGCGATGATCGCATCGATTGCCGGGCTGCTGACGCCGGCCATATTGCCCGAGTCTTCGGTCACAGCCGCTTTGCTGCCGAACATGTCGGCGTATTCCTGCCCCGGGCTGTGGGTGCCGCCGTAGGCCAGAGAGATGATGTCAAACTCAAACTTACTCAGTCTTTGCTGGTAAAGCGCAAAATCTACGGCACGGTAATTGAGTTTGATACCCAGTTTTTCCAGGTTGCGCGCCCAGGGCGCAACCACCCGCGCGCCACCTTCATTGCTGTCCAGGTAGTCAATCACCATGGCTTCGCCCTTCTGGTTGCGCAGCACACCGTTTTGCACAGTCCAGCCCGCTTGCCCCAGCAAGTCTCGCGCACGCCGCAAGTTCTCGCGCAGGCTGCCGGCGCCATCGGTGCGGGGCGGGGCAAACATCGCATCCATGGCCGCCGGCGCAATCTGCGAGCGCCAAGGCTCCAAGATAGCCAGCTCCAGCGGCCCGGGCAAACCGCTGGCCTGGCAGTCCGTGTTGCCAAACAGCCCCCGTACGCGCTGGTAAGCGCCGTAGAACATCTGGCGGTTCATCCATTCATAGTCGATGGCCAGGCCCAGCGCTTCACGCACGCGAACATCTTTGAACTTGTCCCGCCGGGTGTTGATGACGTAGCTCTGAAAGCCAGAAGGCAATCGGTGCTTGAACTCGCCCTTGATCAACTCACCGGAGTCAAACTTTTTACCATTGACACGGCGCGCCCAGTCACCGGCAGAAAAAAACCGCATCAGATCAAACTCACCGGCCTTCAAGGCCTCAAGCTTGGCGGTGTTGTCTTTGTAAATTTTCACCGTAATGCGGTCAAAATTGCCCATGCCGCGCCGCACATTAAGGTCTTTGGCCCAGTAAGCCGGATCGCGCACATAAGTGATGTCTTTGCCAAAACGCACAGGGCCCACTCGGTAAGGGCCGCTGCCAATCGGTATGTCCATCACCACGGCATCAAAGCGCTTGGGCTTACCGCCTTCGAGGCCCCAACTGCGGCTGAACACGGGCAGGCCGCCCACCGTGAGGGGCAGTTCCCGGTTGGGCTTTTTAAAGCGGTAGCGCAGACTGCGCTCGCTCAAAATATCGATGCCGGCAACGTCTTCAAGCAGAGTTTTGTAAGCCGGTGAGGTGTAAGGGCCCATCAGCATGTCATAGCTGTGCTTGACGTCTGCAGCCAGCACCGGGTCGCCGTTGTGAAAGCGCGCCTCGGGGCGCAGCACAAACGTCACGCTCATACCGTCGGCAGCCACGCTCACGTCTTGCGCCAACAAGCCGTAGCCGGAGGCAGTTTCATCGAGCGGACCTGCCAGCAAGGCGTCAAACATCAAATCGGACAAATAAGCCGGCGCGCTGCCTTTGATCGTGAAGGGGTTGTACTTGTCAAACGTGGAGCTGCGCAAGTTGCTCACTAGGCGCAGTTCTCCGCCTTTGGGTGCCGCCGGGTTCACATAATCAAAGTTGCTAAAGTCGCTCGGGTATTTGAGATCACCCCAGAGCGCATAACCATGCGCAGCCCAAGCCGGGGCGTTGCCGGCCAAGACCGCCAAAGCCAGCAAAAAAGAGCATGAAACGCGGAAAAACCTCATGCGACAATTCTGCACCAACTCGCCGGCTCGGGTAACCCTCTTGCAGGGATGTCAGTAGACAAAAATTTAGAAAGACAAAACCATGGGATTTCTCACAGGCAAAAAACTGCTGATCACGGGCGTGCTGTCCAACCGCTCGATTGCCTACGGCATTGCCAAAGCCTGCCACGCCCAGGGGGCACAACTGGCTTTCAGCTATGTCGGCGAACGTTTTAAAGAACGCATCACCGAGTTTGCAGCTGACTTTGGCTCCACACTGATCTTTGAGTGCGACGTGGGAGACGACGCCCAGATCGACAAATTGTTCGCCGACCTCAGCACTCACTGGCCCAATTTTGACGGCTTTGTGCACAGCATCGGCTTTGCCCCGCGCGAAGCCATTGCCGGTAACTTTCTTGATGGCCTGAGCCGGGAAGGCTACAAAATCGCCCATGACATCAGCGCCTACAGCTTTCCGGCCATGGCCAAGGCGGCACTGCCCTTGCTCAATCCTAAATCCGCACTGTTGACCTTGACTTACCTGGGCGCAGAGCGCGTCATCCCCAACTACAACACCATGGGCCTGGCCAAAGCGTCGCTGGAGGCATCGGTACGCTATCTGGCGGAAGCAGTCGGCCCGAAAGACATCCGCGTCAATGGCATCAGCGCCGGCCCCATCAAAACGCTGGCTGCCAGCGGCATCAAAGACTTCAGCAAGCTGCTCAACATGGTGGCCAGCGCCTCTCCGATCCGCCGCAACGTCACGATTGAGGACGTTGGCAATGTTGCCGCCTTCCTGCTCAGCGACCTGGCCGGCGGCGTGACCGCCGAAATCACCTACGTGGACGGCGGATACAACAAGACCATGGGGGTGGTGGCAGACTGAGCGTCTAGCTTTGGGCAAGCAAAGCCGAGCTGCCCCAAGGGGCTCTTGTGGCGTGATTCGACTTTGCGACTTGCTGTTTATGGGGCCTTAACGCAATCGGCGTAGTACCGCTTCTTGCCTTTGGAGTCGTCTTGCTCAACCAGGCCGTGGATGTCGGTTTCAAAACCCGGGCACTGGGCATTGAACTCGCGGGCAAACTTCAGGTAGTCCACGATTTTCCGGTTAAAGACTTCGCCCGGAATCAACAACGGAATACCCGGCGGGTAAGGTGTCACCAGCCCGACCGTGATGCGCCCTTCAAGATGGTCAATCTCGACCCGTTCCGTGGTGCGGTGCGCAATGTGGGCATAGGCGTCGCTGGGCTTCATGGCCGGCGTCAGTTCGCTCAGGTAGACCTCGGTGGTCAGGCGGGCAATGTCGTACTTGGCGTACAGGGCGTGAATATGCTGGCACAGGTCAGCCAAACCCATTTGCTCGTACTTGGGGTATTTCTGGCAAAACTCGGGCAAAACGCGCCACATGGGCTGGTTTTTGGCGTAATCGTCTTTGAATTGCTGCAGCGCAGTTAGCAGCGTGTTCCAGCGGCCCTTGGTGATGCCGATGGTGAACATGATGAAGAAACTATAAAGCCCGGTTTTCTCGACGATCACACCGTGCTCAGCCAGAAATTTGGTAACGATGCTGGCCGGAATGCCTGTCTTGGCAAACTTGCCGTTCAAGTCCAGGCCGGGGGTGACGATGGTGGACTTGATCGGGTCCAGCATGTTGAAGCCGGTCGCCATCTGGCCGAAGCCGTGCCAGTTGTTGGCACCATTTTTGGCCGTCTTGGCGCTGCGCGATTCGCCCTTGATGATCCAGTCCTCGGCCATGCCGATGCCCTCTTCCACCAGCTTGTCCGGACCCCAGACCTTGAACCACCAGTCGGCGCCGTACTCTTCGTCGATCTTGCGCATGGCCCGTCTAAAGTCCAGTGCCTCGGCAATGCTTTCTTCAACCAGGGCCGTGCCGCCCGGCGGCTCCATCATGGCGGCTGCCACGTCGCAACTGGCAATGATGCTGTATTGCGGACTGGTGCTGGTGTGCATCAGATAGGCTTCGTTGAAGAGATGACGGTCCAGCTTGGTATTTTGCGAGTCCTGTACCAGCACATGACTGGCCTGGCTGATACCGGCCAGCAGCTTGTGAATCGACTGCGTCGAATACACCACCGCATGCTTGGGACGGATGCGGTTCTTGCCCATCGCGTGGTAAGTGCCGTAAAACGGATGAAAAGCCGCATGCGGCAACCAGGCCTCGTCAAAGTGCAGGTTATCGATGTAACCGTCAAGCATGCCCTTGATGGTCTCGGTGTTGTACAGAACACCGTCGTAAGTTGACTGGGTCAGGGTTAAAACGCGCGGTTTGACCTTGTTGGCATCCACCGCTTTAAGCAGCGGGTTGGCCGCAATCTTGGCGCGGATGGCGTCGGGTTCAAATTCGCTTTGCGGAATGGGGCCGATGATGCCGAAGTGATTGCGCGTCGGCTTTAAAAATACCGGAATGGCACCGGTCATGATGATGGCGTGCAAGATGGATTTGTGGCAATTGCGGTCCACCACCACTACATCGCCTGGCGCCACAGTGTGGTGCCATACCATTTTGTTGCTGGTACTGGTGCCGTTGGTCACAAAAAAACAGTGATCGGCATTGAAGATGCGCGCCGCATTACGCTCGCTGGCGCCAATCGCGCCATCATGGTCGAGCAACTGGCCCAGCTCTTCAACGGCATTACAGACGTCAGCACGCAGCATGTTCTCGCCAAAAAACTGGTGAAACATCTGGCCCACAGGACTCTTCAAAAACGCAACGCCGCCGGAGTGACCCGGGCAATGCCAGCTGTAGGAGCCGTCTTCAGCGTAGTCCAGCAGGGCTTTGAAAAAAGGCGGTTGCACGCCCTCCAGGTAGCCTTTGGCTTCACGGATGATGTGACGCGCCACAAACTCGGGCGTATCTTCAAACATGTGAATAAAACCGTGCAGCTCGCGCAAGATATCGTTGGGAATGTGGCGGCTGGTTTTGGTTTCGCCGTACACATAAATAGGCACGTCGAGGTTCTTGCGGCGTACTTCCTCAATGAAGTGACGCAGGTTTAACACAGCCGGGTCCAGATCCGGGCCGGGGGTGAATTCCTCGTCATCAATCGACAAGATGAAAGCGCTGGCCCGGCTTTGCTGCTGGGCAAACTGAGTCAGGTCACCGTAACTGGTCACACCCAGTACTTCAAAGCCCTCGGTCTCAATGGCTTGCGCCAGCGCACGAATACCCAGGCCCGAGGTGTTTTCTGAGCGGAAATCTTCGTCAATAATGACAATCGGAAAGCGAAATTTCATGGTGTGCACGGGGGCAAAAAGCCGTAACCGCTGAAGCTTTGGTGAATTAAAACCCGAAGTGTACGGAAATAATCTGCCACTCCCGCCGGATGTGCACTTTTGCCGGAAAATAAGCGGCATCTTTGCCAAAGCGCCTTTTCACTCACTTCCTCTCCTCCATATGTCAACCTTGAATGTCTTGGGCACACCGCTCAAGCCTTGCTCTTACGACCCTTTGACCGGTTACTTTAGAGACGGCTGCTGCGAGACCGACCCCAGTGACACCGGCTCGCACCTGGTTTGCGCACGCATGACGCAAGCCTTTCTAGACTTTTCGCTGGAGCGCGGCAACGATCTGGTGACGCCCCGCCCCCAGTGGCGCTTTGCCGGTCTCAAGGCAGGGGATCGCTGGTGTTTGTGTGTGAACCGCTGGAAAGAAGCCCTGGACGCAGGGCTTGCACCGCCCGTCATCCTAGAGTGCACCCACGAAAACGCGACACGCGTTGTCAGCTTGGAACTCCTGGAGTTGCACGCCTTTAAAGCGGCCCCTCACTGAAAGCTGCACTGCTACAATCAGAGGCTTCGCGGAAAGGTGGATGAGCGGTTTAAGTCACACGCCTGGAAAGCGTGCGTGGGGTTATACCCACCGCGGGTTCGAATCCCGCCCTTTCCGCCAGTGAGTCAGTAAAAACGCCCCTTCTGGGGCGTTTTTCATTTCTACCCACCAATTTACCCGCCATCAAATTTGGGTTACATGGTTAGGTACTGACTCTGGTCCAGTCTCGGCAAGGTGAGCGGCTTCGCGTTGTCTGGTTAACCGTCAGCTTTGAGATTGCAGCGACAGCCGCTGCGCTGATCTTTTGCCAAGCGTCGACCCCCACCGTACCCCCCATCCGCCAAGGCAGCAGAACACCCCGGCTCTTGCATCAACCACTGTTCGTCACAGACTTCTGAAATTTCTGGGGAATCGTGTCTAACGTTGGACAGGGGCTGTGCCCGGATACGGCTGAGATGGTGCCCCACCCCCATGCGATTTCTGACTAGACAAGACCCCACCGTACCCCCACCCCCCGATTTGTCAGATGGGACTCAGGTCTACCAATACGCTGTGATTTGCTCGTCCGATCACTGCTTCCAGCCGGATGCAAAAGGCAAATGGGGGGGCAGGACAATTCATGAGCCCGCAAATGGAGGGTCAAGTCAAAATCATGTCTATCGATAGAAGGGGCACTAAAAGGTAAGTCTGAGGTCGATGTAATACGATCTTCGATTATGTTTTCGGGGTGAATAGTCTGACCATGCGGTTAAAGTCGGGCAGTGATACTCCCGGTCGTAGGTATCAAAACAAGGACTTTCAGATAGGCTTCCAGCAAGCCATACTCCGGTTGAAAAACTGAATATGTAACTATTTCGAGTAAATACTGATCTTGTATAGCCGACAAAAAAAGACTTATCTAGCTCTACTTTTTTCGCCTTTGTTCCAGAGTCAAAACCTAGAGAGAAGATCTCTCCATAATTCTCTGAGGCATAGTTCAATATAAAGTTTAATCTTGGTTTGTTTGCTCCATTATAAAAATCAGATAAATCATAAAAAACTGAACTATCATATCCAGATGGAGCAATTTTTGGGATCGATAAAATAGCTTTCCCAGTCGGGTCCGCTAGAGTCGCAGAGCTCGCATTATTAGTAATGCTTGAAAGCCAAATCCCTTTAGGGCGAGTCAGCTTATTGGCCCCAACACTTGAAATATTAACTAATGTAGATCGATGCCCATCTAAGGTCTGGGCGTAGCTTTTAATTCCGGAAAATATGACCGTAAGCCCAATCGTTAAAAATATCCGGTTTAATGAGATCACCTTAGCCTACCTACGGGAGCCAGTGCTCTGCTTAAACTGGCCTCGCCGCGGCCTACAACAGATGATTGGCAATTGGGATGACACCATAACGTGTCTGTACGGGCAGTGTCCAAAATAATTGAGGAGCTTTTATCTGCATTTAAATTGGGGAATTTGTGTCGAAGAATGCCAATATAGCCTGCGACTCGAGGAGCGGCGAAAGATGTGCCCTGTCCGTTACCCGGATCAAGGGTACCATCCCAACCAAACGCTCTGGAGAATGGGCTTGTTCCATTGGCCATAACAAATCTACTATGAAACTTTGAGTCGGTGCCAGGGGTGTTGCTGTATGACGCTTTATTTGCCTTGGCATCAAGACTACCGTCTTTATCAAGTGCACCAACTAACAGCAGACGTTTAGCGGTGTCTAAATTCGACGCTAACTCATCCGCCAAAATCGTCATTTCGCCCAGTGTTGTAAGCGCTTTGTTGTCATTGCCAGCAGCTTTGGTCAAAACAGCATCTCCAAGCTGGATTGATGGTGAGCCGACACTACTTTGAAGAAAACTAACCCAGTTCTTCGCAGTCCCTCTAGCCGCTTCCGATCTGTAATCGAAACTCATATTTACCGCGTGTACTTTACCCTCAGGTACTCCCAGATTGAAAGCGTCCGCAATAATGCTCGAATAATTAGAATCAAGCGTCCATATACTGGCGTTTGGGGCTGTAACCGCAACAAGTGATGAGACGTATATCCCATGGTTGTCACTACTGCCCTTTCCATAGCCGGATTGTTTATAAAAAGAATCTATAACCAAAATGTTAGATCCCTTGCCAGTCCAGCCCTTATCCCAGGCGCCCAAAACATCATCGGGGGGTCGCTTGAAGGTGGGGCCACCGCAAGCGTACGCTGATGAACCAGAATAACAAATTCCAACGACGTTGTAGCCAGCAATCTGTAAGCTTTGGAACTTCAAGCCTTCACCAGCGGACCGAAAGGCAGATGCAGCAACCGGACCCACCGGGTCAGGAGTACCCCATCTCAAGTCGTAGGTGGAAGTAGATGATTGAACGAAGGAGTTGGGATCTGTGATGCCGCGAAAATTGAGCGTTGATTGAAAGAACGGCTGCCAAGCCGTGCCTGTCTCAAAAACCTCTATGTAGCCGTTCCCGTAGACCTTCTGCCTTGCGCTAATAGATGGAGCTGCTACCGCCCCTCCTCCCCCACTAGCCCAAGTGTTTGGGTAGACAGCCTCAGAATATTGAACAGGTGGTTCGTGGGGCTGAACTGTGACCTGCGATCTAGTTTGAATCCCGTTCCCGAAAACAGTTACCGTAATCTTGGTAATGTTATTTGACCAAGTGACAGTTTCAGTAGGCTCAAAGCGCTCTGAGACAGAGTGGATGCTCTTGTCGGCGTATTCGTAGCGGGTGGTCTTGGTGATGTTGTCGCTGGCCCAGGCGACAGTCGTCTTGGTGCGGTTAGTTGTGACGATACTCTCAGTGCCATCGCTAAAACGATAGGTGGCTCTTTTGGAAGCAAAATCACCGGTCAAGCTGACCGAGTCCGCAACCAATGCGCCGGTTTCTGTGGTCACAACTGGCTTGGCCACGGGATTTCCAAATCGAGTTGTTGTTGTCTGGATCATCCCGACAACAGCCTTTGTAACGACCGCATCTACACGCTCTGAGACAGAGTGGATGCTCTTGTCGGCGTATTCGTAGCTGGTGGTCTTGGTGATGTTGTCGCTGGCCCAGGCGACAGTCGTCTTGGTGCGGTTAGTTGTGACGATGCTCTCAGTGCCATCGCTAAAACGATAGGT
>Ga0164295_10001390_pt1 | contig 20010 bp, 27 predicted proteins | sample GEODES006metaG_FD_111798 | JGI IMG/M metagenome (GOLD analysis project Ga0164295, IMG submission 111798) | Oligotrophic lake water microbial communities from Sparkling Lake, Wisconsin, USA - GEODES006 metaG | ecosystem: Environmental > Aquatic > Freshwater > Lake | place: USA: Sparkling Lake... | reverse complement strand
TACAATAAATCTATAATCAATCATTTATTTATTTATTTATTTATCATTATTTTTATAATAAAATAAAATAATTGGAAGTATTAGTAATGGATGAATAAAAAATAAAATTAAACAAACTTGATGAACAAACATGTAAACATTTAAAAGTGTTTTAAGATAACACCGTTTTTCTATACAAGTGTAACTGTAACTACCACAAGGTTGAATAACCAAAACGTGATATTTTTTCATTTTTTCATTTTTTAAATTAAAATTTAAAACTTTAAACTCATTTAAAGAATTGGTAATTTATGTAATTGCCCCGGTGGTGAAATGGTTATCACTTTGTGCTTATAAATTTTATACTGTGAACAATCACATGTTCAAATGCATACGCAAAATTCCCAGTTCGATCCTGGGCCGGGGCATCCTCAACATATCATAATGGTAATGAAACAGACTGTAGTTGTTTATGGATATCTGTGCTATCTCCGTTCGATTCGGAGTGTTGAGAATCGTCGCTTTGCGACTTTTTAAAAAATCAGAAAACGCCTAACGGCATTTTTAAGATTTCAAACTGGCATGAGTTAGTTTGTTTGAAGTCTTAACGTTTTAAAATCAACTTAAAGGTAAACATTTTATAAAATAAAACGAGTTAATTAAAAAAAATGGAAATATCGTGTCAGCTAATTTGTCCTTGTAATAACAAGTTATACAAATCACAAGCAACTTTAAAAGCACATTACAAATCTCAAGCTCATCAATACTACGAACAAAATAAAGAACAAAAAGATTATATTATAAAAGTAAATCGTTTGGAAAATGAAAATGGTCACCTTAGAAGGCTTAATATAATTTTGTTGGAACGTATTTCAGAATTAGAAAGAAAATGAAATCTATTTAAAAGAAAATCAACAAAAGGATTTATTTGTAAATTTGAAAATAAAATGATTTAAAGAATTAATATCATTATAAATTGTCACTTAGGTGACAAAGGTCCTTGTAATATAATGGTTAGTATAGTCGGCTGTTAACCGATCAATCTTGGTTCGATTCCAAGCAGGGACGTAAAACCATTTGGTTTTCAAGGAAAGTTTTTACTTTTTTTGAAAATTAATTTTTCTAAGTTCTTTTTTAACTTCAAATTTCATTTGCTTCTTTTGTAAACTTGGGCTTGTGCGCGCTTTTAAGTAATTTAATTAAACGCCGGTGTTCTTTCAGGTAAAATTAACAACAATTTTTGGCATTTAAAATAAAATAACTCTTAATAGTAAAGATTAATGGCTATTAACATTTTAGTATCAATTGCATTGTTCATCGCATTTATACCTGGGCTATTTTTTACACTTCCTCAATGTTCTAAGGATAAAACAGACAATATCAATAAATGGACTATTTATATTACCCACGCCGTTCTATTTTCCTTAGCATTAGCTTATTCTAGTTTGTTTTAAATAAAATTACTGAAGAAATATGTCACCCTTTGTCCCAAGGTCGGTTCGAATTGGACGTTTTAGAACAATCATGCATTTTGACGGTATACTGTGGTTAGTCTTTTTTGATAATTTGCGATTTTTACAACTTTGTTTGTGGTATCTATTAAATATTACAAATTTATCCATCAAAGACGTTACATTCATACCAATGTCTTTAAATGCACATTCAAGGTCTTTATATTGTGATGAATCTATAACGTAACTTTTTGAATAATCAAATTGGTCTTTGAAACGAAGTGTTAAATTGATAAACTCAAGCAATGAATCATTCATTTCATAAAGTGACAAATATGAGTCATATGCTTCATTATCGGTTTTTTCTAAACTTCTCATTTCTTTGATTATACCCTTGCAATAATTTAAGATACTTTTAGGTTTATAAAGACTTTGTGTTTCCATCATTGAAAGGTAACTTTGGTAACTTGTTGAACTTAAAACGTATTTTGTAAATGGGTAACAAACATAAAGCACATTTATGTTTCCACATAAACAACAATCAAATATTATAAGCTCCGCTTTTTGTGAATTGTTTACTCGAAATACCAATTCACAGAAATCTTCAATTCGTAAAATCCTCACTTTCTTTTTTACAAGATACATTCCATCAGAATGACCCGAATAAACAAATACGTTTGGTCCTGGACGAAAGGTGTAAAGTTTAATAAGGTCCTCTAAATTGTAAATTATGAATTGTTTTTTGGTCTTTTCTGATTTAGAAAAAGTATAAACAGATGCTATCATTTTGGTATTATAAAACTTAATATTTGGAACAACTGCTTTACTTGGAAAATCAAGATGGACAATTTGGACGTAATGTGGTTCACTAAAATTTAAAAGATGAAGAATTTTATCAAAATACTTCAACTCATGGGTGCTCCGTGTAATATACAAATCATAAACGTTCATTTAAAAGAAACAAATAATTTAATTTAAAGTTATAAATAAATTAAATAAATAAAATGGAAATTGTTTCCCAGCTTGTTTGTATAGCTGTAGATATATATAATTCTTTAGGACCTGGGTATAATGAAGTTATTTACCATCGTGCATTTGAAGTTGCCTTGCGCTTGAGTAACATCGCTTATGAATCTGAAGTTGTTACTCCTGTATTTTACAAGGGGTTTAATGTTGGACATGGACGCGTCGATATCAAGTTAGCTAATATTATTATAGAATTAAAAGCAATTAATACTTTGAATAATGATGCTATTATTCAAACTAAAAATTATATGAATCACTATTCCATTTCTTTAGGATTAGTTGTTAATTTTGGTCAATCTAAATCAGGCCTTGGTATTATTTTAATTAATAGCGGAGTTGTCCATGACTTTGTTAATGGGAATTTTGTTGCACGAAATGAACTTACAGTGAATTAAGGTAACGAAGATCAGCGTTAACCTGTGCAAGAGCTGACCTTTTTAACCGACGACGTCCAAACAGTCCTCCGCGTTTTAATTGTTCGGTAAGATCACTCACTTCTACTCGCATTAATTTAAGACGACGAGCAAGTTCACGACGTGTTGCAGGGGAATCAATGTTTTTAAGATCTTCTTCCGACATCATTGTAACATCTACAAGTTCCTTTGTTCGCTTTGATGGTTTTTTTCTAATTGATCGAGATGAGCCTCTTGGTTTGGTTGCAACTTTTTTTGCTTTATTTTTTTTAGTTGCATGACCACGAATTGGTTTCCAGCGAACAAAGTTTGGACTTATTGGCTTTATAGATCCAGTAATAATTCTGAACAATGGTCGACCATCGGTACCAGTTCCATTGTAAACGCTAATGTAATACCCATTTGCATTTAAGTTCAATGGTATTAAATTTTTGCGATAACGAACTTTGATTACTTTTTCACCATGGGATATACCACTACCAAGTTCAAATTCATGTCCATTCTCATCATCAATAAATGACATATTTTCAAAATCAGGAAGGTCTGTTACTGGTTTCCCCTGCACACTTTCGTTAAGAGTTCTGAGCATTTCATCTAGGTTAAACACATCACTCATAACAAGACTTTACTTTAAGCATTTATTTTATTTTTGATAATTATTTTAATTAAAATTGCAAATATAAGAACATTTGAAATAATAACTTGTGTATTTCTATTTACTGGACGCATATCTGAATATGCCCACTCATCACCTTGAATGTAATGCCGAACTAATGAACTTACTTCTGCAATCCATTTACGATTTTTAGCTTTTGTCCCAATTGTTTTATTCGCATATCTTGTAAGCCAACATTTGTCATCATTTAATAACCAACCTACTTGGTTAATCATCGAAAGAATCATTAAAAAAATAACAAATTCAATTCGACAAGTTAAAAAAAATGATGCAATTAGACCTGATATATTCGTAGTAAATGCAAGATGATGGATTAGTTGAATTATTCCAATTTTTGTTTCGGAGTGTGTTATTTCTTTGTCTCTAAGAAAGTCAGCACCAAAGAAAAATAAACTAAATGGGATAATAATTAAACTAAATATTTCATAACTGGATAAATCTGGTATTTTCATTTACTTTATTTTGAGTTTAAAGTTTTAAAAAAATAACGAAATTTAAATTAAATTTAAATGAAATTTAATATTCTTTTAAAAATTGTATATTTCATAAAAAATGGATTTTATATTCCGGTTCTCCATATTTTAAGTTCTATTTTTTTTGAAGTTTTTCTTTCAAGCACAATTTGTAATCAATTTTACACAGTAAATTATTTCTTTTGGTTTTCTAAATATTTTGATTTTGGATTTCCTAAAAAGTTTAATCAACTAAAACAACTCATTAATTTTACCTATTCAGGGAATTTAGCAATGTATCTTGCTTACGCCTTTCCGGATTTTTTACCTGTTTGTCATAATATCCAATTTATAATTACATTTAGTTATTGGGTAGGGAAATTTTGTTACCATTGTGAAGATACTGATGAAATTTATCACCCTGATGTTTCTAATTACTTTGTTAAACTATGGTCTTATACTGGCCATATAGTTCCATATTATCTTTGTTTATATGAAGTAAAAAAGGCAAATGTTATTTTCAATTATCAAACTGCACTTTTTACTTATTTATGGGCATATGCATGGTTAATACTTATTTATATTCCATGGAGAACAGCAACTGGAGATCCAGTTTATTCAATACTAAAAGAACTACCATTTAGGAAATTATTAGAATATCTTGTAACTATACATGTTATTATTGGTGGCTCAAATCTTGTTGGTAAACTAATTTAAAAAATTAAAAGTTTAAAGTGTAAAATGATGTTCATTTTGTTTTTAACGTTTTTATGTGCATCGTATGCACGTAGTTTAAATGATTTTAATGCACCTACACTTTTAGAAGAGGAAATTGATGAACACGGATGTTTAATAAGTGATGGGTTTGTTTATTGCAATTACCGTAACAGTTGTATTCGGGAACAAGAACTATGCATACCACTTCCCCCAAAACTCGAACTTCTTACTGAACCTGAAATTAAACCAAAAATAAGACCAACAATAAAAGCACGCGTAAATGTTTATGAAATTGAATTTTAAAGTCGTTTAAAAATAATTAATAAAAAAAAAAGTTTAATTTATAAAAATGAACCTTCTCGTAACTGGTGGTTGCGGATTTATTGGTTCTAATTTTATTAATTATATTAATCCCACATTAATTAATAAACTTGTTAATTTTGATGCACTTTATTATTGTGCAACTCATGAAAACATAAATCAAATTGTTAAAGAAAGTTCAAAGTATTGTTTTGTAAAAGGGAATCTTTGTTCATCAGATCTTGTAAACCATGTTCTTAAGGAACACAATATTACTCACGTAATTCATTTTGCTGCACAGTCACATGTTCAAAATTCATTTGAGGAAAGTTTGATGTACACTCAAGACAATATTGTTGGAACACACACTCTATTAGAATGTTGTCGTAAATGGGGAAAAATACAAAAGTTTATCCATGTAAGCACCGATGAAGTGTATGGAGAAACAGGTGAAGATAAACTTGATGAAAAAAGTATTCTTGTTCCAACAAATCCATATGCAGCTACAAAAGCTGCTGCTGAAATGATTGCAATGAGCTACATCAAAAGTTATAATCTTCCAATTATTATCACACGTGGTAATAATGTGTATGGACCCAATCAATATCCTGAAAAGCTCATACCTCGTTTTATTAAACAACTTAAAATGGGAGAAAAAGTAACTATTCAAGGGAATGGTTCTGCAAAACGTTCATTTCTCCATGTTTTTGATACTTGCTCAGCATTTGAAACAATTCTCTTAAATGGAACAATTGGGGAAATTTATAATATCGGTGCAAATGATGAAGCAGAATACACGGTTATGGAAATTGCTCAGATACTTATAAAACTTATACATTATACATTTGATTTTCAAAGTTACATTCAGTTTATCGAAGATCGCCCATTTAATGATTCTAGATATTTCATATCAAATGAAAAGCTAAAGGCACTTGGATGGGAAATTAAAATTCCATTTTTAGATGGAATAAAAGATTTGGTAAAGTAAAAGAGCAAATTTTATGAATAAGGTAATTATTGCTTTACTTTTAGTTTTTGTTTTTGTTTTTATGTATTCTACAAAAAGCACATTTGGTGATCGAAATAAAACAAAAAGTTCTGATATAATTTATGAACGTTTTAAAAATAGATTCACAACTGTAAAAAACAACAAAACATTAAATGGAGTTGATATGGTTTATGTTATAACAATGCCTAAACGAAAAGCTTACATTACCGAACAAATAAATAAACTTGGTGTTACAGCAAGATATTTTAATGCAGTAACACCCGATGACCTTAGTGAAAATGATTACAACACATTAAGTAATATCAATGAAATGAATAGTGATATATATCACAAGTATACTCGATTGGCTGTATTACTTTCTTTTATTATGTGTTTTATAGATTCTCTCAAACAAGGTTATTCTACAATTGTTATTTTTGAGGATGACATTCTTATTAATGTAAAACATGATCTTTTAAATGAAAGTTTAATGGAATTTCAAAAGAGCCCACTTGATGTCTTTTATATGGGATATTGCTTTTTAAATTGTGGTCAATTACTTTATTTGAATAAATACTCAACGTTAGTTGAATTATCTGACCGTAATTTACTTTGTTGTCACAGTATGTGTATTAAAACAAGGATATTACCAGGTCTTATAGATTTTTGTTTTCCTATGCGTAATAACTCCGATGAACTTTTTAGAAATTATTACATTCTTGCGGGTGTAAGAGTATGTGTTCCAAGAAGTGTGTATTTTACTCAAAATAGAGCATCTCTTGAATCATTAAATGAAAGTATTGAAGACCCCCAGCTTTTTAAAACTTGTAAATTTTAAATTAAATAAAAATAAAAGCAACCTTAAAGGTTGTGTTATGAATAAAATAATTTATGTTTTACCATTTATTGTTTTGGTGATTATATTTTTTTCATTTAAAAGCAATTTTGCAGAAACTGTTAAAATTCCCAAAACAGTCCATAAAATATTTATCGATTCTAAAATGGAATCTGGACCAATTGATGATAAAATTCAACAAGCTATGGATACATGGAAACGTCCCGGTTACACCCTCAAACTTTGGTATGGTCAAGATTGTAGAAAATATCTTTTAGACAATTTTGGAAAAGAACACCTCGAATGTTTTGATAACATAATACCATATGCATTTAAAGCTGATTTTATGCGTTATTGTATTGTTTACAATGAAGGTGGATGGTATTCAGACTGGCAACAAGTTCTATTAGAACCACTTGACCAATTTGAAAAATACTCATGGGTATCTTGTTGGGATACAACCGGAGAAGAAAATAAAATAAATGGATGTATGCAAAATGGATTTTTTGGAAGTGTTAAAAATAGTCCAATTTTAAAAGATGCTATAGCACAAGTTATAGAAAATTGTAAACAAAATAACTTCGGTAAAAGCCCTTGGTATCCAACTGGTCCATGTTTATTGGGAGATTCATTTAGAAAATCATCTAGTAAGTTGAATGTTAAATTGGGATTTACAGAAAATGACCCTAAATTAGGGCCGTGTTTTATTATTGATTCAAAAAAAATAATTATAAATAAATGTTGTTCAGATATAAATGTCCCAGCAACTAATTTTAGACATGGAAATAATTATATAGAGTTATGGAAACAAAAGAATGTTTTTAAAGTTGGGTCATAATTTTATTATCTCCGCTACGCTTTACTGGACGTGTTAGAATAATTGGTGGAAATGTGTATACTTTGTAATTCATGGAAATGCTGTAAAGTGTTGATTCAAAGTTCATATTTCTTTTTGAATTTTCAATAATTTGATTCATGATTTCGGGTAAAAATTTTGTTTTACAACCGAATATTTCACTATTTTGTTTTCTCAAATTGTTTTCATTGGTATTTTGGAAAAATATATCAGCATCGGGTGGAATATTTTTTATCAAAGTTTCCATATTTGGTATAAAATATTTACCAGTTACTTTTATAATTTTGTTGTATCGTTTTAACTCAAAATAATTGAATGCCTTAAGTATGGATTCAGCTTCATATGGAGTTGCGGAACAATCATTGCATTTTATTTTGTTGTCTGTTTTAAACGTAAATACTTTAACCCGGGGATTATTTTTAAATTCTGGGAAACTGTAATTGCTACTTTCAACAACGTAAATGGTTAAATCAGTATACTTTATATAATCATTTATAGTATCTATATAAAGTTGTAACCGAGACCCTGGGGAATTGTAATCATTGAGATAATCAGTTGTATTGATATATACAGTTGTTGTTAAAAGAATACAAGTATCCAAAGAATCAGATGATTTTATATTACTAAATTTAGATGTTAATAAAAAAAGCATTAAAAGAATTATAGCAATTATTATCCCAACCACGATAATTGTTTGATTTTTCATTTTTAATGCTTTGTTTATTATTACCGATATTTTAATTTATTTTTTTTCATTCATTCTAAGTTTCATTTTATTTAAAACAATAATCATGGAATCGTGAATATTTTTTAACTTGGGAAATTCATTTTCTATTTTAGAAGTATCGAGGTAATTGTTACTTCTGTCGCTTTTAAGCATCTTGGATTGTTCTTCAAGATTCATATTTTTCCATGTAAAGTTAGGGTCAATGATTTCTTTATACATTGTTAAAATCTGGTCATGTGAAATAATTCCTGGATTTGTGCAATTAAATGTTCCTGTTTTCTTGCATAAAATCAGATCTGTAAATATTGGAAAGAACTCATCAAGAACAGTCATACTGTTAGGAATACTACAAATATATTCGTATGTTGTTATTTTATTGATAAAATTGCGGTTGTTAGGAATACTGCTAATTGGCATTCGAATTCGTAAATTGAGAACTGGAAATTCTTTCATCAAACGATCTGTAAATCCTTTGACCACACTGTATCCTGAACCAAAATAATTAGGGAGACTTTTTTCACTAAACATTTGAGGTGTTTTGGAATCAATCCCAAGTGAATTGAAAATACATCCAGTTCCAAGATAAGTATAATGAATATTTTTCTTTTTACAAATAATTGCTAGATTTAATGGGCCATAAAGATTGTCACGAACATTTTCAACAAGTTTTCCAGGATATTCGAGGTAATCAATGGTATTAATGTTTTCATTGCCAATTTTTCCATGAGTTCTTCCCGTAAAAGAAACAATATGTGTTGGGTGATGTTCATTGATATCCTCTATTACCTCGTCACTGATTTCAATTCGAGCATCTCCCTTAATAATTTTTAGTTTTGGATAATTTAATTGCAGAAAATCAAAATACATGGAACCAATCCATCCACGATGTCCATAAAGTAAAATTGTTGGTTTTTTTGTTTTAAAAAAATTAAACATTATTTAAAGAGTTATATTTATTAATTATAAAAAAATGGAAACTGAAACGAAAAAAATTGTTGTTATAGTTACCCGATACAATGAATATATCGATTGGCTAAAATACATTGTAAATAAAGTTGATTTTATTTATATTTATAATAAGGGACCAAATGAAAATTATTTTAATTTTTTTGATATTACACCTTATCTCAATAAAATAAAATTTGAAAAAAAATTACCAAATGTTGGTCGTATCGACCACACACTTGCTTATCACATTCTTGAAAACTGGGACAATCTCCCTGATATACTTGTAAGTTTACCAGCGAGTGTTATGATGTGTAAAAAGAAAGGATTTTATCTCAATGCAATTGTAAAAAGACTTGAAAATCTTAAAACAAAGTATTCAGGATTCTTTGCCCCACGTTTTATAAAAGTAAGCCCACGGTTCAATTACAACATTGATCAATACCAAGCAGAAGGTGTGTGTAACCGAAACGACAATCCATTTATCAAATCAGAATACGCAAATTTCCAAGAATGGAAAAAAGCACTTATTGATGATCGTCCAATTCGTTACCTTGCGATGAGAGGCATGTTTTCTGTGTGTAAAGAAAACATACTCCACATTAAAAAAGAAATTTATATTAATTTACTCAAAAGTTTGAGTGTTGGTGACAACATTGAAAATGGTCATTTCGCAGAGCGTATTTGGGCTCATTTATTTAGGCAATACAGTTTTGATACCAAAACTATTTTAGAACCATCTCCCCAAGAAGTTTAAGATTTTTCAACGATACGATAAACGGCGAACCGTGGGGGAGTTTTTATATCGGGATAAGCAACTGAACCACACATATATTGCTTTGTTACACCAGAGTCATCAAATATCATTGGTTTGTTATATGGTAAGCATGGATATCCACAACTTAGTTCTTTTCCAGGTTCTTTTTCTTTTTCATTTGTATAATTCCCAAGTTTGGGTGTGAGAGTAAAATCTGGAAGGTCAGATTTCGTTAAATTTTTATTGTATTCATCTTTTGTTACATTAAATCCGAGTTGTTCATCCATAGGTGGTGAATAACTGAGATAAATTTTTCCACGTGTGTTTATGTCTATCTTATATATACTTAGGTAATTATATCCTGCAAGTTTACCAAGAATTGCAAATTCTTTGATATTCATGTTTTTAGAATAACCTTCAGGGTCTTTTTCATATTTGTTAAGAATGTAATGAGCATATTTATCAAATCCATTTTCCATAACTCGTTGAATAAGTTCTTTTGTATCTTCTGTTCTTCTATTTTCAGAAATAACAATTACTGAATCAAATACATTTGTTTTAGAATATGGATTAACTTGTTTCATAAAAAACTTTTCATCAAGTGATGTAAAACATCCATAAGGCTGTAAGCCAATGTCTTTGTAAATTTCTGTAAGATCTGTTTGTTGTGGTTTTATAATTTCAAATTTCTTTTCGATTTGCTCAGATTGTGGTTTTTTAAACTGGGAATTTATAAGCTGAAATAATTTATATAAAAGTGTTCCCAAAATAGCTACGAATAAAATTAAATAAATCATCTTTAACTTTTAACAATTATTTTAATTAATTTAAATTTAATTTAATTTTTTCTTTTTCTTTTGTTTGATTTCTTCATTGATATCATAATAAAAAAGAGCATCCTTATTTTGTATAATGATATTCGTAATAAAAGAATACGCTTTTGAAATATCTTCTGGATGTTTAGCACCTGTAATGATAATACTTCCAGATCTAAAGATTAACACACTTGTGTTTTTGTTTTGTTCAATAACAGATGGTATTTTTAAATTTATACCAGGATAACGACTCAAACAACTAAAAGTCGCACAATAATTACTTTGAACTAAAATATTTTTAAGGTCTTCTTGTCGAACACACCAACCATCGGGATTTTCCTTAACTGGTTTGATTTCAAAATCACTACATATCATTGAAACTTTTATATTTTCAGCTGAGAAAGTTTCAATGTTTTCAATAACGTCAGGAACTTCCGAAATTATTTCTATAAGTTCTTGTATCGCGATGTTTATAGTATTTGTCGTTCTGACTCCTGCAAGTTTTACTTTTCCGTTTGAAAAAATAAAGATATCAACATTTGAAAATACCATCGGTGTTACTTTGCGGTCGACTAAATTCAATTTTATGGAAAAACTATTGTAAAAAGCATCAGTACCCTTTTCCTTCTTTTCTTTTGATTTTTTAGAACTAGGCTCATATTTTATTTTGAGGTATTTAGGAACTTTTTCATTTAATAAACGACAATTAATAAATTGATTAAAATTAAAGCAAACAGTCATCGTCGATATACGGAGCGGAGAATAAACAACCCCATCTATAGTATTCCCACGACAATTTGTTTTGATGATTTCGTTAAATTTTTTCCATGAATTATCACAACTGCACATAAAAGTAGGACTTTTGCATGAATCACAGAGTAACGTTTCCATGTCGTTCCGATTTGTTTCTTTAAATCACCTATTCTTTAAGTAAAATAAAATTTGTAAAAAATTAAATTTTAGAAATAAGGTCAATTAAAAATTGAATACCGTTTTTTTCAATTATGGATTCAAGAAGGTCTCTTTTAAATGTTTCTGCTGCATGTGAATCGTAGTGTCTTAAATTTACCAAAACCATTTTCAATTCATGGATACTTGTTTGTATAAAAGAATCAATTGAATTATAAGTAATATTTTCTATGAAAAGCGGTTCATTTAAATTCCAATTATACATCTCAGATTCAATTATAAAAAATATGTGTTCTTTCAGTTCATCCATACGCATTTGGTAACTCAGAATTTCATTTTCTTGGTTTCTGATTCGTCGAGCATAACTCAAACTCTTTTTTATTTTGTAACAACTGCGATATTTCAAATTGTGACTTTTTGCTTCGGTGTCAAGTCTTTTAAGTTCTTCATCAGAATAATTTTCTCGAGTCATTGGATCACGACAATCACCCGTTTTCATTATATATTTTATAATTGAATCGTAGCTATAAAAAAAACATTTTTTTGATTTTGTGCGGTAAATAAAACATGGAAATGTCACTGGTTCAAGTGTTATATGGTCAACTGCGTTTTTATAAAAATGTCGACGATAACAACGTTGTATAAGCTTTACAGCAAGGTATTCATTAAATTTTTCAAATAACTCCTTTTTTTTAAACTTTGAATAATTTTTTATCTCTCTCATTTTACATAATTTTTTTAAAATTGCAAGGTCAGTATTTTTAAAGTCTGTCTGAGAAAACATTCTTTAAAATTAAAGTTATTTATTTTTTAAATTAAATTATTTTTTTGCATATCCAATAACGGCACATGCAATACGTTTACCTGCATTTCCTGTTTTTAAACTTTCTACACGACGCTCACCTTGACCTTGTCCACAGTCATCAGGGTCTTGGTGAATTATTAACATTCTTCCTATTATATTACACTTAGAACCACTTAATTTAATCATGTTATCATAAGTAATATATTTTGCATTTCCAAGAATATCTGTTTTTATATTACCAAGGTCTCCTACATGTCGTTCAGACATTCCTGGACATCCATGTGTTTTGTTGTAAGGATTAAAATGAGCACATGCACTATTGCATCCATCTGTAAGGTCTCCATATTCATGGACATGGAATCCATGAAGTCCATTTTTTTTCAAACCCATTAAATCAATATAAATGTCAACCATGTCTTTTTGTTCAACAAAATGAACAGTTCCTGAAATTGAACCCGTAAAAACTGCTACTGCGGTAGTCATTTAACTTATCTTACCATAACTTTTTATTTTAAAATCTACCAAATTAACGCTTCAGATAATTAATATCGGCATTAACAACTGAAAGCAAAGATTTTTTTCCAAAGCTGTAAGTTCTCCCCTTTGGACGAATGTTAGCTGCAAATGTTGCCCGCTTGCGTGTTAATTTATTTTTACTACTCTTACCAGCTTTTATACAAGCTGTTGTTACTTTGGGATAACCTTTTGATTTGCACCATCGAGTAAATGCACCCTTTGTTCCTTTACGCTCAAATGATTTAAATGCTTCTTGAATAAATTTCTTTTTACCAAATCGCTGGAGGGAGGTTGGTGGTTGATTGTAAATACCACTTAAGCAATTTTTAGAACGAGTTGTTAAATGAGAACTATCAGCTGATCCTAATTGGTAAAATGTATCAAGATTTGAACTTGTTGGACCAAGGTTATTTCCAAACCGTTGTCGTCGTCCAAATCCACAAGAACCTTCTTCCTTTTTAGAACCAAATCCACAAGAACCTTCTTCCTTTTTAGAACCAAATCCACAAGAACCTTTTTCCATTTTATAATTTTCACTAACATTTGTTTTTTCTCCAAATTTAAGAAATATTCGTCGGTATGGATTTTGTCTTTTTTTAGAACACATCTTCTTTATTTTTTCTTTTCCTATTTCACCAACAGTTTTTGGTGTTTGGGAATTAATTCGTTTTAAAGGTCGGCAGTATGGATATCCTTTTCTTGAACTTTTTGAACGTCCACAAACTGCATAGCTTTTGCCTTTTGGTTTACAAACGTTTACCCATTTTTCTTTGAACCAACGGTCAAGAGAACCAAAAGAACAACGGTAGGTTCCTCCTTTTGATTTATATGCTCTTACTAATTGACCAGATGCATACGCACTTGGCCAAACTTTTGAACGTGATTTGATTTTTCTTTTTAATTGTTCATATAATTTTTTCTTAATTGGTTTACTTTTCTTTCCGTTTTTACAATGCATTAAATTTTATTTATTAATAAACTGTGATATTTTATTTTACATCTTTGGACATTTTAAACGCCTAAAGGTGTAATATTAAATGTTGAACAACTGAAAATCGATTAATTATTATCGGAAATTTTAAATGTTAAGATTCATTAAAATCCTTGAAATATCATTTTGTCGTGAGTTAACCGATAATTTATTGAACAATCGTTCAAATTTAGTTTTTTCATCTGATATTTTAAAATACTTGTTTTTAAAACAATTTCGTTGTCTTTTAAGAAAATTATTTATATCATTATCAGATGCATTACTTTGCACATTTCTTGATTTATTGTAAGCTTGGCGTTTAACTTGAGGGTCAAGTCTTTCAAATTCAAGATCTGAACGGTCAAGACAGTATTCCAAACAACACTCCTCATTAATAAAACAGTTTGGATAATTCTGAACAAGAGATTGATAAACGTAATCAGCAGGAATTTGCGCAAGACGTTTTGATGTTGGAACATCAAATTCCTTTAATGCAAGATTATAAAAATAATTGTATATATTTGATGCTCTCATAATTATAAAATCCATAAAGCAATTTAATTTAAAGAACACTAATATTTTAAATAAATCGAAATGAAAAAGATTTATGGAGACTCTTAAAGTTCTTTCCATAGACGTTGGAATAACAAATTTAGGATATGTTTATTCAGAAGTAAAGATAACTTCACCACCTGATGCAAGTAGTAAATACAAAGCACAACTTTTGAACAACGATTACATTTTAAATAAAGAAAACATCAAAAGGTGTATTCGTGTTTTAGATTGCAATAGAATCGATATCACAAATGTAAAACACAAACGCATTCAGTTTTGTGATTGTAAGTTACATCATGACCATTGTATTCCAGATTATCTTGACCATTTTGTTCAAGAAACACCCTATTTTGAAGAGTGTGATGTGCTTATAATTGAACGCCAACCACCAGTTGGAATAACCAATGTCCAGGACCTTTTATTTAAAGAATTTCGTGATAAAGTTTTGTTAATTAGTCCTGGAAGTATCCATAAATACTTTGGACTTTCAACTATTTATTCTGAACGAAAAGAAGAATCAGAAAAAATAGCACAAAGCTTTCTTTCAAATTTTTCTAAATTTACAAAAAATAACCGTAAACACGATATATCTGATGCTTTATTAATGACTATTTTTTTTTGTAAACAAAAAACAGAAACCCTTATTAACAATAAAAATTACCAAGAAAATTTACAAATTCACGATTTCGATAAGTTTAGATTTAATTTAAATTATCATTTGGGGAACATTTAAAGCAAAAAAATCAGAATGTTCTATTGTAAACTGTTTTATAAAATCTAAATCATAGTCTATTAAATCATAATCTAAATTTAAATTTAAATTATTTGGTTTTATAAAACAATATCCAACATGACCATCATTAACAATATAGCATATGTTTTTATTATTTATATAAAAATTAAAAATACTTATATATGTTTCACCACACCATCCCACTGGTTTTGTTCTTATTTTAAATAAATACTCTTTAATAACTGGGAAAGCATCATGTAAAATAATTAATTTTCCTTTAGTAACAATATTTTTAATAATTTTATTTGTTTCTTCTTTATATTGAACTGTATCCATAAAAATTAAATCATAATCATTATCAAGTTCTTTTTTAAAAAATTCTTCAAATGTTAAATAATCATATTTTCCTATTATTTTTTCAAAAAAATTCTCGTTTTTATATTTTATTAAAGTTGGTTCTTTAATAATATAATTTGTAATATCTAAATTTGAATTTTGAAAATGATTGATTCTTTTATCATTCATATAATATTCTCCAAATATTTTACCTATATAAAGTATCTTTTGAGGGTTATTTTTATCAAAAATATAATTTAATGAACTATAAAAATTATCCATTTAAACTTAAAAATATTTTAAATTTAGACATTTAATTTTTTTTACAAAATTTAATTTACTTAAAAATAAATTAAATTAAAATAATTAGTAAAAGATGAGCGAAAACAAAAGGCCAACGTTTTTGACAAAAAAGGATTTTTTTCAAATTGAAGAATGTAAGTGTGGAAAAAGTCCTTTCCGTTATAAAGATATATCAAAAAATGTTTATGTTGCAAAATGTCCTTTTGTAAAAGAAGAATTAGATATCAAAACAAGAAAATGGGTTCAAAGTAAAAAACAACCATGTGATATGCATATTATTTTTTGCGAAGAACGCCCTGTTTTTGAAGAAGTTAAAAATACTTTAATTAAAAGAGCACAGCAATTGCCTAATAAGGATAGTGTTTTAGAAGAAAAGTTAAAACTTCTTTTTCGATTTGTTTTTGTATCGAGACATACATCAACACTTGATGAAATTAACATACTTGTTAAAAATACTCTTCATCGAGAACCTCGTAAAGTTTATTATTTTCCTAGTTCAGATGGAAACATGAGAATTTCTCATTACGAACCACTTGAGGAGTATCGCGATCGTATTTTTTCTGAGAAAATCATTGACCGTGGTGTGCTCCTTCCTGAACAACCACCACCACCTAAACAAAAATTTGATGATTTTTTTAATATTAGGAAATTTCTTAATTTGACTGAAAGAAAACAAGTTAAACAAGTTAAACAAATTAAACAAATTAAACAAATTAAACAAGTCAAACAAGATGTTAAATCTGAAATTATTAGTGTTTCTAAATTTATTTTGGTATCAGATGATGATCAGGATGATGATGATCAGGAGGATTCTGAAAAAGAATCCGATAACGAATCTGTAATTTCTCGAAATAGTTTTGATGAACCTGAACTTGAAGATCAAACAGAAACTGAAGCGGAAGCCGTTGGCGAAGAAGAAATTTGTGACGATGAATGTGTGGAAGATTATGAAGACTACGCTTCTGATGGTGAAGATTTTTATGACTAACCATTGTGATTTTATTTTTATAGAAAATTAAAAAAACCAAATGAAAATTATTTTACTTTTTCCCAGGCGATTTGTATCCTGATATATTAGTTGGAAATTTTCCAGTTTTATTATAAATACCAAGTCTCCTACGGTAATCAGATATACTTGCTTTTAAACTAGGTTTATTCCATAATACAAACATGCTTAAATATCCAGCTCGTGCTGGGTTACCTGTCTTAAGGTCTTTATGATGCCTAAATATGTATCTATTACGACGTTTAAGATCTTTGTGTTTTGTATAATCATTTTTTGTATTATTATTAAATCCAAAGTGTATTACTTTTTGTCGACCATTTGTTTGAAAAGTTGCCATAAATTTTTTGTTGGATTTATTTGATTTTTTTATGGAAATTAATTTTATTCGTTCCTTTTTTTCTCCAAATGATGCCTTGCGAATTTCATTTCCATTTTCATCGATATCGTAAAATACCGGAACACATTTTTTACGCAATGAACCCTCTTTTGGAGGGTTCGTGCACCCTTTTACAATTTCTTTTGTTGGGTGGGATTTAGTGCATTTACTTCGGAAAGATTCATATTTTTCAGTTACTTGTTCAAAGGATACGCAGTTTTTTATACCGAGTTTTTTATTTATTTTATTGTGCACTTTATACAGCCATTTTGTAAATGTATTACGATTCTTCATAACTGAATAATCTAAAAGAGTTCCTTGTTCACTGATAAAATCTTTATAGCTTTCTCTACAATACCTACAAGGCAAGACATTTCCGATACACCTAAAAAAACGCATATATTCGATTTTTTGTTCTTCAGTTGGTTCTTGTGGATAATTTTGTGCTATACAGTGTAAAAATATCCACCCAGCTGGCCCCCAAACTCGTGTTTGCATTCCATTTTTAGAATAATCGTTTTGAGAAATTTCCATCAAAAAGGTTCTTTACATTACCTTTTTATTTTTTATTAAAATAAAATAAGGATTAAAGTTAAAATGGATGTTTCACCTCCTGGACGCGATATGATTCGAGAACCAACACAAGTTCCACCACCTCCATCACGTGTTAGAACAAGAAAAAGAAAACTCGATTTTCCAGTTGAGAAATTAGAACCTTTATTTGATGCACAAGAAAAATTAGATAAAGTAAAAGGTTCAGACTTTTGCGGTATTTGTCTTGAAGAATTAAATGAAAAGAAACCACTATGTATGGTTGTACGTTGTGGACATGTATTTCATTGTGAGTGTATTCGTGGGTGGATAAGTCATACAATAATTAATAATCCCGAACCTGAACACAAATGTCCAACTTGTCGTGGTATTATTCAACGACTTAAAGTTGTTCAGCTTTCTTCATTTGGAAAAAAATTGAAACGAAGTTTATTAAACGTTGTTCACAATGACATACGATATTTACAAGCGATTTAAAAATTTGTGCGTTAAAGAAGAAAGCAAATATTTGTTTTTTTGAAAAATGATAAACGTTCCAAATAATATTATCACCTATGCAAAACCAAAACGCCCTCATTTTGTTAAAATTATAAAACAAAGAAAACAATTAGAAGAAAACAGTATTTGGTGTTCCCCAGAATACTCCGATAAAATTTATTCAAGTATGTTTAATGATAAACAGTTTATTTATTCTTTTTTAACATCTGATGCATCTAAAAGTTGTTTTCACTTTTTAAAAAAATATCGCGAAATTAATGGCACTTATCCAGACCTCCATGGAAAGAAAAATTATAAAGATGTTTCGTGCAAAGACGAAAGTATTTACATAGAGGATGAATGTTTATCAACTTTAAAGAAAAAATGTATACTCAATAGTATAGGGTTAATAGGTATATCTCATTTCGGATACACTTACCTTGAATCGTTTTTTGGTCAAAAAAATGTTTTTAATTTGAGTATTTCAGCTATTGACCTTTTAGATGATGTTTCTTGTGATAATCACGAACAAATCGAAAATCTTAATTACCTTTTGGATTTTTAAAAAGTTAAAAAACTGAAAATTCATCTTTTTCATTAATAAGTCTTACTAAAATACCCTTTGATACAAAAAAAAATATATCATCAAGATCATATCCTGAATTTTTATAGTTCATAAATTCGTGATATGCTGTTGTAAATGGATTCCGTGGACATGAATAAACTCTCTCAAAAACGTATTCAAATATTTTTGGATTTTTGTAAATACTTTTCATATTTTTAGAAATATGTTCGATTGCAATGTCATATCGTGAACTTTTGTATGTTTGTTTAATTAAATCTAATAATTCTCTCACTTTTTGATAAATAATTTCATCGTAATTTTGTTCCATAAAGTTCCATCTTTAAACCTAGCATTTAAATTAATTTAAACAATTAAACGTTATTAAAGTAAAGATGGACACTGAAATTGGCCCTTTGGGCTATTCGATTCCACTTAAAAGTATACCTCCTCACTTTTTGGAAAATATTCGTTCCGAACTAAATGTCAAACCATTGGAGAACCCTAATTTTAGTTTTGGTGAAAGTTCCTTCCCAGTGTATAGAATATCAAAGTCAAAGATTTATCTTCCGCGGTTTTATGGAAAAAGTAATTACGGAGTTCCAAAAAAAATCAACGTTGAAGAAGGAAATTCCATAAATCTTGAATTTACAGGAACACTTCGCGATATTCAACAACAAACTATTGATGCTACTTTAAAAAGTTATGAAGAACATGGAGGTGGGCTTGTATCGTTGGATACTGGTTTGGGAAAAACCGTTGTAGCTTTAAAACTTATTAGTTTAATGAAAAAGAAAACATTGATTATTGTTCATGCTGAATTTTTACTTGAACAATGGAAAGCACGTATTGAACAGTTTTTACCAGGTGCTAAGATTGGTATCATTCGTCAAAACAAATGTGAAACTGAAGATGTTGATATTTCCATAGGAATGATTCAAACAATTATAAATCGTGATTATCCGAAAGATTT
>Ga0164295_10001389_pt1 | contig 20025 bp, 16 predicted proteins | sample GEODES006metaG_FD_111798 | JGI IMG/M metagenome (GOLD analysis project Ga0164295, IMG submission 111798) | Oligotrophic lake water microbial communities from Sparkling Lake, Wisconsin, USA - GEODES006 metaG | ecosystem: Environmental > Aquatic > Freshwater > Lake | place: USA: Sparkling Lake... | reverse complement strand
TAACCTCATACTTTGTGCCGTTGCCATCGACTGTGATGATCTGATCGATCATCACATTTGGTCCACCCCCAGATGTGATGGCCTGGGTGGCCAAAATTGTGCCTTCTTCGGTTGCAATCGGAGAATTGCGGTTTACGCGGATCTTTCCGATTGGACCATTTTCACCTGCGACGGTGAATCCTGTTGGGACACCCTCATCATCAAGGCCAGGCCAGTAGGCCTTAGCACTCTTGACGTATACGCCAGAAACCATCGTTGATGACTTCTTGGCTGGCATCGATAGCGATGGAGTAGGCGCTGGTGAATCTGTTGAAGCAGATCCGGCTGCAGCACCCGTTGAGTCAGTTGTTGAGACCGTTGGAAGTACGCCTTCACGGCCAGTCATCGAGTTAAAGCCAAGGAAGGCTGTGACTACTAATAATAAGGAGAGAGCTACTTTTGAAGACTTAGCTGCAAGCTCGGCTGCCTTCTTATAGGTGGTTGAAAGCATGTCGAGAGCTGTAAGACCACGCTCTTCATCAATAACGAGCTCTGAAAGCACGCGGCGAAGTGATGTGCGAGCGCGAGAGACTGTGTGGCGCACTGCAGATTCCTTGATTCCAAGCTCTGCTGCGATCTCTGAAGTTGAACGACCTTCCATCTCCCACATCACAAGCGCTGCGCGCTCGGCTGGGGAAAGTAGAGCCAAAGCCTGGCGGATAATTGCCGCGTCTTCTGCTTGAGTAAGAACTTCTGAGTGATCGCCTGAAACCTGCCATGCTGCCTCAACTTCAGCCTGGGCATCATCAAGGACGACAAGGTTGGGACGGCGACCTTCCATGCGGAAGTAGTCGATGCAGAGGTTTTCAATGGTGCGGTGTAGATAAGAAAGAGCGTGCTCCTGTGATTCGAGCTCAGGGGCTGCCAGCATGAACTTAATAAGTGAGTCTTGGGTGATCTCTTCAGCTTTAGCTGAATCCTTCAATACGCGATTGGCATGCGAGAGAAGCTCTGAACGGTGCTCAGTGTAAAAAGCCCCCAGTTCAGCCACTGTCCATACGCTAAGTGCCACTTTATTGATCCTTCATTAACCGGTTTTGTCCTGCAGAGCCAACCGTCGCTGCCTCTATCTGCTGCTACGCATCCGAGTGTAGTTTGTAGCGGGAAGGGGATAAAACGGACAAAACGGAACTTATCTGCGTTCCCCCACAATCACGACATAGGTGAATGCGTCTCGTGGCGAGAATGAGAAACGTTCAAATCTAAATCCTGCGCTCTCAAGCAACTTTCGTGCCGACTTGGGTGTACTTGCCTTATTTGGCTCCTCTGGGTGAAGAGACTGGAAATTCTTGCCCTGGATCAACCGGAGGAAAGCATGAACTATATGAAGAAACATTACTGACAACCCATAGTGTGGCGGCCAGAAGAGAATGACTTTCCCGCCGGGCTTAAGTACAGAATGTGCTGAAATCAGGATCTCTTTACATTCTGCCGGAGAAAAATGCTCCATTACGCCCAAATTATAAAGACCATCGTATTTTTCATTGAGCCCGTGAAGTTTGAAAATGTCTAATTGAACCGCCTTATGTTCGGGATGCAACTGAGAATACTTAGTAACAGCGTTCATAGAAATGTCTACAGCTGTGATTTCAAATTTACTTGATACACAAGTATCAACTTCACCTGCTCCGCTGCCTGCGTGGATCAGATCACCGCCGGCTGGAAAAGCTTTGCTCAATTCAAAATCTAATCGGGGGCCGATTAATCTATTTCGATAAATAGATGCGATAACATCATAAAGTCGAGAAAGTGCTGACTTCTCTTGGCTTGAGCCCCAGTATTCGTCCCATGACTTCTCGGAATTACTCTTCAATTCAGCCACCTAACCTTTTTATTCGACATAGAGAAACATAGACTAAAGTCTTGAGAGCAGAAAGAGCCAACTTAGGGGTCATTTTTGAATGTCCGTAAGTTCTCGCAGGCAAGAATATAGAAATCTCAGAAATTTTGGCGTTGTGTGAATTTAGTTCATACATGGATTCGAAGAAAAAGTCATATCCTGTAGATCGAAGATCTGAAAACAAGGTACGGGGAATGGTAGAAACTTTATAGCATCGAAAACCAGAAGAGCTATCGTATTTGAGTCCCAATAAGACTCTTGTAACAAGGTGCACGGTATGAGTTAAACCTTTTCGGAAGGACCTCCATTCGCTGAGGCTATCTGCGCTTAAATAGCGACTACCGACCACTACATCGCTGGACTGTATCTCTCGAAAGAAATCAACAATGAACCTTGGATCGTGAGCTCCATCCGCATCCATAGACAACAAAACTTCATAACTATTATCCCTCGCGAAATTCAGAGCCTCAATGTGAGCGCTTCCTATTCCGAGCTTAGAACCACGATTAATAATTGTGAGCGGAAGTCCATCAGATTTCAGCCTCTCAAGGGCATCAAGAGTACCGTCGGTAGAGTTATCATCAATAACCAGAATATCCAGATTTTTGTGTTCTTGATAAATTGAAGTGACAAGATTTGAAATTGTGCCAAATTCATTCAAAGTTGGAATAAAGACAATCGACTTCATTGGATTTAGACCTCCTGCATTCGCACAATTGTTCTGCTAATAAGTGATTTCACGTCACCATCGGGACGCAGGCCCGTTGCCTTCAGCAGTTTAGTCGAATCGGATAACAAATTTGCGCTTCTCTTGATCATCTGTGCTGGAGAATTTACAATAAAGTCTTCATAATCTAAGTGAAATGCCTCAAATGAATACTTACAGACCTCTCGCACGCTCTCTTGTTTTCCGGACCCAATTATAAAATCATCCGGCTCGTCAATCTTGAGTGCACTTACAGCACACTCCATGACTTGATATGCGCAATTCCACTCGCGAGTAAAATCTAAGTCAACAATTTCGAGTCTGTGATTGGGGTCGACGGAAGATAGATTAGCAGCTTGAAGTATTTTCATAAATAGGAACTGTCTCTTGCGAAATTCACTTTCGTGAGGGTAAAGAATTCCTGAGATAGCAAATATTCCCAAACTATTTCTATAGTAAGAGACAATCTCTTGAGCCATAGTCTTGAAAAGTCCGTAGATTTCTATGGGTGCAGTTGACGTGTTTTCAGTCTGAGGAATCTCTTTCGGTTCTCCATAAATTAGTGCGGAAGAGGCAAAGAAGAATCTCGTGGTGGGAGAGTTGGAGTTGATTGTTTCAAGAATTTGCACCAGTGCATTTTCAAGGATTTCGAAATGGAGCTTAAGCTGACTTCTAGATTCAGATTCATCCGTGAATCTTGCCGGGGAATGAGTTGCAGCCAAGAAGTAAACCTCATCGATTCTTGACATTGAAAATATCGAATTCAAAAGTTCTCGGCTCGGGGGACCTAGAGATTTACCATCTGGGGAAATGATGTGGTTCCTGGACTGTCTGTAGACCTTCTTACCTTGTGAGGCGAGAATTTTTTGTAGGACCCGTCCGTCTTGGCCTTCAGAACCAACTATCAAAGTCCCAAGACTCGGTATTGACATTAACTAAACAATCTCAAACTTTGGCAAAGGAAAACAAAACTTAACACCGCTAGTTTCACGATAACTTCCTTCGCGTTGGAGTATCGCGCCTTTAAAGTGCCAAGGTAGAACAAAATAGGCATGTGGTTTTCTTGCTTTGGAATCCTCTTCTGAGATAATTGGTATCTGTGTCCCAGGGGTGAATTTCCCGAATTTGGATTCATTTCTCTCAGCGATGAAAGGGAGCAGGTCTTCAGTTATTCCAAAATATTGTAGGAGTGTGTTGCCTTTAGTGGATGCACCGTATCCATGAACTTCAAGTCCTTCTGCCTTGCACTCAGTTAGAAAGCTTAGGATTTGTTCTCTGAGTGCTTCTACTCGCTTGAACATTTCATCCAACTCTTGGCGCTTATCCCGTCCAGCTTCGGCACGAAAGGCAGCACCCAGCTCTTTCGATCGCACGCGCGGTCCATTTTTGTGCTGTACGTAGAATCTGAAACTTCCGCCATTAATATCATTAAATTCAACATGAAAAAGCTCTAAATCTGCTTTTTTGCAGAGATTTTCGATATCCAGAAGTGAGTAATACTCAATATGCTCCTGGCATATTGTGTCGAAAGCGGTTTGATCAGTCATTCTAAAAAAGTAGCTCTGCTCTGAAATCCAGACTCCACCCTGGTCCAATACAGACTGGATTCCAGCTACAAAATCATTTGGGTCAGGTAGGTCATAGAACATCGCAATACTCGAAATAATATGAAATTTACGATCTAGATTCCTAGCAATTTCCAACCGAAATGGCTCGACCAGCAATTCCGCAGACTTGTAATATTTTTTGAATCCTTCTCCACTGGGATCGATTCCTAATTGTGTTAATTTGATACCGTCATGCTTTGAATTTTCTAATACTTGATTAAGTAAAGTCGCATCATTGCTTCCTATATCGAGGTGATTTTTTACGCCAGAAGTTGCATCTTGGTTTAAGAGTTCAGTAATTTCTCTGGCGATTAAATCTAGATGTGCAACCATTGATTCATTCAGCGAACTGCGATACCCGTAAGATTCTGTGTAGAGTTTATTGTGGTCGTAGTCTTCAAGCAATTGGACAAGTTCACAACTAGTACAAATCCCAATGGCAAGTTCACCAATGTCTACTATCTGATCCACTGAACTGGGGAAAATCCCGCAAGAATATAACTCTCCTAAATTTTTCACTACATCTATTCGATTTTTGCATATTCTGCAGGAGTCTGATGGAGTCTGGAACATAGGTTGAACTATATTGCCAACACACTGGCAAACTCAAGGAACTGAACTCATTTGAGATTTTTTCTGCAGACAAAATCTCCAACAATCACGTCTGATTTCCTCAAGTTAAGGCTCCCATCGTTTCGAACGATAATTACTGGGGGCTCAAGCCTGTTGATGAGTTTTTCTGCATTCACATCTTGAGCCCACCAACCCCAAACGTAACCTGAATAAACAAGGTTGGGAGTTTTCCAGAAATGCTTCGCCAAGGTGTTATCTATAATGAACCTTCCCTCCAACAATTCCACATCCGTTATATCGCAATCCCTGATTATTGAGCTATAGATTTGCTCGTTAGATTTCGAACTTGAAACATTAAAATTTAGAGTAGTTAGCAAGAATGCAGGGATGCTCATAATCACAATTGAATATAGAAATTTTCGACGTCTCTTATCATCCAGGAGTTGAAATTGATTTAGGACAATTAATGCCGCACTGCCAAGAAGAATTATAGGAAGGTAACTATCGTAAAAGTTCTTTGTCCGTTGCAAGACTGTCAAGATGATAAACATCGTGATAAAGAGAGACGCTATCCATTCTTGAACTTGCCACCTAATATGCTTATTGTGCAAATTTCTGAAGTGAAGGAATAATTTGATAAATGTAAATGAAACAAGGGTAAGGAAAGCAAAATTGGCAATTACAATCGCAATCAATGGAATTCTGCCTTGCTGAGCAAGCCAATTACTTTGATACTCGTATTGATAAAGGGAATTCAGCAGATATTTCGGCGTGCGTATTACGTTTCCCGCAACCATTCGAATAGTACCCATGTGCAACTCTGTTGGGTTTAAAGTAATGGTTCGGAAAATTGAATCTAAGAACTCTGACTCTTTGCAATTAGTTCTATTTGACCAAACTTGCGTGGAGTTGAAACTGGATATTAATGCAATCGCGGCGACTGGCAGAGTAAATGCTAGGCCACTTTTCTGTGTCATGAAAAACAGGAAAATAACTGTGGCTAAGCTGAATAGTGATCCTTTAGGATGCACCGCTGGCATACTCGCAACTAAGAATGCAATTACGACAGCGAGCAATATCTTCATTCTGGTATGTTTAACTGTTGTAAAACTTTGACAAGCATTCAGCGAAAAAAAGAACAGTAAAATCAGCTGCTGTTCCGGCCGATTCAGAATTAGAAGGAATGGGATTAATCCCGTAGTTGATGTGACGATGGCTAATATTTTTGCGAACTTATAATTTCGAGCAAAGTTAGTCAAGAATTTTTTGTAAACAAAAAGAAATATGACTGCCTGGACAATGCCAGCAATTCTTATATGATTTATCAAACCCAAATGCGAATAAAGAAGCCATTCCAGTGCTCTGATTGGAAGCCACAAGATTGGTTGGCTGGCTTCAAAACCAAGTTGGCATACTGGAAATAGGTACTGCATAGTGTGATCAATAAACTGTCTTGAATTTATATACAACCACTGTTCCTCATCTGGGTAGACAGGCAGTCGAACTAGTAGAGAGAAAAGTAAATAAGACCCCGAAGCTGTCAATATCATCTTTGTGATTTGCTTAGTCGCAAGAAAGCGTCTTGATTTCATTTATAACCCCATTAGTGAAGCCTGGCGCTCAAAATTTGGGTTTGATTTTCTAATTTCCTCAAATGTTCCGGATGATTCAATTGCACCATTTTCTAGGTAATAAATCCTGTCTGCGCGTCGGATAGTTGAAAGTCTGTGCGCGATGACTACAACTGTAATCTCACCCTTCAGGTTGAAAATTGCATTGGAGATATCTTCTTCCGTCTGAGCGTCCAACGAACTAGTGGCCTCATCTAAGAAAAGTAGCTTCGGACTCGTTAGGAGTGCTCGCGCAATTCCTATTCGTTGCCTTTGCCCACCACTGATGCTAGTTGCATTGTTAAATACATGACTATCAAGACCGTTCGGTAATTCTTCGACGAACTTATTTAAACTGGCACTTTCTACGGCTCTCATCACACGATCTTCAGGAACTTCATCCAATTTGAGACCTAGGCAAATATTTTCCCTAATCGTGCCATCAACAATATAGACATCCTGCGGTACATACCCGATTGCGCCCGGCCACTTTTGTAGTGCGTTCTGTGGGTTTTCACCAGAAATGTAGACCTGACCATTCTGTGGATTATGCAACCCTAGGATTATGTCAATCAAAGTACTCTTTCCGGACCCAGAAGACCCGACAAGAGCAATGAAATCTCCTTTCTTAATCGAAAGTGACAAGTTCTTGAATCTAAAATTAGCGGGTCCGGGGTATTCAAACGTTATGTTCTCTATTTCTACATCTGCGCTAAATCCAAGATGCTCAAGGTCGAAGGGTTGAGTTTCTGGCATCAACATTTCATAATTCTTAAGTTTCTGCACCATTTCTAGGGTTTTCTCAGAGGCGCCACGATTTGATTGCATCTGCACTAAGTTTTGCTGTGCTCTCAACAATGCCGGAGCAATTCGGCTTCCTGCTGCAATAAAAATTGCCAGCCCTGCAAAAGCACGTGAGGCACTGTGGGCATAGAATTCAAATGCTGCAATTAGCGATCCCCCTAATACTAAAGTGATTTCCACTGCATATTTGCTAATGTTAGGCATAAAACTTTGTTCAGCCAATAAATATGAATTTTGCTCTTTGATTTGTGCAAGATTCTGTGCATAAGTGAATCTCTTATTTCGAACATAGATTTCTCGGTAGGCATAAATTATTTCGTGTAACTTATTTTGGCTCTCCACATTTGTTTGCGCTAATTCAATTCCAATTAGCTTTGCACGCTTATGTAGCAACAGATAAAGAGCCAAACCGACCAACCCAAATAGCATGGTTGAGAACAGGGCGATTCCTGGATCGATTGCAACAACTCCGATTGCAAGTATCAGTAGGAGCGAGCAATCTGAAATGAATGTCATAAATGCTCCCAGAATTCCAATTATTACAAGAGATATCCCAGATCCAAAAATATATTGAAGTTCATAAGAGTTGATGGCATTTAAATCAACGATTGGTCGTGCGATGATTCTGGAAATAAGATTTCTGGTTTCGTTACTTGATTTACTGACGAGAAAGTAAAGAATCTTTCGAGTGAGGAAGACGGTTAGAAGGCTCTTCCCCACCAGCAACACAACAGCTAAGGCAGTTAAAATGGAAATTTGGCTCCGGAGTGAGAGGTTGTGTAAATTTACAATTTCGAGCAAATTCATGATCTGCGGATTAGGGGCCTGCGACTGCACACCCCTCAGCGCAAGCGCACCGATAATTCCCAAAATTGCCACTCCGGCAAGGTCCAGTAGGCCAAGAAGGGATTGGACCGTTAGTACGATCCAATATTTGCGCCTATCCCTCGGTGTCAAAATCCCTAGGCATTGAATGACGTATCTAAATATTTGCAAAAATATGCTCGATTCTTGAAGGAGTTCTTGTCATGTCTTTTCTTTTCAGCCAAATTATATGGCAATGGGTTATTGTTTGATTTAATGGACTCGCAAACGCCTGTAACTTTACTTATGCCGATAAAGAATGGCTTATTTTTCTTGCCTGCTTCACGGCAGTCAATCCTTGAAAATGCGAGAGCATTTGACGAAATTGTCATCGTCGATGATGGGTCCACGGATGGGAGTTATGATTTCTGTCATCTCTGGGCTGAAGAGGATTCGAGAGTGAAGATAATCAAGAATCCAAAATCGGGTCTAGTGTCAGCTTTGAACTCAGGAATTCAGGCCTCTTCAAATTCATTCATTGCTAGGTTTGACGTTGATGACACCTATAGAAGTTTTAGACTAGAAAAACAGATACTTCAACTTAAACCTGATGATGTTGCCATTTTTTCGGATTACAACGTGGTTGATAGCAAAAGTACTTATCTGGGAAGTTTCCCGAGTGCTATTTTTTCCCATGCCGTTTCTGTCTCTCTAATTAAAAGTAGACGAACCCCTCATCCCTCCGTAGTTTTCAGACGAGAAGCTGCTCTTGAGGTGGGGGGTTACAGGGACGAAGATTATCTCGTTGAAGACCTGTCATTGTGGTTAAGGCTTAGCCGGTACGGGAATTTAGTATCCGTGCCAGAGGTTCTCCTAGACTATCGAATGAGCCCGGGAGGTGTTAGTTCCGTTAACAGAAACCAAATGATATCGGCTAAGCGCAGAGTTATTCAGGCCATAGGAATTAATCCCCCAGACATCAGAAAAAGTCTTGAATATCTCCGAGAAACTCTTGATTCTTATGATTCTTATGAAAGTTCTACACATAGAGATTTTTTTCATCTTACCGATTTACTCACTTGTCTGGAGAGTCAGCAATCGACGAAATCCAAGGTAAATGAGTACTTTAATCTAATTACTAGATTGTGTCGAATAAAATTCCTTAAAACATCAGCCACGTTGGCTGCTGATAAGTACCGACGAGATTCGATCAGGAAAATTAGCAACAACATAATTACCACCAAGACGATTTAAGCCCTAGCCAATTGGGTGGATTCATTTCGTTTGGGATTCGAGAATTCTTAAACCATGGCTCTGGATAAACAACTACTTTATCTCTGTCACCTAGTCTTGCGGCCCACCAAGAAAACGACGAGTTCCCAAGAATGATTCTCTTCGCGTAGCTCATCAGCATCAACGACTCGGCTGGTGACGTTCCTACCGGTGGTGAAATGACTTTTATCTCTGCGATACCTGCTTGATCCAGAATTTCAGAAGCAGATTCAACTTCATCAGAAAATAGCCAGATGGGATATATTCGATTCTTATCAATTTTATTTATAGCGGATTTGTAGTAACCTCCACTTAAGATTCCAAACGTTTGTCGTAAAGGTTGATAGTCGCCGATTCTGACATGAATGACAGTAGGGTTGATGAAATCCATTTCTTTCAAAGTCTTTATGTACCACTCGCTAGGCTTCTTCAATGCCGGGGCTTTTGTATCAGAGTTGAAAATGCCTTCATAATATTTCCAACTTTGGAAGTAACCATGAATCTCAGTTCCTGGTTGAATATTTATCAGGTTTGAGTCGTACCCAAGTTCAGGGGATATGTAGTTTCTTGAAAACTCTGGAAATAATACTTTTGACTTAGGGAATCTCTCCACAACCTTTCTCTTTATACGTCTATCCATCGAGAAGGAGTTTGTTCGATTGGTTTCAACAAAATCTCCCTCCAAGTTAAAATCTAAGATTGTTCTACCGTGGTTGGTCCCGCCCGATCCAATCGAAGATAAATCCAGTCGAGAGACGATGCCTGTCATTGATGTGAAATATGTTGCCGCATAGTAAATAAATAGCTGATTGCCGATTCCACCGACTAATTCAAATTTTACGTCGTTATTATTTTCTTCCTTTTTACGCACTTTCATTTTTATCTACCGCTCTTATGATTTCTTCAAGGCCTGCCAGCTGGGGGTAGCTGGGGTCGAAGCAATAGCTTGGGGACAGGACTGAATGCCTATTCATTACCGCCCACTTATTTAGGTGACTCTCATCATGCCATTCGGCCATAACCCCTTCTATTTCGTCAACCGAAACTGACTGAGCAAGTGTTTGGGATAGCGCCTTAAATTCACGATTCATGCCCATCCAGGTTCCGCCGCATACATAGACTTTTCGGCTCTTTCTGGGAATGTAAGCTTCTGAATTTCTATTCTGACACCAGGCTCCTAATCCCCCAATCCGAATTTTACTCGATAAGTCAGCTGCTATAAATCTCGGGTTATCACGGTAAAATCGGACGGCAGCTCGACCAGAAGGACGCCAAAAGCCCGGGTGCGCAACCAAGGAGACGCCTCCCTCCCATGTGCTGGGGTCAAACTGAGAGTCAAAACTTCGAATGACCAACATATCTGCATCGAGATGCATCAATACATCTTCACCAAGTAAATCCGAAATAGAACTGATTAACTTGTAGCGGTAGAGTGATGCGCTTGGCCATCCCAAAGGTTCTACTTTATGAACTCTGACATCAATGTGTGAATTGAGATCGCTAAATTTCTGGACACGAAAGATCTGATCGGTGAATACATGGAAGGTAAGATCGTGATTACTTACACTTTCAGAAAACGAAATAACCATTTTTTCCCAATACTCGATGTACCGGTTTGTGGCAACCGTCAAAATTCCGATTCTAGACATTTTATTCACTCCTTCGGAATGTTTCATCGATTTTGCACTTAAAATGGCTAGAGAGTCGGTAGCTTACAAAAATAGTCGAAATTAGCGGACTTAAAATGAACATTTTAACTATTGTGATTGTTGCTTTAGAAATCGATTGGGCGTTGAGTTCTAGTATATAAGCATCTATTTGGGCTGAATTCTCAATAAAATTCTTAATTCTAACAGCACCCCAATTAGAAAACGTGGATACAATTATTACGTGCTTATTGATCTGATTGTCAATGCTCCGGCTAGATTGATTCTGAGAGATTCTATAGAAGATAAACTCTTCGTGACTATTTCTAACATCTCCTAAGGTCAACAAGCGTGCCCAAAGATCGAAGTCTTCAAGCCCTGTCATTTCACTTCTGTAATAACCAGCTTGTGCGACCTTCACTCTACGGAACATTACAGTGGGATGTGCCAGTGGGTTTCGAAAATACATTTGGAGTTTTATGAATTTGTGCGTCTTGGGGTTGTTTGATCTAAAGGGACGAACTGGTTCCGAGTTTTCGTTTATAAAAAAACATTGCCCGCCTAGCGCGACTAAGTTAGGCTCTTGTGAAAAATACTCCCTCTGCTTAACTATTCGCCCTTTAACCATTATGTCATCGCAATCAATTCGAGCAATCAAATCGGCATTACTTTGATTAATCCCGAAATTCAGAGCGCTGACAATCCCTGGTTCTTGAGAAAAATAGATTCTAACTCTTGAGCCTATCGTCTTCCCGAAAGCCTCAACTTTTGAAACTACTTCGGGAGCTGCTCTGTCTAGAACAATAATCAAATTAGTTCTCGAGGACAGTTCCGGGATAATTGATTTTAACGTCTCCGACAAGAATGTCGCCTTGCCATGTATCGGAAGAAGAATATCCACAGACAGCAAATTTCTTGCTGCCAGAATCCTCGAAGATTTCCTTTTACTGATTTTCTCCACCGGTCTAAGATAATGCAACATCTACAGGTTTCTACAAAATTTACGATTACTATTTGGATTATTGTCCTGTTTACTGCACTCCGCATTGATCATGCCTGCGCTATATTTGATAACCGGGCACAAAAGACACTGGGATTAAGGAAGGCACTTATGGGTTTAGACTTTCACGGATTTCAATTCTTGAGGTATGTTCATGAGAATTTTGGAGATTTTGGTTCCACACTGACACTCGGTAGACAAGAAGTTCATTTAAGTCCTACTGATAAGAGGATATTGAAATCTTTTGATTTGGAGTACAAGTGGTTAGAAGAAATCCTATTGGGTTATTTGGGGTCGAGTCAGGTGGATTCACTTGATTATTCAGATTATGAATGTGCGTCAATTATTCATGATTTAAATTCCCCAATTGATAACCAAAGAAAATTTCAAACTGTTGTTGATTTGGGGACACTCGAGCATGTATTTGATATTAAGACCTCTATCTCAAACATAATTAAGTTGGTAGAAAATGATGGTCTTATAATTCACGTGCTCCCTGCAAATAATTATAGTGGTCACGGGTTCTATCAATTTTCTCCCGAATTATTTCTGTCATTGTACAAAGAAAAGAATGGTTTTTGTGATACCCAGGTTTTGCTTGCTGAGATGAATCAGAGGTCAAAATGGTACAAGGTGCTGCCTTTGAAACCTGGAGAAAGATTGAATCTTGCCAGCAAAAACTTCATGATTGTCCTTGTTGTCACACGACTTAAGGAGCGCACGAAAAATTTAGAGGTCTTCCAGAGTGACTATGAAAGTCTTTGGAAAGACGAAGTGCTCAATTTTTCAATGAAAAAGAATCAGGCTCGACTTCGCCGCAAGATTGTCTCAAAAATTCGCTCCATCGCTCCAAATTTATTTCAGAAAAATGGACAAATCCCTGATTCATTTAAGTTGAATCATTTGAATCCTGGTGTCAAGACAATTAAGCCCCCTCTTAATTAATCTAATTGGGGGATCTACCAACTCCGTCGGGTTTTTCGGTAGCCTCAAAATAGGGTTGAGACAAATCTCCAGAAATTCCACAGAAATTATTGCACGCAAGTTGAAAATTTCCATGGGATACAAATTGATTAAGGTGGCTCTCGTCATGCCATTTCGCCATAATTAATTTCTTCTGGTCGGTGGCCGTATTTCGCGCAAGAATTTCGCAGACTCGTCGAATTCTTTGATTTGCCCCTAGCCATATGGCGCCGTACACATAGATTCTTCTTTTGTACCATGGAACATAAGCACTACTATCTTTTCGAAATTCCCAATCTCCGTTAATGAATCTTATTTGTCCGTTATAGACACCTAAACGACGCAGTCCTCGGAGAGAAGTTGAAGTGAAGCCTTTTAATAAATCACTTTGGCAAAAAAGCCAATACAGAGAACTCCTCTCGAAAAGATTCTTCGGTAGGTAACCAGGATGTCTAACTGCCACAAAACTTTCGGGGGAAAGAATTTTCTCTAGATATTGAATTGGATCTGATTTGACGATCACATCGCTATCTAAGTACATGACATAATTCTCAGTGATTTCATGAAACTTGCTTAAAAATAATGAATATCTCAACAATGTTACTTCTGGCCACCCGAGGCTTTCAATCTCATGACAAACCAAAGTGACTCTGTTCAAATTCTGTCCTGCCCAAGCTGCCATTTCTATAGGTTTATCAGTGAAGAGGTGAATCCTTAGTTGATCACATGACTTAAACGCATTGTTTTCTATTGATGTTGCACTTTGCTTCCAAAGTTCGTGATAGTCGCGAGTTGCAATCATCAAAATACCGAAAGAGCCAAGATTCTTCATCCATCAAATATATCAAATTACTCAAGTCACCTCTGAATCTCTCGACTAAGTGAGGATTACCACCAATTAGAGATTGAATTCTCTAATCAAGAATAACTGTCCCACTTGGCGTGACTAGATGAACTTGTGAAATCCCGATTTGATCATCATTTTGTTCTGGGGTAATCCACTCCAATTCAATTCCGTTAAGTGATTCGAGAATTTCATCCTTAAACCACGAGCGCGAAAGTTGACCTCGATCTGCAATGACAATCTTTGAAATTGATGCGATTGGGGTGCCATCTTCAGATGGATGATCGTTCGAGAGCCATTCGATAAAGAACGGGAGTTCCCGGGTTTCTTTAATCTCCTTTACGCCTATTTGTTTCCAGTGCAGGCTGGTGCCGTTTGGTCGTGTACGGTGTCCTTCGATAGCGTCACGACCAAATTGGCGAGAAAGCCCTGAGATATCACTCACGCTAAATACCCAAGTGAACCAGCCTCCCCCTTCTTGAGCCTTCTTTAAAACCGCTTTTCCCCAAGGTGTTTCCTCGGTTGACGGGTGATCAAGTGGGCAAACCACTTCAATGTACTGGCCATTCTGTAAAGGGACAGTAAAATTTCGAGTGCCGAACCTAGGATGGAAGCCTCCATCCACAAATGTGCTTTCTAGGCGCGAGCCAAGTCTTTGCACAGTATCCGAGAGTTGATCGTGTGTAGTAACGTACGAGATGTGGTCTAAGCGCATGGAGAAATTGTGCACCACAAAAGGGGGTGGTCACTACCACTCATCTCGCAGGCGCGCGATAGGGTTCCGCTGTGTCTTTGAGCCAAAAAACAGTCATAGTAATGCCAGCGTACAACGCTGAAGCGACGCTTGAGAAAACATTCAATGACATTCCTGAGGAATTCCGTAAGAATCTTATTCTCGTTGACGACTGTTCTTCTGATGGGACAGTCGAGCTAGCTCTCAAATTAGGAATCAGCGTTGTGCGTCACAGTACGAACAAGGGATATGGCGGCAATCAGAAGACTTGTTACACACAAGCCTTGGGACGCGGAGCAGAAATAATTGTGATGCTTCATCCAGATTATCAGTACGACGCAAGAGTCGTTGGAATCATGGCTCAGCTGATTGATTTAGGAAATTGCCAGGTACTTCTTGGAAATCGAATTCGAACGCGAAAGGAGGCATTAGACGGGGGAATGCCCCGGTGGAAATACTTCATCAACCGAGCGTCAACATTCATGGAAAATTTCATACTTGGACAATCTCTTGGAGATTTCCATTCCGGGCTAAGAGCCTACTCAAGGGAAGTTCTCACAACTATTCCTTTTGACTTGAATAGTAATGATTTTGCATTCGATCAAGAGCTATTAATTCAGTCTGTCCACTTCGGATTCAAACTTGGAGATATACCCGTTCCTGTCCGCTACTTTGATGAGGCTTCAAGTATTAACTTTAGACGAAGCCTTCGGTATGGGATCGGTGCCTTAAGCACTATTGGTGCGAGATGGTTGCATAATGCAAGAGTGCGGAAAGATCAGAGATTTATAGAAAGCGCCAAATGATTAATCCAAAACAATGTGAGATGAATAAAAGGATTGGTTTAGGGACATGACAAAATTTGTTCACAGATTAGTTTTCGCCCTATTTCTCGTTGCGGCACTTTTTCTCGGAGTTAGAACCGCTCATTCAAACATTTCTGCAGACGATGCTGGGTTTATGTACGGTATTGCTAATGGGAATTTGCGCTCTTGGATTGATTCACTCATCAGCTACGTCCCAGGAAGAAATCTCCATATTTTGTGGCAAGCGATAATTTTTAGCATAACGGGAACTGAAATGGACACATTCTGGCTTTATCATGCGTTGGAGTCCCTCAGCTATGCAATGGTGTTTTTTCTACTATTTAAAGTATTAGTAAAAATGCACGTAAATTCCAAGGTTTCCTTTCTTATCTCCGTGGGCGCTATGTTCTTTCCGGTTTTTTCGTCAACACTTCTTTGGGCCAATTCATTGCCTCAACATATATTTTCTACGTTATTTCTATTAATGGGTATTTTGATTATAATCAGAGAATCTGACGGTCCTGAGGAATTGAGTGTTTGGGAATCAACAGTTGCTTTAGTTTGGTTTGCGCTAGCTGCTTTCACTTACGATCAACCGGCGGCAGTGGTTCTACTACTTAGCCTTGTATCCGTCGCTCTCCACTTAGCACCTTCTTTTTTTCAATTTCTTCCTCTGAGAAAATCGAGATTTTTAACGCTTGGCCTTCTCGGAATTACGTGTTCGTATATTTTTGTATTTTTCCATGGGCGCGGAACTGGCAATAATTTATCAGTTGGATCAGGAACATTTGAACGTCTTACGGGCAACATTCTGCTTCCCGTTAAGGCTTACCTTAAGATCCGTGGGGGGTTCTTCGGTGCATACGCCGCATTTAACATAAATCCTCTTATTGCAATCTTTATGAACGTTTTAGTGGCGATGGTATTCGTTTCCCTGATATTTGTTGTTTATCGGAGACGCCATAGTGTTCATGGGAAAATATTGGGGGACTTTGGAGGATATGGTGTTCTATTCTTACTGTTTTCAGGAGCCGCCTATTTCCCAGCTTCTATTTGGTACGTTGCGCCAAGGCATCTATTTCTACCAGTGGTGTTAGGGTTCATATTTATTGGGCTCTTGATCTCCGAGATTGACAGAGAATTTCAGTTGGCTCGCTTCATTAAATTCACGAATTATTCCCTCGCTTGCATTTTGGTTGTCAGTTTGTTTGTGGGATTCAATTCACAGATATCTGCTTGGTTAACCCGTGATATACACCGGCAACATTTTTATCAATCTTTAGAAGATGTCCTTCAACCTTTAGGTAATCCTTGCATCGCTGTAGGTCAAGAACTAAACAACTCTGATACCTATCTATACTCTGAGAATCTCAATTATGCGGCAGCCTTTTACTCAGGAAAATCTGTAGCCTGGAAATCTAGATGTAATTTTCCACCAGTTGAATCCCCAGTAAATCAATACAAATGTGAGATTGAGAATCGTGAGATTTGGTATCAGTTAAAGGGTTATTTGCGCGAAGATGGGGCAAATGGTTTCAAGGATTTTAGCCTCATTAAAATATGCGGATGACAGACTTTAGTGGATCTTTGTAGTAACTCCAATTGAGTGCTTTGAGCCACTGAGTGAGTAAATGGCTAACTCCCTATCCTTTAAGAAGTATGCCTGCATTGAACCCTGATATGTTTTGATGTTAACCTTTGTCGCGCCTAGCCAATTGGCATATCAGCGCTTCACAAGTAACAAGCGGGGCTGAATTACGTGCGAGATTTTCTCGTGCATCCATGATGGCGTTGATTTTGCTTATGGTGGAGTGCGATGGAGAGTTAGCTGCGTAGCTTTCAATCTCTTCGCGCATATCGGTATTGATTATTGAATCAGTATTGCCTGACTGCACCATCATGACATCGCGGTAGAAGGTTGCGATATCAAGGAGGGCGCCATCAATAGAATCGCGGACCATGCGAGTAGATCGAGACTTCTGTTCTTTCTCAAGTTCCTTGACCGCCTTGGCTCCACCCGTTGCCATTCCCCGACCGGTAGCTCCTTTTCCATATGCCTCTTGAAGTTTTTCAATTTCTTTTTCGTCTCTTTCATCAGATGATGAATTGGCCTCTGCGGTCGCTAGATCTACAAGAGTTTGCGCGGCCTGGAATGCTGCAGCGAGTGAACCAAGCTGAAGTGGCAATTGCATGATGAGTTTGCGGTTGCTACGCACCGTTTCATTCGTTGCTAAATATTTTGCACGACCAATATGGCCTTGGCTTACTCGAGTTGCGAAGTCGGCCATACCCGGTGCGATGTGATCGCGATTGATAAGGACTTTGGTAACAGCCTCAAGACTCGGTGTTCGCAGTTGCAGGTGGCGACAACGCGAACGAATTGTTGGCAATACATCGTGCAGAGTTGGTGCACAGAGCAACCAAACTGTTCTTGTACCTGGTTCTTCGATTGCCTTAAGTAGTGCATTAGCCGCAGACTCTGTAAGCCGATCTGCATCTTCCATCACAACTACTCGCCAACCGCCCATAGATGGAGCCCAAGCCACGCGAGTAAGAAGTTCGCGAACTTCTTCTACTTTGATTGAGAGTCCTTCGGTGCGAATGATTTCAACATCGGGATGCCCGCTTGTCTTCGCTGCATTGCAATCACTGCATGTGTCACATCCATTGTTAGAGCAAATAAGTGCTTGCGCAAAGGCGACCGCAGCCGATGAGCGTCCCGACCCTGGAGGCCCCGTAAAGACCCAAGCATGCGTCATTTCCTGTGATTCCTCGCCTGTGCGGGAGGCCGCAACTGCGCCCTGAAGAATTTCAACAATGTGTTCTTGACCAACGAGGTCATCGAAGACTGAAGTCATTTATTTCTTTTTCTTCTTTGTAGTCGCTGACTTACTCGCTTTAGCCGCTCTTGTAACCGTTGTCGTTACTGCATGTGTTGCAATTCGAATTGGTTTTAGAAACTTATTCTGCTGTGGTCCTTCTGCATTGCGCTTCAGTGCCGGAAGTTCTGCAACACGGGCAATGATTTGTGTGTGAATGTCTTCCACTGATTGCGTGCCATCAACAACGAAGTAGCGCTCTGGATCCATCATGGCAATTTGTAGGAACTCTTGTCGTACGCGCTCGTGAAATTCGGTGGGTTCTGCTTCTAGTCGATCGCGTGATTGAAGGCGACCTAGGCCCACTTCAGCAGGAACATCGATAAGAATTGTAAGGGTTGGATACAAACTCTCTGTGGCCCATCTCGAAATACGTGCAACCTCTGATGGATTAAGTACTCGTCCTGCTCCTTGGTAGGCAGCAGATGAATCGAAGTAGCGATCAGAGATAACTACTTTGCCCTCTGCTAGTCCTGGGCGAATAACAGAGAAAACGTGGTGTGCACGGTCTGCTGCATAGAGAAGTGCTTCAGCCCTAGGTGATATTGCACCTGTCTCATGCCCAAGAAGAATCTTTCTTAAATCTTTTCCAAGATCAGTTCCACCAGGCTCCCGCGAGAGAACGACGCTCTCACCTTCTTGCTCTAGCCATTTCTGTAATAACTTTGATTGTGTTGATTTTCCTGTGCCTTCGCCACCTTCGAATGCGATGAAGATTCCTTGTGTGGCAGCTCCGGTGATGCTACCTAGCTCACCTTGCATCGCTGCCAAGATGTCAGACCATAAAGAAACTGTGGGGCGATCTTTCATCTGGTGATAGGAGATAGAACCAATGAGAGCTGCAATCAGACCTGCAAGGAGCATGGTTATCTGTGCTCCGTTGTAGTTGAGCTTGATGTTCTCAAATTCATAGCTGTGCACACCGATTGTCGCAGCGATGATAGGTGCGATAGCAAGGACTGCAACCAAAGTAATACGGATTAGTGATTGCACGAAGGCAAAGGTGCGCCCGCGAACATCATCGTGGACCTCCATGCCAAGCATGGTGAAGCCAGTAACCCAGGTGATGCCGCTAAAGGCTCCAAGGAAGATCACGATAAAGATAGACAGAGTTAAGTTTGATATCGCAGCAAGCAGGACAAGGAAGATGCCTGCCATGGAAAGAGATGCACCAAATAAACGGCGGCGTGAGAACTGTGCAAATATCTTGGGACCAAATGCAATACCGATTGCAAGACCTGTAAAGACTGAACCAAAGAGAACTCCGTATGCAGCATCTCCTCCGCCGAGATCGCCTACGAATGTGCGGGCAAGACCGATAACAGCACCAGCTGCTGAGAATGCACCGACCATACCGATAATCAAGCCTCGGATGATCTTTGATTCAGAGACAGTTTTCCACCCCTGAATCAGTGATTGTCCAACATTCTCATCTTTATGAGATTTAGATGCAGCACCCTTGGGTATCTCTTTAAGTCCCCTGATTGTCCAAGCGGCAAAGAGGAATGAGAGTGCATTAATATAGAGAGCGATATCGACTGAGTTACTTGGTAGCAGTGGACTCACTGCTGCAATTGCTCCTGAGAGAAGTGTGAGCAGTGAGAACAAGATTGCAGCGATGGGCGCTGTGCCATAGGCAGCTAGGAGTGAGACTTGATTTGCGTTCTCTAACTTATCTCGTGGAACAAGATTGGGAACTGATGCCTCTTTGGCCGGTGACCAGAAGAGAGTCAGGCACTCAACCAAGATCATTGCTGTGTAGAGCCAGAAGTATGTGTGAACGATTGGGATAGATATATAGAGCCCAGCTCTCATGACATCTACTGAGACCATCAAACGCCTGCGATCAAAGCGATCTGCGATTACACCTGCAATCGGACCAAGAAAGACTGCAGGTAG
>Ga0164295_10001388_pt1 | contig 20033 bp, 23 predicted proteins | sample GEODES006metaG_FD_111798 | JGI IMG/M metagenome (GOLD analysis project Ga0164295, IMG submission 111798) | Oligotrophic lake water microbial communities from Sparkling Lake, Wisconsin, USA - GEODES006 metaG | ecosystem: Environmental > Aquatic > Freshwater > Lake | place: USA: Sparkling Lake... | reverse complement strand
TTGGTGAGCTTCTTCTCGCGGGTGACGTTGACGTCGAGATCCTCTTGACGCGGGTTGATGCCGACCACCTGACCCTCGTAGGTGTCATCGCCGGGCTCGACGAAGAACTGGCCGCGGTCGGAGAGCTGGATCATCGCGAACGGCGTCACGGTGCCGGTGCGGTCACTGACCAACGATCCGGTGTGCCGGGCCCGGATCTCGCCGGCCCACGGCCGGTACCCGTCGAATACCGCGTTGGCGATGCCGGTGCCGCGGGTCAAGGTGAGGAAGTCGGTGCGGAAGCCGATGAGCCCGCGGCTGGGCACGATGAAGTCCATCCGAACCCATCCGGCGGCATGGTTGGCCATCTCTTCCATCCGCCCCTTACGGGCCGCCATCAACTGGGTGACCGCCCCGACGAACTCCTCGGGACAGTCGATGGTCATCGCCTCGAACGGCTCATGCAGTTTGCCGTCGATGGTGCGGGTGACGACCTGGGGCTTGCCGACCGTCAGCTCGAAACCTTCGCGGCGCATCTGCTCGACGAGTACGGCCAGCGCCAGTTCACCGCGGCCCTGCACCTCCCAGGCGTCCGGTCGGCCGATGTCGACGACCTTGATCGATACGTTGCCGACCAGTTCGGTGTCCAGTCGCGACTTCACCATCCGCGCGGTCAGCTTGTGGCCCGACACCTTGCCCGCCAACGGCGACGAGTTGGTGCCGATGGTCACCGAGATCGCCGGCTCGTCGACGGTGATCCGTGGCAGGGCGTGCGCATGGTCGGGGTCGGCGAGGGTGTCACCGATCATGATCTCGGGCATGCCTGCGACGGCGACGATATCCCCCGCGACGGCCTCATCGGTCGGGCTGCGGTCGACGCCCTCGGTGGCCAGCAGTTCGGTGATCTTGGCGTTGGTGATGACCGGAAGTCCGTCGACCTCGCGCATCCAGGCCACCTGCTGGCCCTTGCGCAGCCTGCCGTTGTAGATCCGGATGAGCGCCAAGCGGCCGAGGAACGCCGAGGCGTCCAGGTTCGTCACCAGCGCCTGCAGTGGCGCCTCCGGATCGCCCTTCGGCGGCGGGATGTGCTCAAGCAAGACGTCGAACAGTGGATCGAGGTTGTCGCCGTCGGGATTCTCGCCATTGGCGGGTTCGACCGTGCTGGCGACTCCGGCACGCCCCGATGCGTACAGCGTCGGAAGTCCGAGGGCGTGTTCGGCGGCCTTCTGCGCCTCGGAATCCAGATCGGTGGCGACGTCGAGCAGCAGGTCGTGACTTTCCGACACAACCTCGGCAATTCGGGCGTCCGGACGGTCGGTCTTATTCACCACCAGGATCACCGGCAGGTGGGCGGCCAATGCCTTGCGCAGCACGAAGCGAGTCTGTGGCAGTGGGCCTTCGGAGGCGTCGACCAACAGCAGCACGCCGTCGACCATGGACAGTCCGCGTTCCACCTCGCCGCCGAAGTCCGCGTGGCCTGGGGTATCGATGACGTTGATCACGGTCTTGCTGCCATCGGGGTTACGGCGGTGCACCGCGGTGTTCTTGGCAAGGATGGTGATGCCCTTTTCCTTCTCCAGATCGCCGGAGTCCATCAACCGCTCGACGGCGTCGTCACCGCGGTGGCTCAGCGCCCCCGACTGCCGAAGCATCGCGTCGACCAGGGTCGTCTTGCCGTGGTCAACGTGCGCCACGATGGCGACGTTTCGGAATTCGTGCCGGGAGTTCGGGCTAGTCACGACTGTGATTGTCGCAGTGCGGGTACCGGTTCGCGAAAACGTGTGAGCTGATCAGCCGGCGAGATGGCTGCGCAACTCGGGTAGCCAGGCCTTGTCAGCGGGCACCCAGGGCAGGTCAAAGAGTTCGGTCGCCTCAACCCAGCGCAGCGCGCCGTGGTCATGGGCCACCAGTGTTCCGCCGGTCTGAGTCACCAGATAGGCCCGCAGAACCAGCGCATCCCCGATCGCCACATCCGCCCCGATCCGCTCACCCACCACCACATCCACACCGAGTTCTTCTCGTAATTCCCGCACCAGTGCCTGCGTTTCGGTCTCCCCCGCCGCCACCTTGCCACCGGGAAGTTCCCACAACCCGGCCAACTCCGGGGGTCGTTGACGCTGCGCGACCAACAAAGCCGGGCCGACAATCAGAGCCCCGGCGACGACGACCTGCATATCGGGTGACGGTATACCGTAATCAGCATGGCCGTGTTGAACGATGACGAAGTGGACGCCGCCGCCGGGAAACTGGATGGGTGGCAGCGAATCGATGGTGCGCTACGCCGGTCGGTGACGTTTCCCGAGTTCCTCGACGGGATCGAGGCTGTTCGCTGGGTGGCTGAGCACGCCGAGCGGGTCGACCATCATCCCGATATTGATATCCGTTGGCGCACCGTCACTTTCGTGCTCGTCACGCATTCCGAGGGCGGAATCACTGACCGGGATGTGCAGCTGGCTCAGGAGATTGACGGGATCCTCGCGACGCTCCGCTAGCGGCGATCCACCCGAGGGTGGCCAGCGTGGCAAGGATGTACACCAGCCCGGTCCAGGCCAGAAACCACGGCCTCCCGATCTGCCAGATGGTCGGCTGGGCGAAACTCAGTAGCCATGGCACCCCAACAAGGGTCAACACCAGCCAGCCCCAGCCGAGCACCCGCGCGCCGGGGCGCGTCCGCCAGGGGCCGTCCAGCAGCCAGATCATCAACGGCACCAACCAGATCCAGTGATGCGTCCAGGAGATCGGCGAGATCAGCAGTCCGAACAGTTGAACCACCAGAAGTGATCCCAGCCGGTCGCGTTGCTCCCCCGAATCGGCACCGAGGGCGCGCCAGGCGAGCAAGGCCAGGACCGCGGTCGCGGTGATTGCGGCCACCACCAGCGGGCCGTAGCCCGCATCGTGGCCCACAATGCGCGAGAGACCGCCCCGCCACGACTGGTTGAACGAGGTCCCGATCGGACCGATCCGACTCGCGTCACCCAGCAGGTCGGTGAAATAGAAGCGGGCCTGCCCACCGATGGCGACGATCGATAATGCAACTGTTGCGGCAAACACCAATATCGCGAAAAGCGCTGTGCCCCAGCGCCGTACACCCAAAAAATAGAGACCGGTGATCGCTGGAGTGAGCTTGATTCCGGCCGCTAGTCCGACAAGCAGGCCCGACAACCACCACCGCGCGCTACAGGCCGCCCACAACACCGCGAGCACGAGGATCACATTGATCTGCCCGTAATCGAAAGTACTGCGGAGGGGCTCAGTCCAGATTGCGATCGCCGTCCACAACATGGCCGTGCGCCGGGAGCCCTCCGAAAGTCCGAGCAGGCGCTGGCTGAGCCGGACCACACCGTAGAGGGCCGCGATGGTGCCCAGTTGCCAGCACGCCGCGACCAGTCCGAAAGGCAGCAGGCTCAGCGGGTAGAACACCAGCGCGGCGAACGGCGGGTAGGTGAAGGGCAAAGGGAAGTCCGGCGTCTGGTCGGCATAGACGTAGGAATACAGCGTGCCCGGCACGTCGAGAGTCGCCGCGCCGCCGAGGTAGACGTGCAGGTCCACGAAGTTCGCGCCGTTGGGCACCAGGTAGGTCCAGGCGAGTCGGGCCGCCACGCTGACCAGGAGCAACAGTGGTGCCAGCACGCTCAGGCGCCCGTCCGCGGGCCGTCCCAGTGAGCCGATGCGCACCGCATGACTCTATAGACGGCCCCATGTCACCGAAGACCATCGCTCGCGTAACGGTTGAGTAACCGCCACTCGTGTCACTTGAGTAACTCCTGTAACTGGCTACCTTCGGGTTTCAGGACCTGCAATATAAGGAGTGGGATCACATGTCACGTTTCGCAAAACTGTTCGCCGCCAATGCGATTGCAGCTGCCGGATTGTGCTCGGCCGCTGTCGCCCTGAGTTCGGTCGCGGCGGCAGAGCCCGCCCTTCCGCCGATCATGCCGGATGTGCCCGCACTGGGCATGATCCAGCAGCTGGCCTCCAATCCCGCCGGCATCGGCGCGGTGCTGCAGACCGCAGCCACCGCACTGAGCGGCGCGTCGTCGATCGTGGGTGGCCCTGCGACCGGGTCGACACTTCCGGTCTCGCCCATCAACGTGCCGGGCGCCGCTCCGGTTGCGCCACCGGCGGTCTCGACCAACCCGATCGCGGAATACCTTCCGCTTCTCAACCAAATCGGCATCCCCGGCAACCTCGTCAACCTCGCGCCGTCTCAGATGCCGTTCCCGATCCAGATCGGCTCGACGCCGGGCATCTCGCCTGCTCCGGTCGCAGCACCGGTGACGCTTCCGCCTGCCGGAGCCGTCGCCCCGATCGCCCCGGCTCCGCCGGCCGGCGGGGTCCTCAATCCGCTGCCCCTGCTGTCCGCTCTGCCCTGACCCGCACACCATCTGACTGGGGAATACCGTGTCACAGATCTCCAAGCTGGCCACTGGCCTGACCGCCACCGCGTTCGCTATGACCGCGGTGTTGCTCAGTCCGGCCGCGGCAGCTGACCCAACGATCCCGTTGGATCCGGGTCAGCTGCCGGGCTTGGAGGCGGTACAGAGCCTCAGCCCGATCATCCAGCAGGCTGCAGCCACACCGTCGTCGGCTCAGCAACTCCTGCTGGCCGCGGCCTCGCAGCTCGCCGGTAACGCCACCACGCCGGGCGGTTCTGCGGCTCTGGCTGACGCGGTCACCCGGTTCGTCCAAAACGGGGGTCCCGCCGGTCTGGCGTCGGTCCTCCCCTCGGGCGCCCTCCCCTCGGGCGCGCTCCCCTCGGGCGCCCTCCCCTCGGGCGCCGTCCCCGAGCAGTCGGTGACCGGACTCCCACACGGCACCATGCCGTTGATGACACCCGGCACCGGAAACGGACCGATCCCACTGGAACTGCATGTACCCGCACCCGGTGCGATTCCCGGAACCGAGGCCCACCTCCCCACCGGTATCGATCCGGCGTACGCGGCCGGACCCGTTGCACTCGCAACACCCGCCGACGCCATGCCCGCCGGCGCGATGCCTGAGGTGTCACGCATGGTCGCCCCGGCTGCATCGCCTGTCGAGACGGTCGCGGTGGCGGCTGCACCCGCCCCGGTCGCGACACCCTCATTCGACCCCAACAGCCCTCCGACCCAGGACTTCCTGTATCCGTCGATCAGCAGTGGCTGCCTCAAAGATGGCGGCAACGTCATCGCGGCTGCGCTGTCCGTCGCCGGTCCGGCGAAGATTCCCACCCCGGGCCCGGGCCCCGGCCAGACGGCCTATGTGTTCACTGCAGTGGGAACTCCGGCGCCTGCCGCTGAGCAGAAGTTGCCGCTCAACGTCACCTGGGTCAATCTGACCACCGGCCGCTCGGGCAGCGCGCCGCTGAAGCCCAACCCCGGCATCAACCCCGAGGGTCCGACCACATTGACCGCCATCGTGGACACCGGTTCGGGCAGCATCATGTCGACGATCTTCGGTCAGGTGACCACCGTGGACAAGCAGTGCACCTTCATGCCGACGATCGGTTCTTCTGTCGTACCGTGACGCTCGCGCCGGCTAGTTAGCCATGAAGAGCTAGTAAGCCATGAAGAGAATATGTTCCCGCTCGTACTCCATCCCCGGATGAACCTCGGCTAGATGCGCCAGGGCAAGCTCCACCAATTCGTCTTCATCCTTGCCGCGGATCGCTTCACCACACGGGCAGTTGAGATGAGTCTTCATTCTTGGTCTCCAATTCCTTACACCTTGGCTCCGGCAGCCTTGGCAGCCTTCATTTTCTTCTTGTACGCCCGCACCTGATCCAGCGATCCCTTATCCACCACATCCGCGACCGACATGTGGGTGCCATCCCGACCGTAGTCGCCGGCCGCCGCGCGCCAGCCCTTCGGAGTCACCCCGTACTGCTTGCCGAGCAACGCGAGAAAGATTCTGGCCTTCTGCTCGCCGAAACCCGGCAGTGCCTTGAGCCGACGCAGAACCTGGGGGCCGTCAGGGTCGCCCTCGGTCCACAGTCCGGCGGTGTCACCGTGGTAGCGCTCAACGATCTCGCGGGCAAGATCTTGGACCCTCTTGGCCATCGAACCCGGAAAGCGATGTACCGCGGGAGTTTGCGCACAGGCCGCGGCGAAGCGCTCGGGATCGGCCTCGGCGATCAGGCCTGCGTCGAAACCGCCCAGGCGGTCAGCGATTTTCTTCGGCCCTGCGAAGGCAACCTCCATGGCAATCTGCTGGTCAAGCAACATCCCAACCAGCAGCGCGAACGGATCCTCGGACAACAGGGCGTCGGCGACGGGATCCTGTGTCAGTTGCAGTCGCGCCATGACACCAGTTTAGGCATCAACTGCCGAGGAGAGGTCGGAGTCTCGGCACCGCACGAGGGTCCGAGGCCGCACAATGACAATGTTTAGGCGCTGCCGCTCCGATATCTAGGCGCTGCCGCTCCGGCGGCGGAACTCGCGCCGATTCTCCACCGCACCGTGGGCACGCACCTGCCTGCCGCCGATGTCCTTGTGATCGACGTTGCCCGCCGACTTCGCCTTCTTGCGTTCCAGTGCCTCGCGGAACTTGCGCTTGGTCTCGTCGCCCGGAGTCTCGTCGCTCGGAGTCTCATCGCTCGGATCAATCTCTGATTCGGCCATGGAAGCAGGGTAACCCAGGGCCTCCACGCCCGGTTGTTTCAGCGCATCCCGGGGGGCATGCCGTAGAGATGGCTGATCGGTAGCCGCAACAGCACCCGCCTGTCGATGACCATGGCATTGCGGTAGTCGTCCCAGTCCGGGTGCTCGCCGGCGACATTCCGGTACAGCGAAATCAGCGCCTCGACGGTGTCATCATCGGGCGTCGTGGCCGGCGGACTCAACACGGCGTCACCCTCGGCGACCGCATACGACCAGCCGTCGGCGGAACTCACCAGAATCGACGCCCGAGCGTCGCGGCGCAGGTTGCGCGTCTTGGCCCGCGGTTCGGTGACCGACACCTCGATGGTCAGGGTGCGCGGGTCGAAGTGATAGGTCACGTTGGACAGCTGGGGGCGGCCGTCGCGCTTGATCGTTGCCAGAATTCCCAAGGAATTACCGGCAATCACCGCGAGGAGCTTGTCATCAAAGACGTGACGTGTCATGAGGCCGAGCCTACGTGGACGCTCGCCGGTAAGCTGAAAACCAAATGGACCGCCCCACCGAGCCCAGTGCGTCACTCACCGGAGTCTCCGAAACCGCACTGATGACACTTAATGGCCGGGCCAACCAGGCCGGCCTGCCCGATGCCATCATCGAAGACCCGATGGCCATCCGATTGCGCGACGCGTTAACGACCACCTACGGCGTCGATTACGACAAGTTCGGCCTTCGCGGCCAGGAGATGGCGTTGCGCTCATTGGCCGTCGACAAGTGCGCCATCGCCTACCTGCGCGCGCACCCCAAAGCCACGGTCGTGGCGCTCGCCGAGGGTTTCCAAACCAGCTTCTGGCGCCTCGACACAGCAATTCCCGATGCGCAGTTCCGGTGGATCTCGGTGGACTTTCCGCAGGTGATCGAACTGCGCGAGCGCCTGCTGCCGCCGTCCCCGCGCATCACCAATCTCGGCCAGTCCGCCCTGGACTACAGCTGGATGGATCGGGTCGACGCATCAAACGGAGTGTTCATCACCGCCGAGGGTCTGCTGATGTACCTGCAGCCGGATGAAGCGATGGACTTGATCGCGCAGTGCGCCAAGCGGTTTCCCGGCGCCGAGATGTTCTTCGACCTTCCCCCGACGATCATCAAGAAAGTGGCACCCAACGGAATCCGCGCCTCCAAGAACTACCGCGTACCGCCAATGCCGTTCAGCCTCTCGATCAACGAATTGTCTGCGTTGGTTGGCTCGATACCCGGATTGACGGCCGTGCATGACATTCCCATGCCGAAGGGCCGGGGGTTCATCTTCAATACGGTGTTCCCGGGCTTCTGGGGGTTCGGTCCGATGAAACGGTTTCGGGGCGTCTACGCCCTGCTCGAATTCGGCTGAGCGCGAGATCCATTCAGCTGAACTCGCCCTCGAGGTAGCGCACCGCATCGGACTTGCCAAGCCCGAGCGCTCGGGCCGCCTCCGCATAGGTATGCGCTGCGGCAGCCATGGTGGCGTCGGCGGGATCAGAACGAGCGACATAGGTGCCCTTGCGACCGCGGGTTTCGACGATGCCGGCACTCTCCAACTCCCGATAGGTGCGCGCGACAGTGTTCACCGCCAATCCGAGGTCTCCGGCCAACTCCCGAACGGTGGGCAAGCGGGCACCCGCAGCCAGCCTGCCGTCTCGAACAGCGTCGATCACCGCACGGCGCAACTGATCGAACAACGGTGCCGCCGAGTCGTGATCGACCCGCAGCCATCGCACCGGTTCTGCCACGTGATTCAGTATCGCCGATACCGGCTATCTTGGGGATGTGCGTATCGCGGTGCTCAGCGGGGCGGGGATCTCCGCCGAAAGCGGGGTTCCCACGTTCCGGGACGATGCGACTGGTTTCTGGTCGAAATACGACCCGTATGAGTTGTCCAGCACCGACGGATGGCAGCGCCACCCCGAGCGGGTGTGGGCCTGGTACCTGTGGCGACATCATCTGGTGCAAGAAGTCGCTCCCAACGATGGCCACCGCGCGGTAGCGGACTGGCAGGACTTCGCCGACGTCACCGTGATCACCCAGAATGTCGATGACCTCCATGAGCGGGCCGGCAGCCGAACTGTGCACCACCTGCACGGCAGTCTGTTCGAGTTCTGGTGCGACACCTGCGGGTCGCGCTATCACCGGCCGCTACCCGATATGGCGGAGCCGGAACTGGAAAAGATGCCTCCGTCGTGCGAGTGTGGCGGGCTGATCCGACCGGGGATTGTGTGGTTTGGCGAGGCGTTGCCCGACGAATCCTGGCAGGCCGCCGTGGAGGCGGTCGCACATGCCGATGTGATGGTGGTGGTGGGCACGTCGGGAATCGTCTACCCGGCCGCCGGCCTGCCGGAATTTGCACTGGCGCAAGGCACACCGGTGATCGAGGTCAACCCACAGCCCACGCCGCTGTCGGAATCGGCCACGCTGAGCCTGCGGGAGAGCGCCGGGGCGGCACTGCCGACCTTGCTGCAGCGCTTGCCTGCTCTGCTCGGTGACTCGCCTACGCGTTCTTGACCGCGCGTCCGAGCGCAATCTCGGATACTGGAAGCGGAACCCAGGCCGGAAATGTCCACTGATGCCGCGCCGCCTCGACAGTGAACCCTGCCCCACTGATCGTGCGTTCGGTGTGGCGGTGGGTATGACAGTTGCCGGCGATCCTCGGCCAGACGGTGAAATCTGCGAGACGCTGCAGACCTCCGCGCCAGCCCGAGCTGGCGATGTGCTCGAAGTAGCGCAGCTCTCCTCCGGGTTTGAGTACCGAATTCAGTTGGCGGAGAACCGCATCGGGATCATTGACCGAGCACAACACCAGCGAACAGACAACCGCGTCGAACGGCTCGGTGGCGGGCATGCTTTCGATGGTGGATTCGATCACCGTCACCGGCACCGAGGCGCCGACCGCGGCCTCACGGGCTATCGGCGCCAAGAGCGTTTCAGGTTCCAGCGCTACCACCTCGGCGACGGTGTCCGGGTAATGGGCGAAATTGGTGCCGGTGCCAGCGCCGACCTCGAGCACTCGGCCGGAAAGGCCCGCCAGGTTCTCGCCGCGCAACTTGCGCAACAACGGCGTCTCATGCGCGGACATCACAGTCCACATCCGCGCGAAGAACGGGTGGTCCAGTGTCTTGCCGGGGTTTGACGACTTCTCGGTCATTGGCCTCACCCTAGCCACGGGATCAGCCGCCGTCCCGAACCCCCACCGCCGCGCGGTGCCGGCCGCCGGTACCCATCCGCTCGGGCGGCTCTTCACTGATACCGATGCGCTGGTGCAAGCGGGCCAGGGGGCCCGGTGACCACCAGTTCCACCGGCCCATCACCCGCATGAATGCCGGCAGCAGGGCCATCCGGACCAGGGTCGCGTCGACCAGCACCGCCAGCGTCAGGCCCAGGCCGAAGATCCGCATGAACGACACCTGGGCGGCGATTAGCGCAGCGAATGCGATCGACATGATCAACGCGGCCGCAGTGACCACCCGCCCGGTACGTGCCAGTCCCAGCGCCACGGCCTCGTCGCTACCGGCGTTCGTCTTCGGTAGCTCCAGCCAGTACTCCCGGATGCGTGCGAGCAGAAACACCTCGTAGTCCATCGAGAGTCCGAACGCCACGCAGAACAACAGCACCGGCATGTTGGCTTCCATCGTGCCGGTCGGCGTGGTGCCCAGCGCGCCCAGATGGCCATCCTGAAAGATCCACACCAATGCACCGAAGGCCGCGGACAGTGAAAGCAGGTTCATCACAATCGCTTTCAGCGGCAGCACCACACTCCCGGTCAGCAAGAAGAGCAGCACCAACGTGATCACACCGATCAAACCCAGCACTATCGGCATCCGCGAGGTGATTGCCGCGACACTGTCCCGGTTGACTTGGGCACCGCCACCGATAAGTACTTCACGCCCAGCCGGTTCGGCTACCGCATGCAGCCGGTCAAGCTGGACTTTGGATGCATCGGAAAAAAGTTCGGCCGTACTGCGCACGGAGAGAAACGCACTGCCGTCTGCCATACCGGTGGGCGCTGAGGGTGGTCCGATTTTGTTGCCCGCCACGAATGTGCCGCCGGGAGCGGACACCAGCGACACCTCAGGCACCCTGGACAGATCGGCGGCGTAGCGGTCAAACTCGGCCGGGCTGGCACCGGTGGCGTCCGGTATCACCATGCTCACAGCAGTGTTGAAGTTGCTCGCGAAGTCATTCCGAAGTTGGTCACCGACCTGATGGGCAGAGGCACTCTTCGGCAGTACGCGATCATCAGGATTGCCGAATTCGATCCGCAGGAACGGAACCCCCAGCAGCATCAGCAGGGCGACGATCGCGGTGCCGACGGGAATGGCCCGTCCCATGACGAACTTCGTTGAGCGATACCAGAACTGCCGCTCCACCGGTTTGTCTACCGGCTCCGGGCGCCGCAGCACACGGCGCACCAGGCGGCGGATGTCGAAGGACTCCAGCCGAGCACCGAGCACGACGATTGCCGCCGGCGTGACGATGACCGCCGCTGCCGCGGCAAACGCCACCGTCGCGATACCGGAGTAGGCGAACGATTTGAGAAAGTACATCGGAAAGAGCATCAATGCGGCAAGCGACAACGCCACCGTCACCGCTGAGAACAGCACCGTCCGCCCCGCGGTGCTCATGGTGCGCACCAGTGCTGCCTCGCGAGTGGCGCCGGCGGCCAACTCGTCGCGGAAGCGACTCAGGATCAGCAGGGTGTAATCAACCGCCAGCGCCAGACCCAGAGCGGTGGTGATGTTGAGCGCGAAGATGGACACCTCGGTGAAGCTGGTGATCAGACGCAGTACCGACATCGCGCCCAGGATCGACATCAAGCCGACCATCATGGGTAGGGCGGCGGCGACCAATCCGCCAAAAACCCACACCAGCACCAGAAAGCTCAGCGGAACCGCAATCGACTCCATCCGCACAAGGTCGCGCGTGGTCTGCTCGGTGATCTGCCGATAGATCATGGCCGTGCCGCCGGCCCGGACCACCACCCCGTCGCGCTCGCCGATCACCTCCCCGGCCAGCGACGCGGCATACCCCTGGGCTTTGTCCTCGCCGCCTGCCACGGTGGCCACGATCAGGCCGGTCTTGCCGTCCTTGCTGATCAATTCTTGAGCCGCGGCTGGAGGCGAGGTCCACGGCGAGGTCACGCCGAGCACGTTCGGCGAAGCATCAAGGCGAGCGGCAATATCAGTCCCGGCGATCCGGGCGCGGCCGTCATCAACGCCGGCGGGGTCGGTGACCGTGATGAGCAGTTGCTGATCGCTCTGGTCGAATTTCTCGCTGAGAATGCGGCCCGCATGGGCGGACTCGGAGGTGGGGTCCTGGAAACCGCCCGCCGAGAGGTGATTCGCCACCGGAATTCCGAAGATCGCCGTGGCGACCATCAGCAGTGCGGCGATGGCCAGGATCCACCGCGGCGAGCGAAGAGCCCGCTGGGCGATTCTGTGCAGCACAGCCCCTATCCTCCCCTACGCCCAGCTAACTGCCCGACGCAACCAGTGTTCCGCGGCTCCCCAGGGTGGTCAACTGGTCTCGATGGCGGTAACCCGCCGGTAAGAATTGCCACCATTTTCCGAACCGTGACTCAACGTTTCCTTAAAAGAGACTAATAAGGTCAGGGTCATGTGGATCGACGACAACAGTGCCGATGTCATCAAAGTGGACTTCGAAGCGCTTTATCACGGCGACTTCCTCGTGGAGGGTGACACCTCCGAGCAGTTCGAGGACGCGTCCCCGCTGGCCAACGCCAGCTGACCGACGTCGGCCGTAACTGGCCGCGTTCGTCCTGCGTGGCTTAACGTCGCGCCGAGCCTCACTCACGCATGCACAGTGCCCGCCTGGTTTCAGGCGGGCACTTTCGCGTATGGGCTACATATGCACCCGGAACTGTCCTGATCAGGCCTTCGCGTCCAACCTGACCATGCCCGCAAGACGGCCCGTGATGATGTCCTCAGCCTCTGTGACGATCCGGCTGACCAGCTCGCCGACCGTCGGGATGTCATGGATCAGTCCCATCACGGTGCCCACCGACCAGATCCCGGCGTCGAGGTCACCCTCGTCGAAGACGCGCCGGCCCCGCGTTCCGGCCACCAGATCCTTCACCTCGTCGAACTGACCGCCGCCGGCGAGAATCTCGACCACCTCGCGGGACACCGCGTTGCTGGCAACGCGAGCGGTGTTATGCAGGCTCCGGAAAATCAATTCGGTGCCGCGCTCATCACCGTCGACGATGGCCTGCTTGACGTTCTGATGGATACAGGATTCGACGGTGCACATGAACCGGGTACCCATATTGATCCCATCGGCGCCCAATGCCAGCGCTGCCACCAGTCCGCGGGAGTCACCGAAGCCACCGGAGGCGATCATCGGGATCTCGATCTCCTTGGCCGCCGCCGGGATGAGCACCAGGCCTGGGACGTCGTCCTCACCGGGGTGTCCGGCGCACTCGAACCCGTCGATGCTGATGCCGTCCACGCCCAGGCTCTGCGCCTTGACGGCATGGCGCACCGAGGTGCACTTGTGCAGCACTTTGATGCCGTTGTCGTGGAAGATCGGTAGATGCGGTGCCGGGTTTGAACCAGCGGTCTCGACGATCTTGATGCCCGCATCGACGATGACCTGCCGGTACTCATCGTAGGGCGGCGGATTGATCGCGGGCAGGATCGTGAGATTGACCCCGAACGGCTTGTCGGTGAGATCGCGGGTTTTGGCGATCTCGTTGGCGAGATCGGTTGGTGTTGGCTGAGTCAACGCGGTGAGAAAGCCGAGTGCCCCCGAATTAGCAACGGCGGCAACCAATTCGGCACGACCGACCCATTGCATACCGCCCTGGGCTATTGGGTGCTCGATATCGAACACCTCGGTGAACTTGGTGATCAGTGTCATGTGGTGAGTCCTCTTTCTGCGTTGTTAGCGCGGTGCCATGCGAATGGCGCCGTCGAGACGGATCACCTCGCCGTTCAGCATCGGATTCTCGACGATGTGCACGGCCAGCGCACCGTATTCGGCCGGGTTGCCCAGCCGTGAGGGGTGCGGCACCTGCGCGCCCAGCGAGGCCTTGGCCGGCTCGGGTAAACCCGCCAGCAGCGGGGTGTCGAACAGCCCGGGCGCGATGGTCATTACGCGGATCTGCTTATCGGCGAGGTCGCGGGCAATCGGCAGGGTCATACCGACCACACCACCCTTGGATGCCGAGTAGGCCGCCTGCCCGATCTGACCGTCGAACGCCGCGACCGACGCCGTGTTGATGATGACGCCGCGTTCTTCCCCGACCGGATCGTTCTTGACCATCCGCTCAGCGCCCAGGCGCAGCACATTGAATGTGCCGACGAGGTTGATGTTGACGATCCGGGCGAACTTGTTCAGCGGGTAGACCCCGCCCTTGCCGAGGACGCGGATCGCGTCGCCGGTGCCGGCGCAGTTGACCACGATGCGAACCGGACCCATGGTCTCGGCGAGATCGAACGCCTTGGCCACCGCCTCCTCGTCGGTCACATCGGCCGGCGCGAAGCGCACCCGATCGCCACCCGGCCCGGAGTTCAAGTCGGCAGCCACGTCCTCGCCCTTTGAGGACGGTAGGTCAAGGATGACCACCTTCGCACCCTCATCCAGCAGTGCCTTCGTGGTCGCCAAGCCCAGGCCTGAGGCGCCGCCGGTGATGACCGCTACCGCGTCCTTGATCTCCACGTATGTGATCCTTTCGCTCAATCCGAATTGCCGACCCGGGGCCGAGTCGACCTACTGGTTGGTTGGGGACTATACCCAGTCGCGTAACACGGCCTCGGTGTCGGCTCCCGGAACGCCGGGCGAGGTCGGCTTGTCCGGCACCGTGCGGGAGAACCGCGGCGCCGGCGCCGGGAAGATCGAACCCGCCTCGGTGTAGAAGGTGCCCCGCTCGGTGTTGTGCGGTTCGGTCTCGATCTCGGCGAAAGACAGCACCGGGGTCACGCACGCGTCGCTGTCGGCGAAAATCCTCGCCCAGTGGTCGCGGTCGTGCGCGCCGAACGTCGTGGTGAAGATCGCCCGGAGCTCAGGCCAGCGGGTGACATCGTTCTGAGCGGGCAACGCGGCGGCGTCGAGGCCGAGTTTCTCGAGCAGTTCGGCGTAGAACTGCGGCTCGATCGAGCCCACCGCAACGTAGCGTCCGTCGGCGCACTCATAGGTGTCGTAGTAGGGCGCGCCGGTGTCGAGCATGTTGGTACCGCGCACATCACTCCACAGTCCGGTGTGCCGAAACGCGTACATCATCTGAGCAAGAACGCTTGAGCCGTCAACCATCGCGGCGTCAATCACCTGGCCCTTACCGGATTTCTCCCGCTCCCACAGCGCCGACAGGATGCCGATGAGCAGGAACATCGAGCCTCCGCCGAAATCGCCGACCAGATTCAGCGGCGGCACCGGACGCTCGCCGGCCCGGCCGATGGCGTGCAGGACGCCGTTAAGCGAGATGTAGTTGATGTCATGGCCGGACTGTTGACTGCGGGGCCCGGTCTGACCCCAACCGGTCATTCGCGCATAGACGAGCCGTACGTTGACCTTCGCGCAGTCCTCCGGTCCCAATCCGAGCCGTTCGGTGACACCGGGACGGAAGCCCTCGATGAACACATCAGCTTTCGCGATCAGGCTCAGGATCCGGTCGCGGTCCTCCGGGCTTTTGAGGTCCGCTGCCACCGAACGCCGGTTGCGTAGCGAGTAGTCCTTGCTGGGCTGAGTTTTCGGCGGCGTGCTCGGACGCTCCACCCGCACCACATCAGCGCCGAGGTCGCCAAGGATCATCGCGGCGTGCGGACCCGGGCCGATCCCGGCCAGTTCAACGACTCTCAATCCCGTCAGTGGTCCCGCCATCATCTTCCGCCCTTCGTCAGAGAAGCCCACTCTTTGTACCTCGCGCGCACCGGATCCCTACAGCGGGTCTACCGTGCAGCCATGAATTACACAGGAATCGGAGATCTCACGGTCGGCTTCGACGGCGGTGTGCTGTCGTTGACTTTCAACCGGCCTGACAGCCTGAACTCACTGACCGAGGCCATGCTCAAGACGGTTGCCGACACCCTTGAGCGTGCGGCCACCGATCCTGACGTCAAAGTGGTTCGACTCGGCGGGGCCGGACGCGGATTCAGCTCGGGCGCAGGTATCAGCGCGGACGATCAAGCAGCCGCGACGGTGTCGATGACGGTGGACCCGTTGCTTGCCGAGGCCAATCGCGCCGTGCGGGCCATCGCGGCATTGCCCAAGCCCGTGGTCGCGGTGGTTCACGGCCCAGCCGCGGGCGTGGGGGTCTCACTGGCATTGGTCTGCGATGTCGTACTGGCGTCGGAGAAGGCGTTTTTCCTCTTGGCGTTCACCAAAATCGGACTGATGCCCGACGGCGGGGCCTCGGCCCTGGTGGCCGCCGCGATCGGCCGGATCCGGGCGATGCGGATGGCCCTGCTGGCCGAGCGCATCACGGCGGCTGAGGCCTTCGAGTATGGCCTCGTCAGCGCGGTCTACCCACACGACGATCTCGAGACCGCTGCCGAGGCGGTGATAGCGACTTTGGTGTCCGGGCCGGCGGTGGCGTTGCGCAGGACGAAGCAGGCCATCAACGCCGCAACGCTGACCGAACTGGACGCCGCGATCGACCGCGAGGTGGAAGGACAACTGGGCCTTATCCATTCGCGAGATTTCGTCGAGGGCACCAAGGCTTTTCAGCAGCGTCGCACCGCCAATTTCACCGACGTGTGAGCCTGCGCTACAACCCGAATATCGGCGGCAGTGCCAGCACCATGATCAGCCCCCAGACCAGGTGGGTGAGGACCGGTGCCAGTACACCACCGGTGGCCCGACGCTCGCAGGCGCAGACCGTTCCCAAGATCAGAGCGGCGAAGCCCAGCATGGCGTTGCCACTGGCCGACGATGCGCACACGTACAGCAGAGTCGAAATCGCCACCGGGTAAAATCGGCCGAGTGCGGTATAGAGCGCACCCCGGAAAAACAACTCCTCGGCGACGCCGTTGAACAGGGCGATCAGCACGATGAAACCCAGATGGCCGTGATTGGTGTACTCAAGCACCCGGGTGATGCGATCGGCGATCGGCGGGATCTCCCGCGCCACCAGCCCACCGGCCAGAAAGACGGCGCCCAACAGCAGCCCGACCGTGATCCCGGTAAGCGCCGGACGCTGATTTCGCCCACGCCAGTTGATACTGCCCAGATGCAGTGGTCCGGACAGGAATGCGCCCACGGTCCACACCGCGCCCAACGACACGGCTGATACGAAGAACGATTGATCGCCGGGCCGACTTCGCAGCGAGTAGCCGAGCAACACCGCGCCGATCACCAGGACCACGCAGACGATCAGGCGCCGCCGGCGTACCACCGAGGGCCTCTCCTGCTGCGGCGCAGCGGCGTTGGTGGCAGCCGCCCGGATCTCACCCGGAATCGTCACGCGGTCACCGGATCCAGATCGCTGCACCGCGGCTGAACCAGGACGCCCATGACGTTAACGGTACGAAATATTTGCGCCGAATAGGTGACGCAAGGCTGACGTCGCCGCATCAGCCCTGCACGGCTCCGCGGTGCAGGTCGACGAGATGTTCGTAGACGGTGGCATTGTGCCGGTTTGCGGCGACTTCGGCGTCGCTCAGTTCACGGCGGACCTTGCCGGGCACCCCGGCCACCAGGGAGCGCGGCGGCACCACGACGCCCTGGGGCACCAGCGCGCCAGCTGCCACCAGCGATCCCGCGCCGATGATGGCGCCATTGAGGATGATCGCGCCCATGCCGACCAGCACGCCGTCGCCGATCGTGCAGCCGTGCAGCACTGCGTTGTGGCCCACGCTGACGCCGGCCCCCACGTGCACCGGAAAACCAGGGTCTACGTGCACCGTCACCCCGTCCTGGATATTGGTACCGGCGCCAATCTCAATCACCTCGGCCTCCGCCCGCAGCGTCGCCGAGTACCAGACGCCTGCCCTGGCGGCCAGCCGCACCTGACCGATCAGGCTGGCGTTGGGCGCAACCCAGGATTCCGGGTCCAGCTGGGGGGTGTGACCGGCAACTGTCACGATCAGCGGTTCGGCCATGGCGTCAATCGTAAGGCCGTCCTGGACAGCAACGATAACGACCTGGGAGTTCGGCAACCAGATCGCCGTTTTGGGTAACGAAACCCGCTCCGACTACGATTCCACAGGCGTTACGCGAAGACCTAACGACTCAGGAGAATTGACGTGAGCCCTCGTACCAAGACCCTAGGCGTCGTCGCGGCGATCGCCGCGATCGCCGTCGCGGTTCCCACCGCCGTGCAGGCCTACGCCGACCCAGCACCGGGTGATCCCGCGACACCGACGACCGCGACCCCGGCTCCGACGTCCACCAAGGTGCCCGACCCGCAGGGTCCTGGCTGTGATGCCTACCGCAGTCAGGTGCCCACCGGCGCCGGATCCATTCCGTCTATGGCGGTTCAGACTGCATCCCAGGCCATCGCCAGCAACCCAGATCTGAGCACCTTCAGCGCTGCGATCTCCGGCAAGCTGAATCCCGATATCAACATTGTCAGCGTGCTCGACGGCGGCCCCTACATCGTCTTCGCGCCGACGGACGCCGCGTTCTCCAAGCTCGACGCGGCCAGCCTTGAGACGCTCAAGACCGATCCGCAGGTGCTGCTGCCGACGCTCTTCTATCACATGGTGCTCGGCAATGTCGGCCCCGCGAATGTCGCAGGCAAGATGCCGACCCAGGACGGCCGACCCGTGGTCGTCACCGGTAAAGACGGGGACATCAAGGTCAATGGCAATCGGGTGACATGTGCTTACGCCGCACGCGGTGCCTACGTCTACATGATCGACACCGTGCTGACCCCGCCGGACCCAACGTCGGCAAACGCGACACCCACTTCGGGGACCGAGACGGCCACCACGACGACACCGTCGGCCACAACCTCAGCGGCTCCGGCGACCGATCCGGCGGCTACCTCCGCGACGGAGTCGGCGGCGTCCCCGGCCAGCCAGGCACCTGCCGCACCGACCGAGTCGGCCGCTCCGGCCGATTCGGCGCCGAGCACGACGATCGCGCCGACGACGACCGCGAAGCCGGCCGCCTAGCTCAGCGCGCTTTCCAGACCGGCTGGCGTTTCTCGGCGAACGCCAGTGGGCCCTCCATGGCGTCCTCGGACCTGAACACGACGTTCATCTCGCGGTTGGAGCGGGCCCAAGACGCCTTCTCCGCGGTGATGGCGCCGTCGTCGGCTCCGACGGCCACCCGCTTGCTGGCCTGGACCGCCAGGGGCGCGTTGACGGTGATCGTCTGAGCCAGGGCGACCGCAGCCTCAAGTACCGACTCGCCGTCCGGTACCACCTCATTGATCAGGCCCCATCGCAGTGCCTCGTCGGCGGTGATGGGCTCGCCGGTGACGAGTAGTCGCATGGCGATCTTGCGGGGCAACTGCTCGACGATGCGAAACACCCCACCGGCCGCAGCGATCAGCCCACGCTTGACCTCGGGTAGACCGAACTTCGCACTTGACAGTGCCACCACCAGATCGCTGGCCAGTGCCAATTCCGTCCCGCCGCCGAGTGCGGTGCCGTTGACGGCGGCAATCGTCGGCTTGTCGATGAAGTGCTGGACATAACCGGCGAAACCCCATTCCGCGTGATCGGGGTGGAAGATGTTCTCCCGCCGCGAGATCGCCTTCAGGTCGGCCCCGGCACAGAATGACTTATCGCCGGCGCCGGTGATGACGACCGCCCAGATTTCCGGATCATCCTGCGCCTGTTGGAGCGCATCACCGACGCCGATGCTGACCGCGGCATTAACCGCGTTGCGCGCATCGGGACGATTGATGGTGATGATCAGGATGTTGCCCCGGCGCTCGGTGAGAGCGCCGGGGGCCTCTTGCTCAGCCATGCCTACAGCAACTCGAGAATGGTGGCGTTTGCCTGACCGCCACCCTCACACATGGTCTGCAGGCCGTAACGAATGTTGTTGTCCCGCATGTGATAAAGCAGCGTCGTCATGATCCGCGCACCGGAGCCGCCCAGGGGGTGGCCCAGCGCGATAGCGCCGCCATTGGGGTTCAGCTTGGACTCATCGGCGCCGATCTCCTTGAGCCAGGCCATCGGCACCGGAGCAAACGCCTCATTGACCTCGAAGACGCCGATATCGTCAACGCTCAACCCGGAACGCTTCAGCGCCTTCTGGGTGGCCGGAATCGGAGCGGACAGCATCATCACCGGATCGGCACCCGCCAGGCATGCGGTGTGCACGCGGGCAAGGGGCTTGAGGCCCAACGACTTTGCTTTCTCCGCCGACATGAACAGCAGCGCACCTGAGCCGTCGGAGATCTGCGAGGAGTTACCGGCGTGGATCACACCGTCCTCTTTGAACGCCGGCTTGAGTCCGGCCATCTTCTCCAGGGTGGTGCCCAGGCGGATGCCCTCGTCCTTGGTGATGACGTTACCGTCGGAATCCTTGATTCCA
>Ga0164295_10001386_pt1 | contig 20041 bp, 21 predicted proteins | sample GEODES006metaG_FD_111798 | JGI IMG/M metagenome (GOLD analysis project Ga0164295, IMG submission 111798) | Oligotrophic lake water microbial communities from Sparkling Lake, Wisconsin, USA - GEODES006 metaG | ecosystem: Environmental > Aquatic > Freshwater > Lake | place: USA: Sparkling Lake... | reverse complement strand
TGACTCACCCGGCCCAGACGATGTCCCAAGGAATACGACCATGATCGACGACCTGCGTGAAGAAGAGATCGTCAACAAGGTGGGAGGGCGCTTCAAGCTCTCCACGCTCATCCAGAAGCGTCTCGTGGCGCTCAACGCCGGCGGGCGTCCCCTCGTTGACACCGACAGCACCGACAAGATGCAGATCGTCATTGAGGAGATCAAGCAGGACAAGATCTACCTCGACACCTCCTCCAACCTCCGCATCACCGGCGCCTCGCCCGAAGCGGGTGGACCGCTCGACTTCGATCCGACCGATCTCTGACCAGCAGGCTGTGGATCAAGTGCCGGCCGACTGCACGAGGCGGTCGCGAGTGCGTAGCACTCGAGAAAACCGGAGGTTTTCCAGGTGGAAAAAGGTCATGGATGCCCTTTTCCACGGGTCGCTAGCTCTGCCATCGGTGGAGGATTCCTCGGCCGTTCGAGGAATCGCCCCCGGTACCCCTCTCCTCGCGGGGATGATGTCTCGGTGGGCGCTCCAGTGTCGGAAGGCGTTTTCGCCGGCCGTGAAATCATTGTGGGTGTGTCGGCAGGCATCGCTGCTTACAAGGCCGCGGCGCTGACGAGCTTGCTTGTGCAGCGGGGCGCCGGGGTGACGGCGGTGCTGACGCGGAACGCCCGGAAGTTCATTGGTGAGGCGACCTTCGCTGCCCTCACCGGTCGTCCGGTGGCAACGCGCGGCTTCGATCCCTCGTCGCATCCCCTCGGGGCCCACATCGAACTGGCCGCGAGGGCCGACTGCGTCGTCGTCGCGCCCGCATCGGCCGACTTTCTCGCCAAGGCCGCGCAGGGGAGCGCCGACGACCTGCTCACGACCCTCCTGCTGTGTGCCGAATGCCCGGTGGTTCTCGCGCCGGCGATGAATGCCGCGATGTGGGCAAAACCGGCCGTCCAGCGGAACGTGGCCCAGGTCGCGGCTGACGGCGCCCACATCGTGCCCCCGGGGAGCGGCTGGCTCTCGTGCCGCCAAGCGGGCGTGGGACGGATGGCCGAGCCGACCGAGATCGCCGCGGCGATCGAGGCTGTCCTCGCCGGCGCCGTTCGGCCGCGGAGGAATTGAGCGCTGCCGTGACACGCATCCTCCTCACCGCCGGTCCGACGCGGGCCTACATCGACGACGTCCGCTACCTCACCAATGGCTCGAGCGGAAGAATGGCGGCGGCCATCGCCCGCGCCGCGCTCGCCGCCGGACACGACGTGACGATCGTCAGCGGGCCAGTGGCCGTGGCCTATCCCCCGAAGGCACGCGTCGTTCCCGTCGTCTCGACCCGCGACATGCTTGCCGCCTGCCTCGTGGAGTTGCCGCACGTCGAGGGCGTGATTGCGGCGGCGGCTCCGTGCGATTTCGAACCGGCGGCCCGCGTCCCTGGCAAGATTCCGCGGAAGGGCTCGGGGCTTTCGCTCGTCCTCGAACCGACCCCCGACATCATCGCCACCCTCTCCCGCCGGGCCCGTCCGGAGCAGTGGATGGTGGCTTTCGCCCTCGAACCGGGCGGCGATCCACGGCGGGCCCTGGAGAAGATCGATGCCAAGGCGTGCGACTTGATCGTCGTCAACGACCTCTCTGCGGTGAATGCTGGGACGACGGCCGTCGCCGTCTACGACGCGGCCCATGCGAAGGTGGGAGAGCGACGGGGCACGAAGGGGGCCGTTTCCTCCTGGCTCGTGCGGCTGATCGCCGTTCATTGCTCGACGCCCGTGAGCCGCCGCCCCCGTGGCCGCCGGCCGGCCGGCCCCCAGGCCTGATCGCTAGGCCTGATCGCCAGGCCAATTGTCCCAGGCCGCCGTAGAGCGTTCCGGTCCCTGATCGCTATAACACCGCTGGATCGATCCCCCTCGAGGAACCCCGATGGTCAAAGTCGCCGTCCTCGGTGCCACCGGCTACACCGCCCTAGAACTGCTCAAGATCCTCCTCCGCCACCCGGAGGTGGAGATCGTCGCCGTCACCAGCCGTCAGGATGGAAGTCCGCCGATCTCGAGCGTCCATCCGAGCCTCGTCAGCCGGATCGATCTGGCGCTCGAGGATCTCTCCCCGGAGGAGGTCGGGAAGCGGGCCGACTGTGTCTTCGGATGCCTGCCCCACTGCGCCAGTGCCGAGATCCTTCCCCGCGTTCTCGCCGCCGGCGCGAAGGTGGTCGACTTCTCGGCCGATTACCGGCTCGACGACGCTGCCACCTACCTCGAGTGGTATGGCCACGAGCATCCCGATGCCGCCCGGCTCGGGAACACGGTCTACGGCCTGCCGGAGCTCTTCCGGGAGCACATCCGCGGGGCGACGCTCGTCGCCAATCCCGGCTGCTACGCCACCTCAGCGATCCTCCCGCTGGCGCCGCTGGTGCGGGCCGGCCTGATCGAGCGGGACGACATCATCGTCGATTCCAAGAGCGGGGTGAGTGGCGCTGGTCGTCAGCCGAAGCTGATGACGCATTTCCCCGAGTGCAACGAAAGCATGTCGGCGTACAACGTCGGCCGGCACCGCCACACCCCGGAAATCGAGCAGGTGATCGGCCGGTTCGCCGGCGCTGCCCCGATGGTGATCTTCACGCCACAGTTGGCTCCGATGGACCGCGGCATCCTCTCGACGATCTACGCCAAGCCGAAGGGCACGCTCACCGAGGCGGCGGTCATGGCCTGTCTCCGCGAGGCCTATGCGGGGGAACGCTTCGTCCGCGTCGTCGATCACCTTCCCGGCACGAAGGACACCGTCGACACGAACTTCTGCGACATCACCGCCCGTATCGTCCGCGGCCGCGTCCTCCTCATCAGTTGCCTCGACAATCTCGTCAAGGGGGCGTCGGGGGCCGCCGTCCAAAACTTCAACTGCCTCCATGGTTTCCCCGAATCGACCGGCATGCTCTGATCCGGTTCCGCCCAGAGGATGGTTTTCTCCTCCCCGTCGACCCGCTTTTCTTCCCCTCCCACCGCCGATCCCGTTCCGTTTTCCCGCAGGCACGCCTCCATGCCCATCGCTGAAACTCCGCTGCGTCTCCCGATTCCGTCGCTCCCGAAGGGCTTCCGTGTCGCCGGCATCCACGCCGGACTGAAGCGGAATCCGACCCGTGAGGACGTGGCGCTGGTGGTTTCCGACCGCCCTGCCACCGCGGCCGGTGTCTACACCACGAACCTCGTCTGCGCGGCCCCGGTCGTCTACGACCGGACGCGGACGCCGGGCGAGGGCTTCCGGGCCGTCGCCATCAATTCCGGCAACGCCAACGCTTGCACAGGAGCCCGGGGCCTGTCCGATGCCGAGCGGATGGCGGCCGTCGCTGGCGAACAGGTCGGCGCTGCGGCCGATGCCGTCCTCGTCCTCTCCACTGGGGTGATCGGGGAGTTTCTCCCACTTGCGAAGATCGAGAAGGGGCTCGGACTGGTGGCGGCGAAGCTCGCCCACGATGCCGATGCGGTTGTCACCGCCGCCCGCGGCATGATGACCACCGACACCCGTCCCAAGCTCGCCGGCTCGACCTTCACCGCCGGTGGCACCGCTTACACGCTGTTCGGCATGGCGAAGGGAGCGGCGATGGTGGGCCCGAAGCTGGCAACGATGCTGGGCATCATCCTCACCGATGCCGATCTCGACCCGCATGACGCGCAGCGGCTCCTCGGTGAAGCCGCCGAGCAGACCTTCAACTGCGTCAGCGTCGACGGCCACACAAGCACCAACGACACCGTGCTCCTCCTGGCCAACGGTGCGGCCGGGGGAAAGCGGCTGAAGGGGGCCGACCTCGAGGCTTTCGGCCGCGCTCTGCTCGACGCCTGCGACACCCTCGCCCGCGAGATTGCCGACGACGGCGAGGGGGCGACCCACGTCCTCCGCATCGAGGTAAGCGGGTGTCCCACCCGCGATCAGGCCCGACAGATCGCCAGGACGATCGCCGACAGCCCACTGGTGAAGACGGCGATCTGCGGCGCTGATCCCAACTGGGGCCGGATCGTCTCGGCGGCCGGCTATTCGGGAGTGTTCTTTGATCCAGAGAAGATGGTCCTCCGCCTCAACGGCACCCTCTTGTTTCGCGACGGGGCGCCTGTCGAGTTTGACGGAGATGCGGTCTCGGAGTCGATCAAGGCGGCTCGGGAAACCCTCATCGAGCTCGACATGGGCTTCGGGAATGAGTCGATCCGCTTCTATTCCAGCGACCTCACCGCAGAGTACGTTCACCTCAACGCCGACTACCACACCTGACGCTTCCGGGGCAGATTGTCCCGCTCCGTTCCTCACGGCCTCGTCGTCCCCGCCTGTTCGGTGGCCGGTTTTTCGCCGCGATGCCGTCGGCCACGGCGATGCGTCTTGACGTGCCTCCGACGAGAGGTTTCTCTCAAGGGGCTTTGCCACCGCTCCCCCCCACCTCCGCCTTCTCCCGCTCCCCCTGAAGTCAGCTGCCCCATGATCGCCTTCTCCCCCCTTCCCCTGCCGGCCGTTTCGTCGTTATTCGGAGCGATGACGCCCCCTTCCGCGTTTCCGTCGGTGGGGGCCCGGCCGCGGTCGGGCGCGGTGATGAAGGGAGAGGAGTCGGAGGATTCCGAGGATGAACTCGGCGACGAAGAGGACATCACGGCCCAGCCCCTCCCCGACGAGGAGTCGAGCTTTGACGACTTCGACGACGAGTTTGACGACGACTTCGAGGAGGAGGAGAACGATCCTGATTGGGATCACCCGGAGGAAAACGAACCGCTGCCGCCGCCGGCTAAGGGCCCTTCGAAGAAAAAGTGACACTCGGCCGCTGATCTGGCCGGAAGCACACCCGCAGGCCTGATCCTCCCTTCGTTCGGCACCTCCCCGCGTTGCCTCTCCCCTTTTTTTCCTTTTTGGCTTCTCCCCTTTTGGCTTCTCGTTTGTCCGCTCCAGCTGACACTCCAGGTGCGGATGATCCGGCCGGCGACGCCGCGTCGGGGTCGCCGCGCCGTTCGAAGCGGCGGCCTGCACCGCTGGCGGGAAGTTCAAAGGCCTCTTCTCTTCCCTGGTTCGGCCGCCTCAGCCAACTCGACTTCGACATCGATTTCTTCGAGCGGATCCTCGCCCGCAGCCCCGATTCGATCGACGTCCTCCGAGTGCTGGGGGAACTCGCCTCCCGCCGCGGCCTCCACGAACGGGCGCTCGAACTCGACCGGCGTCTCGTCGCCCGTCTGCCAGCGGATTTCCTCGCCCGCTACAATCTGGCCTGCTCGCTGGCTTTGGCCGGACGTGCCGACGAGGCGATTCTCTGCCTCGGGGAGGCATTCCGGCTGGGCTACGACGACGTCGCCCACATGGAGGTCGATCCCGACCTGGCGTCGATCCGCGAGCGCCCGGAGTTCCGCGCCCTCGTCGGTCGCGCCTGACTCCGGGCCCGAGTTCTGGCGACAGCGAGGCGGGGAGAGCATGCTCGATCAGTACGACAAGATCACCGAGGCCAGTGCCGCGATCCAGGCACGCTTCCCCCATCAGCCGGCCGTGGGAATCATCCTCGGCAGCGGACTCGGCGGCGTGACCGCCGCGATCACCGGGCAGGTGGTCATCCCCTACGCCGAGATCCCGCACTTCGCCCGCTCGACGGCCACAGGGCACGCCGGTCAGCTCGTCTGTGGCCATCTCGAAGGCGTGCCCGTGATCGTCATGGAAGGGCGAATGCATGCCTACGAGGGCTATCCGCTCGCGCAGATCACGTTCCCCGTCAGGGTCCTCGAGCGCCGAGGCGCCGGCCTCCTGATCGTGACCAACGCCTGCGGCGGGCTCAATCCGCACTTCCGTACCGGCGACATCATGGTCATCGATGACCACATCAACCTCATGAACGACAACCCGCTCGTCGGCATCAACGACGACCGGCTCGGCTCGCGCTTCCCCGACATGTCGGCCCCGTACACGCCGGAGCTGATCGACGAAGCGCTCGCCGTCGCGCGGCACGAGGACTTCGTCGCCCACCGTGGCGTCTACGTCGCCGTCACCGGGCCGAACCTCGAGACGCGGGCCGAATACCGCTTCCTCCGTGCCATCGGCGCCGATGTCGTCGGCATGTCGACGGTGCCGGAGGTGATCGTCGCCGTCCATGCGGGCTTGCGGGTGCTGGGGATCTCCGTGATCACCGACATGTGTCTCCCCGATCACCTCGAGGTCGCGACGGTGGAGAAGATCCTCGGCGTGGCCCGGGCCGCCGAGCCGAAGCTTCGGGCGCTGGTCACCACGGCCGTCCGGCGTGCCGGCGAGGCCCGCGGCTGACCTCTCGGCCGGCGCCACCGCTTGTTCTCCGGCCACCTCCCCACCATTCCCCCGGGGCTGCAAAGCCCTATCCCGAAGGAATCCCCATCATGTCCCTCCCCTTGAGGATCCTCGTCGTCGGCTGTGGCCACATGGGCACCTCCCATGCCAAGGCCTATCAGTCGCTCGACGGATTCGAGATCGTCGGAATCGTCTCACGTGGCCCGAAGTCGCGGCAGGCCCTCCTCGAGGCCCTCGGCCACGACTACCCGCAGTTCTCGAATTACGAGGAAGCGCTCGCGGCCACGAAGCCCGATGCGGTCTCGATCAACACCTATCCCGACACCCATGCCGACTACGCCCGTAAGGCGTTCGCCGCCGGGTGTCACGTGTTCCTCGAGAAGCCGCTGGCCAACACGGTCGCCGAGGCCCGCGAGGTCGTCGATCTGGCCAAGAAGGCAGGAAAGAAACTCGTCATCGGCTACGTCCTCCGCGTTCATCCCACTTGGACGAAGTTCATCGAGACGGCCAAGACGCTCGGGAAGCCGCTGGTGATGCGGATGAACCTCAACCAGCAGTCGTCGGCCGACCAGTGGAAGACGCACAAGCAACTGATGAACTCAATGTCGCCGATCGTTGACTGTGGCGTTCACTACGTCGACGTGATGTGCCTGATGACCGGCTCGAAGCCGATCCGCGTCTCGGCGATCGGCGCCCGCCTCACCGATGAGCTCGTGCCTGGAATGTACAACTACGGCCAACTCCAGGTGACGTTCGCCGATGGCTCCGTTGGCTGGTACGAGGCGGGCTGGGGCCCGATGATGAGCGAGGTGGCTTACTTCGTGAAGGACGTCATCGGCCCGAAGGGGTGCGTGAGCATCGTCGGCACGAAGGAGGGGGACGCCGCAAGCGACGACGTCAACGCCCACTCGAAAGCCGCGCTCCTCAAGCTCCACCACTCGGAGACGAAGGCCGACGGCAGCTTTGCCCGTCGTGACGAGCTCATCGACTGCCACGACGAGCCAGACCACGACGGCCTCTGCCTCCGCGAGCAGGAGGTGTTTCTCGACGCGATCCTCCACGACCGCGACCTCACCGCGCACATGGAGGATGCGGTCAACAGCCTGCGGATCGTCCTGGCTGCCGACGAGGCCTTCAAGACCGGCCGGACGGTCGATCTCTAGCTGTCCGTGGAAAAAGTCATCCATGACCTTTTTCCACTTGAGACACCCCCAAAAAAGCCGAGGTTTTTCGGGGGTGTCGATCGCCGCATCCAGCGGCGGGCACTTGATCCACAGTTTCTCGTAGTCCCCCGGTCCTCGTCCCCTCCGCATCCGAGCCCGACGCCATTTCCCGCCCCCAAAGCCTTGCCCTCCCATGTTCGACCCTGTTCGCGGTAAGCCCGATTTTCCGGCCAACGAACTGGCGATCCTCGCCTTCTGGCGTGACGCACAGATCTACCGGAAGTCGCTCGAGCAGCGGGCCGGGGAGGAGCGGTTCGTGTTCTTCGAGGGGCCGCCGACGGCCAACGGGATGCCCCATCCGGGGCACTGCCTGACGCGGACGATCAAGGATCTCTATCCGCGCTACCAGACGATGCGTGGCCGGCTGTGCGAGCGCAAGGGGGGCTGGGACACCCACGGATTGCCTGTCGAAGTCGAGGTCTGCAAGACCCTCGGCATCCATTCCAAGGCCCAGATCGAGGAGTACGGCGTCGAGCCCTTCATCCACCGCTGCCAGGAGAGCGTGTGGCGATACATGAAGGAGTGGGAATCCCTCACCGAGCGGATCGGCTTCTGGATCGATCTCTCCGAGGCTTACGTCACCTACCATAAGTCGTACGTCGAGAGTGTTTGGTGGGCGCTGGCGGATCTGTTCAACCGCGGCCTCCTCTACCGCGGCCACAAGATCGTGTGGTGGTGGGCGCAGGGGGGGACGGCGCTGTCGAGCGGCGAGGTCGGGCAGGGCTACAAGGAAGTCGCCGACCCGAGCGTCTACGTCGCCTTCCCCCTCCTTGACGACGCTGGAAAGCCGACCAGCCGGAGCCTCGTTGCCTGGACGACGACCCCCTGGACGCTCCCCTCGAACCAATTCGCCGCAGTGAAGGCCGATCTCCCCTATGCGGTGATCCGCGAGACAACCGCGGAGGGGGCCGTCGTCGAAGGCGCCCCGGAGTATGTGGTCGCCGAGGCGCTCGCGTCATCTCTCACTGAAAAGCTCAAAAAGCCATTCGCCACCATCGCCACGATGCCTGGCCGCGATCTCGTGGGGAGGAGCTATCTCCCCCCCTTCGACACCTACCGGCCGGAAGGGGCGCCGGCTCCCGCCGCACTCGTCGGCGGCGGCCGGTCGCCGGCGGCGTGGCGCGTCGTGGCGGCCGACTTCGTCACCACCGACTCTGGCACCGGCATCGTCCATATCGCCCCCGCCTTCGGCGAGGTCGATTACGGCGTGCTGATGGCCGAGCAGCCCCGCTTCGAGTCGGGGGGGCCGGCGCTCCTCAATTGCGTCGCTCCCGACGGCACGTTCACGGATGAGTTCCCGATGGGGAGCGGACGCTTCGTGAAGGAGTGCGACCGCGACATCACCCGCGACCTCAAGGCCCGCGGGCTGCTCGTCCACCAGGAGCAGTATGTCCACGATTATCCCTTCTGCTGGCGGGCCGACAACGATCCCCTCATCCAATACCCGCGTGCGAGTTGGTTCATTCGCACCAGCCAGTTCCGCGACGCGATGCTCGCCAACAACGCCCGCATCGACTGGCTCCCGGAGCACATCAAGGAGGGGCGCTTTGGCAACTTCCTCGAAACGAACGTCGACTGGGCCCTCTCCCGGGAACGGTACTGGGGAACGCCGCTGCCGATCTGGGTGTGTGAATCGACCGGCCGGGCCGAAGCAGTCCCTTCCTTCGAAGCTGTCCTCGCCAAGCCGGGAGTCGCCGGCACCGATGTCTTCGACCGGGCCAAGGCCGCCAATCCCGATCTCAGCGACGATCTCCGCGTCCACAAGCCCTACATCGACGCGGTCACTTACGACTCTCCCTTCGCGCCTGGAGCGCGGATGCGGCGCGCGCCGGAGGTGATCGACTGCTGGTTTGACTCTGGAGCGATGCCGTTTGCCCAGTGGGGCTGGCCGCACACGGGGCACGAGGATTTCGCCACGCAGTTCCCCGCCCACTTCATCTCCGAGGCAATCGACCAGACGCGCGGCTGGTTCTACAGCCAGTTGGCGATCAGTACGCTCCTCTTCGGCGGTGACGGGCCGGGCACGCTTCCCGAAGGCGTCGCCGCCCCGGCAGCCGACTATCCCCATCCCTTCCGCACCTGCATCGTCCTCGGGCTGATGCTCGGCGAGGACGGGCAGAAGATGAGCAAGAGCAAGCGCAACTACAAAGAGCCGGGGGTGATCTTCGACGCCTACGGCGCCGATGCGCTGCGGTGGTATTTTCTCGCCGGCCAGCCTCCGTGGACGACGATCCGCTACAGCGAGCGGACGATCCGCGAGAGCGTGCCGGAGTTCCTCATCCGGCTCTGGAACGTCTATTCGTTCTTCGTGATCTACGCCAACATCGACGGCTTCGATCCAGGCACGCTCCTCGACGAGCCGGGGAGCCTCGATCACGCCGATCTGGCCAAGGCCCGCGGCTGGCGGCCAGTGTCAAAGCGATCTGAGCTCGACCGCTGGATGCTCGCCGAGCTTTCCGCGACGGCCAGCGGTGTTGTCGAGCGGATGGACGCCTTCGACCACTTCGCTGCGGCTGGCATGATCTCGTCGCTCGTCGATGGCGTCAGCAATTGGTTCGTGCGTCGCAGCCGCGACCGATTCTGGGGGGCCGGCCGGGCCGACAGTCCGCAAGGCAATCCCGACAAGCTCGACGCCTACTGGACCCTCTACGAGACGCTCCTCGGCGTCGCTCGCCTCGCCGCCCCGTTCGTTCCCTTCGTTTCGGAGACGATCTGGCGAAACCTCGCCGTCGGTCGCTTCGGCGACAAAGTGGCCGAAAGCATCCATCTCACCGACTATCCGCAAGGGGAGCCCGGCCTCCTCGATGCCGATCTCGTCCGCCGGATGACGCTCGTCCGCGAGGTGGCGTCGCTGGGCCGTGCGGCCCGTTCGAGTGCCAAGCTGAAGGTTCGGCAGCCGCTTTCCAAGGTCGAGGTGATCCTCGCCGACACCTCCCCAGACGACGCCGCCTGGCTCGCGGCGCATGCCGATCTCGTCTGCGACGAGCTCAACGTCAAGCAGTTCGAGATCTGCCGCGAGCCCGACCGCTACATCACGCGGAGCGTCCTCCCCGATCTGAAAAAACTCGGACCCCGGCTCGGCAAGCTCCTCCCCCAGGCCCGCGACGCACTCACCAAGGCCGATGCCCAGGCGCTTCTGGCAGGCTTTGCCCGCGATGGCCGCGTCGAGCTTTCCCTTCCCGGCGGCACGGCGACGGTGGAGCGCGACGACGTCCTCATCCGCACCACGCCCCGCGAGGGCTGGGCCGCGGCGGAGGGGACGCAGGCTGTGGTCGTGGTCGCCGCCGGGCTGACGCCGGAGCTGATCGCCGAGGGGCTCGCCCGTGAGGTGGTCCACGCCGTGCAGACGGCGCGAAAGGGCCTCGACCTCGAGTTCACCGACACGATCGATCTTGCCTTCGAAACCGCTTCGGCAGATCTCCGAAGCGCTCTCGAGCTCCACCGCGACTCGATCGCCAGTGAGACGCTCGCCGCTGCGATCCATTTCGGGCCCGGGCCTGCCGGGGCAAGCGCCGAGACAATCGATGTCGACGGCCATCCACTCACGATCCACATTCAGGCGCTTGAGCGTCAGAAAGATCGTGCATGACCTCTCCCCGCCGCCTCGCTGTGCTCCTGTCGGGCTCTGGCCGAACGCTTGAAAACCTCCTCGATCGGATTGCCGCCGGGAGCCTCGCTGCGACCGTGGTCGTCGTTGTCTCGAGCCGGCCCGACGTCCGCGGCATCAACATCGCCCGCCGGGCCGGGATTCCCGTCGCGGTGTTGCCGCGGGAAGGGCGTGCAACGGCCGCTTGGAGCGAGGCGATCTTTGCCGTCTGCCGGGAAGCCTCTCCGGACCTCGTCGTCATGGCCGGGTTTCTCCACCTCCTCGCCATCCCCGCCGACTTCGCCGGCCGGGTCATCAACATCCATCCTTCGCTCCTCCCTGCCTTCGGTGGGAAGGGCTTTCATGGTGACAATGTTCACCGCGCAGTGCTCGAGCGGGGCTGCACGGTGAGCGGCTGCACGGTCCATCTCGTCGACGATCAGTACGATCACGGCCGGATCCTCCTCCAGGCAACCGTGCCGGTCCTCCCCGACGACACGGTGTCGTCGCTTGCCGCCCGTGTCTTTGCCGCCGAGTGCGACGCCCTTCCCAAAACAATTGCCCGATTCCCTCACTTCTAACCCCCCAAGGACCCTCTTCCATGGCCCGTTCCATCGGCAACTCGATCGCCGACAGCCTCCAGCTCTCGCTCAACTACGCCGACCGGCTCCTCAAGGAGCTCCCGGCCGATCGCTTTGCCCGCTTTGCTGAGGTTGGTGGCACGACCGTCGAGTCGAATCACCCGGCCTTCATCCTCGGGCACCTCGCCCTCTACGGCCCCCGGATCGCGACCCAGCTCGGTGGCAACCCGACGCCGCCGCCGGCGTCGTTTGAGAACGTGTTTTCCAAGGACGCGACCTGCGTCGACGATCCCTCAGGCACGATCTACCCGTCGATGAGCGAAGTCGTGACAGCCTTCCGAACCGGCTGCGAGGAGGCGATTTCGGCCCTCCGCTCGGCGTCTGATGAGACGATGCAGAAGGCGAACCCCGCCGAGGGGCGGATGCTCGAGCTGTTCCCCACGCTCGGGTCGATCCACGGCTTCTATGCCGGCGGCCACATGATGATGCACCTCGGGCAGATGAGCGCGTGGCGGCGAATCGAGGGGATGAAGCCCGCCTGACGGTCCCTTCTCCGCCTCCCCGGCGCACGATATCGATCTCCGTCAGACGTCGCAGACCATCGCCGCGTGACGGAGGGCGAGGATCGGATCATCCCAGGTGGGGATGAACTCATGGGCGACGAAGTCGTGGTAGCCAAGTGTCGTGAGGGCCCGCATCACCGCCGGATAATCGATCTCCTGCGTGTCGTCGAGCTCGCCCCGGCCGGGATTGCCTGCGGTGTGGACGTGGCCGATCGAGTCGGCGTGTTGCCGGAGCCGGCGGATGATGTCGCCGTTCATGATCGAGACGTGGTAGACGTCGAAGAGGAGCTTCAAGTTGGGGGAGCCGACCTTCTGGACGAGATCGACGCAGAAGTCGACGTCGTCGCCGAAGTAGCCGGGATGCCCCTTCATCGGATGGGATGAATCACGCGAATTGAGATGCTCGAGGCAGAGTGTGATGCCGGCGGCCTCCGCCTGCGGCAAAACCTTCTTCCAGGCGGCGATGCAGTCGGTGGCCGCTTTCTCCTCATCCATCCCATCGAAGCGCATCCCGGTGAACGTGATCACCTTCTTCGAGCCGACCTCCTTGGCGACCTCGATCCCTTCGGCGAGCTTGGCGACGGACTGGTCGAAGAAGCGCGGATCGCAAGGCCCGTCGGCAAAGCCATGGCTCCCGACGAGCGAGATCTCGAGCCCGAGCTTTTTCACGTCGGAATAATACTTCCGGTCGATTCCCTCGATTCCTGCAAGGCCGATCGCCTTGGCGTGGCGGGCGAGCTCGAGGGTGTCCATCGGATTGAAGCACCACCCCATCACGGTATGGCGAATGCCGTGGTTGCGGATCGTGTACGCCGGGTCGGCGGCGGCCCGCGAGGTGTCGGCGGCACGAGCCGGGCCAGCGACGGCTCCAGAAGCCAGAACGGCCGACGTGCCGAGGAACCGGCGGCGGGAGACGGGCATGGTCATGGTGGTTCTCCAGAAGTGCTTGAGGGAATCCCTCGGTTACCGGCGGGCTCCGCCGATCTCCTCGAGGAGGCGCTCGACACGGTCGCGGTAGGCCTCGGGCACACGGCGCCGGTCGGCCTCGGTGTCGAGCTTTCCGGCGTGGACCTTCGCGCCGTCGCCGCCCCGGATTTCGATGGTGAACTTTCCAGCTGACTGGCGAATCTCGATCGTCGTCGCGCCGTCCGACTCGGTGTCGATCCGCTCATTTCCCTGCGGCGAAACCGACATCCGGGTCGTCCGCGACCGGCCTCCTCCCCCCCCTGCCCCAAACGGCTGCTTTTGCAGTTGCCGGGCCAGATCCTCCATCTGCTTCTGGAGATCGCCGGGGAGGTTGCCGGCGCCCGGCGCGAATCCTGGCGGAAATCCGGGAGCTTCGGCCAGAGGCATCTCGTCATCGGCCGGATCGGACTGGGGAAGGATCACTTGGATCTTCCGCTCGCGGCCACCGCGGAGAACCGTCAGCGGCACTGGGCCCGGCTTGCGGAGCTTGATGACCGTGGCAAGTTGATCGGCGTTACAGACGATCTGGTCGTTGAAGCGGGTGAGGATATCAAAGCGTTTCAGGCCGGCCACGGCGGCGGGGCTTCCCGGTTCAACGGAGTCAAGAAGCAAGCCGACCCCCTCGGGAAGATCGAGTTGCTCGCGGACGGCATCGGGAACCGGCGCGAACGTCGTGCCGAGCCGGCGTGGACTTGCAGCCGGGCGTGCCCGGTCGACCGGCCGGTCGACGGCGGCGTCGCGTGGCGAATTCCCGTCGTCGGCCTCGTCGAAGGGGCGGCGCGGTGGAGTCTCTTCTTTCGGTGGCATCGGCTCCATCCGTGGTCGGCCTGGCTTGGCATCGCGTCGACTCGGCGCCTCGGTGTCGTCGGCCCGGGCGGCCGGGGCAAGCCCCGCCGTCACCATCACAGCCACAATGGTCACGACTGCCGCGAGCATCCTCCCCGCGAGACGTCTGTCACAAATCGGCGACTTCATGAAATCTCCCCTCATCACGCAGGACAAATCCCCGCCGCGTCATCGACAACCCGCTGACCCCCACCATGCTACCGCAGGCGTAGCAACGGGGCACAGGCGACCCGGAAGCGCCGTTTGAGCCGGAACTGTCCCCCCGCACGGATGCTCAACCGTCAATCGGCATCCCGCCCGCCAGCAACACCGTCTCCTCAAGAGCTCCCGCCGTGCCGGTCGCGCCATGAATGGCCTTCTCAGCGACTGCCCTGCAACTCACGTTCGTCGAAACCCCACCCCCCGCCAAAACGCCACCGCTTCCGGCCAGCGGTCGAGGGTGTCGATCGACACGCGGATCGCTCCGAGACGCTCGGCCTGGCCAAGCGCCGCCGCAACGAGGGCCCGGCCCACGCCCAAGCGCCGCGACTCCGGCCGCACCAGCAGCCAGGGAATCGAGAACCGCGGAGCACCTGAATCTGAGGGGGTCGATTCGCGTAGCAGGATTACGCCTGCGAGGCCCGCCTGGGGAACGGGCTCGGTAGGAGCCGATCCGGGGGCTTTTTCACAAATCACCACCGCTCCCCAGCCATGCACCCGGCGCCCCGGCCGGCTGGTGAGCTCAGCGAGAAAACCTTCCGGGCGGAGCCCACACGACGCCGCCACCGCAGCGGCCATCGCCCGCGATTGCTCATCCCAGGCCAGGGGAATGACCTCGAAGGGGGCGACGCCATCGCCGGGGGCGCTTGCCGCTTGGCGCCCCCACTCCGCGACGTCGATCGCCATTCGCACCACACCCATGACTGAATCGTAAGCGATTTCCGCCACTGGCGGCGACACGGTCGTCCTCAGCCTGACGCAAAAACATGGCCTATTCTTCAACGCACCCGGAGCAAACCCCGCAGTCGGCAGATTCAAGCCGAATTAACGGGATCGCTTGACGGACACGAGACCGAAAACCATCATCTGTGATGGCAGAATGATCGCTTTGGCCCACGAATTGAATTGACTTATGGTCTCTTTCAGCCATAATGCGCCCTCCCCGTGGGAGATGTTGGGCGTGCAGACCCGTCAGCGACGCAGCCGTTTGATCGATTTCGTCCGCGTGCGCGGCTTTGCCTCGCTCGACGATCTCGTGCGCGAGCTGGGCGTGTCGGAATCGACGATTCGTCGCGACCTCGATGCCCTCGAGGAGCAAGGAACGGCCAAGCGGACCCACGGCGGCGTCCTCTATGCCGGTGGCCATGCCCGACTCCCCGAGTTTGACGAGCGCCAGCCGGCTCACTGGGCTGCCAAGCGAGCGATCGCCGCCGCGGCCGCCGAGCGAATCGACGACGGCGAGACCGTTCTCTTGGACGGCGGCACCACCACCTACGAAGTCGCTCGGCTTCTCGTCGGCCGCTCGATCCAGGTCGTCACCAACAGCCTCCCGGTCGCCAATCTCTTTGCGTCGGAGTCGCGGGCCGACCTTGTGCTCCTCGGCGGCTACGTCTCGCCGCGGACGGGCGTCTGCCTGGGGCCCTATGCCAATGAACTCCTCGGCCGGCTCCATGTGACAACGACGGTCTTGTCGGCGGCGGGGATCACGGCCGAAGGGCTCTACAACGCCCACTTGCTTCTGGCGGAAACCGAGCAAGCGATGCTCCGGGCCGCCGGGCAGGTGTTTGTCGTGGCGGATAGCTCGAAGTTTGGCCGCAAGAGCCTGACGTTTGTCTCCGGGCTCGACTCGATCGATCTCCTCGTCTCCGACACCGGCCTGTCGGCCGAGTGGCGGCAGCAGATTGCGGCCGCCGGCGTCGACCTCGTCGTCGTCGAACCGGCGCTGCTCGAGCCCCTGGATAGCGATCACGATTCCCACCGCGACGACCACAGCAAGCCATCACGGGAGCGCCACGCATGATCACCTCCGCCTTTCCGGGGATTCCCGCCGGCCTCGACCGTTCGAGCGTCGAGCGGATCGTTCGCGAGATCGTCCTCCGCGGCCGCGGGGCCCCGCCGTCGCAGATCGCCGCCGAAGCGGCCAAGGCTGTTGTCACAGGCCAGGCGCACGCGCGGAGCGAACCGAAGCTCGTCGTGAGCATCTCGGCCCGCCACTGCCACCTCACCGACGACCATGTCGAGCGACTGTTCGGTAAGGGGCGGACCCTCACCCCGCACAAAAACCTCTATCAAGATGGCTTCTACGCCGCGGAAGAGACGGTGATGATCGTCGGCCCGAAGCGAAAGATGCTCCCCACCGTGCGCGTGCTCGGGCCAACCCGAAAAGCCTCGCAGGTGGAGCTTGCCTTCACCGACGGGATCTCGCTCGGCATCGATCTCCCCGTCCGGGCCAGTGGCAAGATCACAGGGACGCCGGGGTGTGTCCTCGTCGGCCCGGCAGGCGCCGTCGAGCTGGGCGAAGGGGTGATCCGGGCCGAGCGGCATGTCCACATGAACTACGGCGACGCCGACTTTTTCGGTGTCAAGGATGGCGACCGGATGAGCCTGGCGATCGACGGCGGCTGCGGCGTGATCCTCCGCGATCTCCTCGTGCGGGCCGATGCGACAAGCAAGCTCGAGGTTCACATCGACACCGACGAAGGCAACGCCGCCGATCTCGATCACGCCAGCGGCGTGCGGCTCATCAAGCAGACCTGACACGGAGCCCACCCATGGCCAAGAAGACCGCAAAGAAGGCAGCGCGAAAGGTGACGCAGCAGCGTCTCCCGATCACGCCTGCCGCCACAACACAACCGATCGTCCAGCCGGCGCGTGCCGGCGCGATCGACGGGGATGGCCCCGGGATGATGGAAAGCGACTCCGGGCAGAACGCCCGGATCACGACAGGAGCAGTGCTCACGATGGCGAAGAAAATCGAAGCCCTCGGCATGATCGAGACGAAGGGGTTCGTCACGCTCGTCGAGGCGGTGGACGCGATGATGAAGGCGGCCGATGTCACCTTCCTGGGATGGGACAAGATCGGTAGCGCCCTGGTGACGGCCTTCGTCTCCGGCGACGTTGCGGCCGTGAAAGCGGCGATCGACGCCGGTGCGGCAGCTGGTGGCCGGATCGGTGACGTGGTGAGCGTGCAGGTCATTGCCCGCCCCCACGAAGATATCGACATCGTTCTCCCGGCCTCGGCAGCGAGTGCCCGCAGCAGCGTCGAGTGATTTTGAATCTCCTCATTTTCTTCCTCTTCTTTTCACAGGAACTTTCGCGATGAACACTGCGATCGGTTTGATCGAGACCAAGGGACTCATCGGCCTCGTCGAGGCCACGGATGCGATGGCCAAGGCGGCCAACGTGAAGATTCTGAAGCGCGTCAGCATCGGCGGCGCCTATGTGGCGACCGTCGTGCAGGGTGACGTCGGCAGCGTTCGCGCCGCCGTCGAGGCCGGTGCGGCCGCCGCCCAGTCGGTCGGCGAGCTCGTGGCCAGCCACGTCATCCCGCGCCCGGCCGAGAGCCTGACCACCGCCTTCTTCTCCTGAAGAAGCGACAGGCGGGTGTTACGAGGCCAGACAGTCGCCGTGCCAACGGCCTGTCGGCCGCAGGTTTTTTGGAATCGCTGTCGCGGGCGGGGGCCGCTGGCCCCCGCCTGGACAGGGCGACGACTCTGTTTCCGGACTCGTTGCCAAAGCGATGGAAGCAGAGCTATCGAAGCAGGAACGCTGGCCACGGATGGCCCGCTTCAGGGAACGGACAGGAACAGACCGGGCCAGGACGTCACCCCCGGCCTTACCAACGGATTGTGAAGGAACGATCGATGATCATCCTCGTCGCCAACCTCGGCTCCACGAGCTTCAAGTACCGGCTTTACGACCTTGCCGATCGACCCACGATCGGCGGCGAGCAGGAGCTGGCGCGCGGAGGCGTGGAGCGGATCGGTGCCCCAGAAAGCCGGGTCTATGCCCGCACCGGCGGCAAGGACATCGAGACGGTGATGCCGGTCCCCGATCACGCCGTCGCCCTCCGGGCGGCCCTCGAGCAGCTCACGGGCAACGGTGGGCCGCTCTCGAGCATTGATGAAGTGGCGGCGGTCGGCTTCAAGGCCGTGCATGGCGGCCGGGTGAGCGGCGTTGTCCGCGTCACCCCCGACGTGCTTGCGGCGATGGAGGAGATGCGGGAGGTCGCCCCGGCCCACAATCCCCCTTACGTCAAGGCGATGCGGCTGTTGGGCGATAAGCTGCCGAGCGTGCCACTCGTAGCCGCCTTCGAGACCGGCTTCCATGCCACGATTCCCGATCGCAACGGCCTCTATGCGGTGCCGACGGAGTGGGTGGAGAAGTTTCGGGTGCGTCGGTTCGGCTTCCACGGAGCCAGCCACCGGTATGTTGCCGGCCGGCTCATGGAGCTCCAGGCGAAGCGTCCCCTCCGCGCCGTCTCCTGCCACCTCGGCGGCTCGAGCAGCATCTGCACGATCCGCGACGGGCAGAGCGTCGGCACGTCGATGGGGATGAGCCCGCAGTCTGGGCTGCCGCAGAACAACCGGGCCGGTGACCTCGATCCCTTCGTGCTCCTCCATGTCGCCAAGGCGACCGGCCGGAGCTTCGAGGATCTCCTCGTCGAGCTGTCCGGCAAGGCCGGGCTCGCTGGGATGTCGGGCACCTCGGGCGACATGCGCGACCTCGAAGAGGCCGCCGCGGCCGGCAATGCCCGGGCCCGGACGGCGATCGATGTCTATGTCGGCTCGATCCGCCACTGGCTCGGCGCCGGCATCGTCGAGCTCGGCGGCCTCGATGAGCTCGCCTTCGCTGGCGGCATCGGCGAGAACTCGCCGCTCGTTCGGGCGGAGGTCTGTGCCGGGCTCGAGGATCTCGGGATCAAGCTCGACGCCACAGCCAACGCTCATCCCGGCGACAAGAGCCAGCCCGGCGGCGGGGAACGAACGATCTCCGCCCCCGACTCCAAAGTCACGATCCGGGTGATCCCCACCAATGAAGAGCTGGTCGTGGCCCGTCAGACCCGTGATCTGCTCGTCCAGAAGGAAGGTGCCTGATGTTTGTCGCCCTCGTGACCGGCTCGGTCGTGGCCACCCAGAAGACCGAGTCGATGACCGGCCACAAGCTCCTCGTCGTCGAGCCCTATCGGCTCGATGACAAGGCCCGCGACCGGCTCGTCTCCACCGGCCGGACCTTCATCGCCGTCGACACGCTCGGCGCCGGCGAAGGCCAATTCGTCCTCGTCACCCAGGGCTCCAGTGCCCGCCTCACCCCCGAAACGAAGTCGCTCCCGATCGATGCTGTTGTCATCGGCTTGGTCGACAGCGTTCGCATCGGGGGAAAGAACGTCTTTTCCCGTAACGCCCAGGAAAGCTGAGAACCACCATGGCCCAGGCCACTGCCCCCTGCTCCACCGAGATCCAGAGCATCGTTCGCCAGGTGATCGCCGAACTGCGCGCCGCCGCACCTGCTGCCAATGGCGCCGTCGCTGCCAATGGTACAGTCGCTGCCGGCCCGGCCCCGCTCGCCCCGGCCACCGTTCCCTGGACGCCGCCGGCTCCCTCGGCGCCTGTCGCCCCGGAATCGTTCGTCGGCCGCCACGGCATCTTCGCAAGCGTCGATGAGGCGGTGCGGGCCGCCCAGGAGGCGTTTCTTCAGCTCGAGCGGCTCGGTGTCGAGGGGCGCCGCCGGGCAATCGCCCACATCCGCCGGATCTCGATCGAGGATGCGGTCGAGCTCGGCACGATGGAGTTCAACGAGACGAAGATCGGCCGCCTCGCCCACAAGATCGAGAAGCTGAAAATCCTCGGCGAGCGGTCGCCGGGCGTGGAGTTCATGCGGAGCGAAGTGTTCAGCGGCGACCACGGCCTGGCCGTGATCGAGCATGCTCCGTTTGGCGTCATCGGCGCGATCACGCCGGTCACCCACTCCCTCCCCACGATCACCGGCAATGCCGTGAGCATGATCGCCGGCGGCAACACCGTCGTCGTCAATCCCCATCCGAGTGGCAAGAAGGTGGCCGC
>Ga0164295_10001385_pt1 | contig 20045 bp, 16 predicted proteins | sample GEODES006metaG_FD_111798 | JGI IMG/M metagenome (GOLD analysis project Ga0164295, IMG submission 111798) | Oligotrophic lake water microbial communities from Sparkling Lake, Wisconsin, USA - GEODES006 metaG | ecosystem: Environmental > Aquatic > Freshwater > Lake | place: USA: Sparkling Lake... | reverse complement strand
GCCTCGATCTTTGCCTTCGGCCTCGTCGCCTTCGGCTTCCTCTGCATGGGGCCGGTGACGATCGCCGTCGACAGCTACGGCCCGGTCACCGACAACGCCCAGTCGGTGTTCGAGCTCGCCCAGACGGAGAAGATCCCGGGAATCGAACAAGAGATCGAACGCGATTTCGGCTTCAAGCCCGACTTCGAGCAGGGGAAGCATTATCTCGAGGCCAACGACTCGGCCGGTAACACCTTCAAGGCGACTGCCAAGCCGGTGCTCATCGGCACGGCGGTCGTCGGGGCGACGACGATGATCTTCTCGATCATCCTCTCGCTGAAAAAAGAGGGGCTCCTTGCTTTGAGCCTCACCGATGCCCCGGTTCTCCTCGGCTTCATCTGCGGCGGGGCCGTGATCTACTGGTTCTGCGGGGCCTCGATGCAGGCCGTCACCACCGGCGCCTACCGGGCGGTGGAGTACATCAAGCAGAACATGAATCTCGACAAGACCGAGGCCGACATCGAGGACTCGAAGACGGTCGTGCGGATCTGCACCGAGTATGCCCAGAGCGGGATGTGGAACATCTTCATCGCCCTGATGACGATCACCCTCGCCTTCGCGCTGTTCGACCCGAACTTCTTCGTCGCCTATCTGATCTCGATCGCGATCTTCGGTCTCTTCCAGGCGATCTCGATGGCCAACACCGGCGGTGCCTGGGACAACGCCAAGAAGCTCGTCGAGGTCGATCTCCGGGAAAAGAACACTCCGCTCCATGCGGCCACGGTGGTCGGCGACACGGTCGGCGATCCGTTCAAGGACACGACGAGCGTGGCCCTGAATCCGATCATCAAGTTCTCGACCCTCTTCGGCCTCTTGGCCGTGGAGATCGCGGTCAAGATCCGCCATCCGGTCGACGCCAACGGCGTCCACCTCACCGGCCCCGACAAGCCTTTCGACTACACCGGCATCGTCGGCGTGGTGATGCTCCTGGTAGCGTTTTACTTCGTATGGCGCTCCTTCTACTGCATGCGGATCCCGGAGCGCCAGCCGATCGCCGGCAAGGCCCACTGATCGGGCCCTGCCTCACCGGCAACGCCTCCGAAACGATGCTCTCAGCTCCGGGTCAGAGATACTCCGGGGCGGTGTCGTTAATGGCTCTCGACTGGCGCACCCCCCGCGCCGTCAGGCGACCTCGGCCCAGATGACCAACTGCACCGGAGCATCGAAGGGCATCTCGGTGATCCCGAGGGCGACGCGGGTGTGGATGCCGCGATCGCCGAAGAGCTCGTTGAAGAGGTGCGAAGCGCCGTCGAGAACGCGGGGATGGCCGCGGTAGCCGGGGGCGCAGTGAACGTAGCCCTCGACGCGGACAATTCGGCGGATCGCCTCGAGATCCCCGATCGCCGCCTGGAACTGCGCCAGGGCATTGATCGCGCAAACTCGGGCACAGGCCTTCCCCTCGGCCTCACTCACCTCGGCGCCGATCCGGCCCACATGGAGGAGCTTCCCGTCGACCCACGGGAGCTGGCCCGAGGTGACGACGAGGTTGCCGGTGCGGATCGCCCCGACATAGGCCCCGGCTGGCTTTGGCACCGCGGGGATCGTGATCCCGGCGTTTTGAAGCGCCGCGGCGACGGAATCGGTCTGGCTAGACATGGAACGGATTCCTGCTTGATGGGTGGAAAAATACTTCCGCTAGGCTCCACCGTGCCTCGAACATCCCAATCGTACCTGTGGATCGGCGATTGAGCATCGCCACCGCCGTTGATCGCGGCAGGGCGGCTGACACACGAAACGCCAACGAAGAAAGCGGCCTTGGGTAGGATCTGCTCGATACTTCGGGCAACCGCTCGGCAGTGTCCGGCGGAATCATCTCTGGGGAGGACTGCGATGCGCAGCGGAACAGCAAACCGCGTCGGCCTTATGGCGTGCCTGCTGGTTATGACGGCACTCGTGGGCCCGTTGATCGCGGCCGATTCAGTGCACACACTCGGCTTCTCGCCGGCCCCGGTCGACAATCCGCTCAAAGGCCTCGTGCCCTATTCGGGCGACGGGAACGGCTCGTTTCCCCATTCACTCGAGTTCAACACCCTCCCCTACTCGGCGCTGGTGAGGGGATACGACGACTTCGACTGGCAGCCACTCGAGACGCTGCTCGACGACATCGCGAAGCGCGGGCACCAGGCGGTCCTCCGGATATTTCTGGAGTACCCCGGCAGGACGGGCGTCATCCCGGAGTTTCTCATCAAGGACGGGCTGAAAATCCATGCCTACCTCAACACCAACACCGAGCCCTTCCCTCCGGCTCTGGTGGAGACGCCTGACTATGAAGACCAGAACCTGCGACGGTCGCTGAAGAGCTTCATCACCGCCTTCGGCAGAAAGTACGACGGCGACCCGCGGCTCGGATTTGTCACCGCCGGCCTCCTCGGCACCTGGGGCGAATGGCACACCTACCCGAGGAGCGAGCTCTTCGCCAGCAAGGCGGTGCAGATCGAAGTCATGGAGGCCTATGAGGCGGCCTTCAAGCTCACTCCCGTGCTCCTCCGCTATCCCGCGGGTGACGACACCTTCCAAAAGGCGAAGAACGCCGACCGCCCGTTCGGCTACCACGACGATTCGTTTGCCTGGGCAACGCTCGACACCGGCAAGGACGGAGACGAATGGTTCTTCATGACGGCGCTGGCGGCCGCCGGCGCGGACGCCGAATCGAAGTGGAAGACGGAGCCGATCGGCGGCGAGATCCGCCCGGAAGCGTGGGGAAAGGTGTTCGATGAGAGGCCCGCTGACCCCGCTATTCAGGACATCCGTACCTGCGTGGAGACGACCCACGCGTCGTGGCTGCTCGACAGCGGCATGTTCGGGAAGCAGCCGGACGGAGACCGGGTGCGACGAGCGGAAGCGCTCGTCCGCGGGATGGGATACGACTTCCACTGCCCGAAGGTGACCATCGGCGCGGTGGCCGCCGAAAAGGTCGCCGTAAGGCTGGAGATCGTCAACCGCGGAGTGGCTCCTTTCTATTACGACTGGAAGGGGGAGTGGGGCCTGCTGTCCGAAGGCAAAGTGGTGCACGCGGTGGAATCCTCCGGAACGCTGACGGGGCTGCTGCCTGGCGACGGGGCCAGGGCGTGGACCGACACGCTTGACGTCACGGGTGTGAAAGCCGGCACCTACACGCTGGCCGTGCGCGTCCCCAATCCGCTCCCGACCGGCAAGCCGGTGCGGTTTGCAAACGGCACCCAAGACGTCGACGCGCCGGGATGGCTTTCGCTCGGCACGGTGCGGATCCCCGAGTGAAGAGCCCCTGTCAATCCTCCCTTCGGCGACGTGGAGTCGGATCGCCGGCGGCCCCGCATCAGGACTGGTGAGGGTCGAATGGTGTTGCGGGACGTTACGATGGCGAACTCGTTGAATACATCTGACGAGGTTTCGGTTCTCGCCCGGAGTTGCCCGATGTCGTCCGCCCCTTCACGCACCGTCGTCGTCACCGGCTCCGCTGGCCGACTCGGCCGGGCCGCTTGCCGCGAGTTGCTCGCGCGGGGCTGGCATGTCCGCGCCTTCGATCGCTGTCCTTCCCCCGCCGGCGAGTCGATCGTCGCCGATCTCGCCGATGCGGCCGCCGTCGCCGCCGTGCTCCGAGGTGCCGACGCCCTCGTCCATCTCGCCGCCACCCCCGACGACGATGACTTCGCCGCTCGGCTCCTCCCCGACAATCTCCTCGGCCTCCATAACGTCATCGAGGGGGCGCGGGCCGCAAGCGTGCCGCGCGTGATCCTCGCCAGCTCCGGCCAGGTCAACTTCGTCCAGCAGTACGAGGGCCCGTGGCCGATCCGCGTCGCCGATCCCCTCACCCCCCGCGGCTGGTATGCGATCACGAAGGTCGCCCTCGAGGCCGCCGGCCAGATCCACGCCCGGGTCACCGGCGCTGCGGTGATCTCCGTACGGCTGGGATGGTGCCCGCGTGACCGGGCCCACGCCGAGGAATTGGGGGAGAGCTTTCACGGCCCCCACTGCTACCTTTCCCCGCGCGATGCCGGCACGTTTTTCGCGGCCGCCGTGGAACATCCCGTCCCCGCCGGCCACTCAATCGTCTATGCGACGAGCCGGCCAGTAGAGATCGAGATGGTCGATCTCGAGCCGACCATAAAGCTCCTCGACTGGGAGCCTCTCGACCGCTGGCCGGAAGGGGCGACGGACGACTTGCCACCGTTCATCGCGTCGCCTTAATACCGCACGACCTGCCCGGCTCCGCCGAGCCCCATGGCGGCGAGCTCATCCTGGGCCTTGGCGAGCATCATCGCCACGTCGCTGGCGACCGCCACGAACTGAAAGCCCTCGGCGACGCGGCGCTTCGCGGCCGACGCGTCGGCGGTGTGGATGCCAGGCGCCACGCCATGCTTTTTGCCAGTGGCGACGAGATGCGCGAGAGCCTGCACGAAGGCCGGATCGTCGCTCTCCATGGCAGGCTTTCGCCCCATCGACTTGAGGAGGTCGTTGGGGCCGATGAAGAAGGCGTCGATGCCGGGAACGGAGAGGATCTCGTCGGCCCGTTCGACCGCATCGATGTGCTCGGTCTGGACGACGACGAGGATCTCGTCGTTGGCCCGCTCGTAATACGTGCCCGGATCGGTGCCGAAATTGACGGCGTGGAGGAAGCCGCCCACGGAGCGTTTGCCGAGCGGCGCGTAGCGGGCGGCCGCCACCACCGCCTCGGCTTCGGCGCGCGAGTTGACCATCGGCACGACGATCCCGAAGGCGCCGTTGTCGAGGACGCGCTTGATGTTCTCGGTGGTGTTGAAGGGAACGCGCACCAGCGGCACCGTCCCCACGCCGCCACTCATCCCCGCAAGCGCTCCTTGCGCCGCCACGGCGCCAAACGCCGCCACGGCCGTCTCGATGTTCACCGGCGCATGCTCGAGTTCGACGGTCAGCCAGTCGAAGCCGACGCAGGAGAGCAAGCGGGCGGCGGTCGGGTCGGGGAGGCACAGCCACGTCCCGATGCTCGGTTCGCCGCGACGGAGCTTCTCCCGAACGGGGTTCGTTCTCATCGGATCGGCGCCCGGAGGGTGGGGGAGACGAGAACATCGGGATTGGCCACCTGCTTCGGCCGGCGTCCGGAGAGGCAAGAGACAATCGCCTCGGCCGCCATCAGGCTCACCTTCTCGCCGGTCTCGACGGAATTGAAGGCTTGGTGCGGCGTGATCAGGAGCCGCGGGCAGTGCCGCAGGGGGCTGTCGGCCGGAAGCGGCTCGGCGGCAAAAGCATCGAGCGCCGCCCCGGCGATCGTGCCGCGATGGAGCGCCGCGATCAGCGCCCCCTCGTCGACCAGTGCACCCCGCGCAGTGTTGATGAGATACGAGGTCGGCTTCATGCGCGCCAGTTGCGCCGCGCCGATGAGGCCCCGGTTGTCGGGAGTGAGCGCCGAATGGAGGCTGACAAAGTCACTTTCGGCAAGGAGCCGGTCGAGATCGACAAACTCTATGCCCTCTCTCCCTGTCTTTACGACATGCGGGTCGTGGCCGAGGACGCGCATCCCGAAGCCGACCGCGCGCCGGGCCATCGCCTTGCCGATCCGGCCGCAGCCGATGATCCCCAGGGTCTTGCCATGGACATCGTGGCCCCAGGCGACGCTCCACTCGCCACTGCGGAGGAGATCCTGGCCGGCATCGACCCGCCGCGCGACGGCAAAGAGGAGCGCCCAGGCGTAGTCGGCCACCGCTTCGTCGAGGAGGCCGGGGGTGTTGCAGATCACGACCCCGGCTTGGGTCGCCGCGGAAAGATCGACGCAGTCGAGCCCCACCCCCCAGCGCGACACGATCTTGAGGTCGGCGATGTCGGGGGAGGCGAAGAACGACGCGTTGTAGGCATCGGAGCTGGCAAGGACAGCGTCGTAGCCGTGGAGGGCCTTGGTGAGGGCGGGAACGTCGAGCGGCCCAAACGGCTCCGACACGGTCACTGAGCAGCCGGCGGCACGGAAAACCTCATGCGCCTTCGTCCCGGCGTCAAACGACGCCCGAGCGGTGAGGAGCACTTTCCAGGGTTGATTGGGTGTCATAGCGTTCGAATGTAGCGAATCAACTCGGCACCGCATATCGCCCAGTCTGGCTCTGTTTCGCAGGTTCTCGACCGGCCGGCCCGATCCCATTCCTGCTGGCCGACTGCCACACTCGTGCGGCATCGCCGTACGATAAGGGAAGGGCCGGCACGAGCCACGCACCCACCACCCACCCATCCCACTCCCAGGAGGCCACAGAATGGTCGACACGATCAGCCCTGCCGTCCTCGCCGAGATCCGCCGTCGCGGGGAGCCGTTCGATCTCCTCGATGTCCGCACCCCTGCCGAGTATGGGGAGGCCCATGTCGACGGGGCGCGAAATGTCTCCCTCGACCGGCTCGATGCCAAGTCGATCCTCGCCGAGCGGGCCGGGCGACCGGGAACGCTCTATGTCGTCTGCAAGTCGGGAGGCCGGAGCCGGCAGGCCTGCGAGAAGCTCCTCGCCGCGGGGCTGACGGCGGTCGCCAGCGTCGAGGGGGGAACGGCCGCCTGCGAGGCCGCCGGCCTGCGGCTGATCCGCGGCCGCAAGGCGATGTCGCTCGAGCGGCAGGTGCGGATCTGCGCGGGGGCGCTCGTCGTCCTCGGGGTGGCGCTGGCGTGGTTCACGCAAATCCAGGCCTGGACGCTCCTCTCCGGCTTCATTGGCGCGGGGCTTGTCTTCGCCGGGGTCACCGACACCTGCGGGATGGCGATGATGCTCGCGAAGATGCCCTGGAATCAGGCCCCGCGCGGCGCCTCCTGCAGCACGGCGCTCGTGGCCCTGGCGCTTCTGTCGCTGGCCGGCGAAGGAATCGCTGCCGAACACACGAAAGACTCGCTCGACCTGGTCAAGCAATCGACCGCCGCTGGCAAGGCGATCCTCGTCGATGTCCGCGAGGAGGAGGAATGGGTCGAGGGGCATGTCGTCGGCGCGAAGCTCCTCCCCTTGAGCAGTCTCGAAAAGGGAATCCCCGCCGACGAGCTCACGAAGACGCTCGCCAAGGGAAAAATAATCTACGTTCACTGCCAGGCCGGGGGCCGCTGCAAGGAAGCCGCCGACATCCTCGCCAAGAGTGGCTACGACGTCCGGGCCCTGAAGCCGGGCTTCCCGGCGCTCGAGAAGGCCGGCTTCCCGACAGCCACGGGAAAGTGATCGCTGGGCGCGGGTCAGTCGCCGAGGGGATCGGCGAACTCTCTCCGCGCCTGCTCGAGCGCGTCGGTCGCGGCGGCTGCCGGATCATGGGCCATCCGTTCGGAGCCTTCGCGATCGTGGGCGATGGCGGCAAACACGAGCCGGAGCGGTTTCCCGGGGACGACTTCCACACCGCTCCGCTCCCCGCCGGTCAACGCCGCGCGGCCGAATGGATTGGCGACGAGAAGACCGTAGTCGCGGTTGTGCCACCAGCTGGGGCGGAAGTTGTTTGAGCCTGGTACGACCGTGATCCCGGAGATGCTGCCGCGGTCATCCGCCAACCCGGACGCGTCGCACCACTCCGCCGCCCGCCCCCACGTCCCTGCGGCCGTTGTCGCGCCGGTCGAACTGCGAATCTGTCCCCCCGCCCGCTCCGTAAGCGGGGTCGCCAGGCGGACGCCGAAGCCCATCTCCTCCTGGTCGCCGAAGAGGAGCGGCCGGTCACCGGCGTGGATCGTCGCCTCCCAGGCAAACAGGCGCCCCGAGCCACGATCGACGACCGCCAACTGGCTCTCGATTCTTCCCATGGCTCTGCCATCCGACGCGACGAGCCGCGATTCCACGGCGAAGCGGACGCCGGACGGCCCCGGCTGCGGCTCGGCACGGAACGACACGTGCTCGATCGTCGCCTTCGTGCGCCAGAAGTCCTCCCCTGAGATGTCGCCAAACGCGAGCCAAATCCCCGGGTGCATGGCGGCGTGATCGGTGGCGTCGATTCCCTCCCGCGGCGGATGGGCCCGGGTCACCGCCGTGCCGTGGATCGCGTGGACATTGGCGAAGCAGGGGCGCCGGACGGTCGGATCGTCGAAGAGGAACTCAGCCACTGGTGCATCGTCCCGCCGGATCACGAGCCTGCCGTCGAGTTGCGTCACGGAGAAGGGAGACGGGTCGCTGGCGCGGCTGGAGCCCGTCAGCGCGAAAAGCGCTGCCACGATGAGAAGGTGAACAATGGCTCTCATGGCAGCTTCGCCGGATCGAGGACGACGTGCGCGATCGCCTCGCGGTTCCAGGTGTAGGTGATGTGGACGAGGCCGTCGGCCGACTGGATCACGGCCGGATAGGAAAACTCTCCCGGCTTCGTCTCGAGGGCCACGACCGTCTGCCATGTGCGGCCATCGCGGCTGATGGCGACGTTGAGCGGCGAGCGCCCCTTGTCGGTGTGGTTGTAGACGAGGAGGTGGCGGCCGTCGGCGAGCGTGACCGCATCGGTGCCGGCGTTGGGGTTGGGGAGCGTGCCGAGGCTGATCGGGCCCCAGGTCTTCCCGGCGTCCGTGCTCTCGATCTCAAAAATCCGCCCCTTCTTCGTTCGCCCCACGGCGAGAATGTTTTCGCCGCCAAGCTCGAGGATTGATGGCTGGATCGCGCTGACAAGGCCCGCAGCCCCTCCGCTTCCCTTCGTGTCGGGGGCGGCATGCACCGCCGGCCCGCGGGCAAATGTCCGGCCGCCATCGGTCGATGTCTCGAAGTGGACGCGCCAGCCGTCGTCCTCGCTGCTTGCCCCGGCGATCACCGTGCCGTCGCGGCGCACGAGCGGCTTGTTCTTTACCGGCCCCACCGCATCGCCGTCGAGGCGCCGCAGATCCCCCCAGGTGCGTCCGCCATCGGTGCTCTCGCGGGCCACGCCCCACCAAGTGCTCGGAGAGGGCCCGACCTTCGCGTAGAGGAAGAGAGGCGCGGCGGGATTTCCCTCGGCCGCTCGGGCCGAGCCGACAAACAGGACCGGATTCCAACAGGGATGCCGGCTGCCATTGCGCTGCGTCCCATCGATCACGACCCTCGGCTCGCTCCACCCATCTGCTCGATGCGTTGAGACCCAGATCGAAACATCCTTCTCCCCCTCGTCGGTGCCGCCGAACCAGGCGGCGACCAGCTCACCGGGCGCCGTCTCGACGATCGTGCTGGCATGGCAGGAGGGGGTCGGCCAGCCGCGCGGGATGACAAACTCGCGCAGCTTCACTGCCGGAGCCCCGAGGCCCGGGTCCGTAGGGAGAGGGTCTGTGGGGAGCGGCTCGGCGCCGAGCGCGGCCTGCCCGACCACGATCGCCAGCCCCCACGCCGCCACCGCCAGGGTGCCAATCGCCAATCGCCCGTGGATCGATGTCAGCACGCGTGCCAGCTCCTCTCGGTGTCGGTTGATCGCCATGGCTCGCGCCGGAAACGCCCCTGCTCAGTCGCGACGGTTCGATCGTACCCGCTCGCGGGGGCCACCGGGGAGGGCTTGGCTTCGGGGATTGGAACGGTCGCCACTCCCTTTTTCCCACCAGTGGCTGTGGCATACTCCTTCGCACACGAGGGGCCCTGGCACGTTGTCGCCGGAGACAGAGGGGGGAGATTCCGGATGGAGCGTTCCGAGGAGCCGATGCGCACCGGGCCGCGCGACCGGTCGAGCTACCGCTGGCAGGTGGTGGCGATGCTGTGGCTGGTGTGCTTCTTCAACTACGCCGACCGGCAGGCGATCTATGCCGTCTTCCCCCTCCTCGAAGAGGAGTTCGGCTTCGACAAGCTCCAGCTCGGACTCATCGGCTCGGCGTTCATGTGGGTCTACGCCGCCGGTGCCCCCTTCGCCGGCTTTATCGCCGACCGCGTCAAACGCGTCCACCTGATCCTCGGCGGCTGCATCTTCTGGAGCTTCGTCACCGTCTCCACCGCCTGGTGCTCGAAGCTCTGGCAGTTCGTCACCGTCCGCGCCCTCGAAGGCTTTGGCGAGACGTTTTATTTCCCCGCCTCGATGTCGCTGACCGCCGACTACCACGGCCCCAAAACGCGCAGCCGGGCTTTTGCCCTCCATCAATCGAGCGTCTATGCCGGCACGATCCTGGGGAGCTGGCTCGGCGCGGTGATGGGGGAGCGGTACGGCTGGCGGACCGGATTTTTCGCGTTCGGGATCGTCGGCATCGTCGTCGCTGCGATCCTCTATACCTTTCTCCGCGAGCCCGTTCGGGGCGCGGCCGATCGAGCCGAAGCGGGCGGGGATGCATCGATCGGCGGCCACCATGGTCCGGCCGCGTCCGCTGCGGCCCCCCTCGGCGTTGCCGACACCGTGGCGATCCTCTTCAGTCGTCCGGCCGTCCCTCTCCTCATGCTCGCCTTCCTCGGGGCGAACTTCGTCGCCACGATCTTCCTCACCTGGACGCCCACCTTCCTCCACGAGAAGTTCGGCTACAAGCTCGGCGCCGCCGGCCTCAACGGCACGCTCTTCATCCATCTCGCAAGCGCCGTGTCCGCACCGCTGGCGGGGATCCTCGCCGACCGCCTCGCGCGCCGCTTCCCAGGCGGGCGGATTCTCGTCCAGGCTGCCGGCCTTCTCGTCGGCGCCGGCTTCGTCGCCACCGTCGGCCTCTGCTCGACGACGCCGGTGCTGATCGCCGCCATGACCGCCTTCGGCCTCTGCAAGGGCTGCTACGACTCCGGGATCTTCGCCTCGCTCTTCGATTCTGTGGAGCCACAGGCCCGGGCCAGCCTCGCCGGGATCATGAACACCGTCGGGTGGGGAGGCGGGGCGCTCGGGCCGGTGTTCGTCGGCTGGGCGACGCACGCGGCCGGCAAGGCGGGGGAAGTCGACGCGATGAGCCGGGCGATCGCCACCGGCGGCCTCGTCTATCTCGTCTGTGCCGCGTTCCTCTTCGGTGCCTATGTGCTCGCCCGCCGCTCCTCCGCTCCCGTCATCAACTGACCGCTTTCCTCCACGGCTTTCGCCTGTTTCGCCTGTTGCGCCTGTTTCGTCCGGTTCCTCGCGACCCCACCATGACCAACTCGCCCCCCCGCTTCCACGGCATCATCCCTCCGCTGGCAACGCCGCTGGTCGATCGCGACACGCTCGATGTCGCTGGCCTCGAGCGGCTTATCGAGCATGTCCTCGCCGGCGGCGTCCACGGCCTCTTTGTCCTCGGCACGACCGGCGAAGGCCCGGCGCTCCCGCCGGCGGTCCGCCGCGCCATCGTCGAGCGCACCATCAAGCAAGTCGCCGGCCGCGTGCCGGTGCTCGTCGGAATCAGCGATACCGTCCTTGCCGATAGCCTGGCGCTTGCCCGGTTTTCAGCAGACAGCGGCGCGGCAGCCGTTGTCGCCGCCCCTCCTTACTACTTCCCGGCAGGCCAGGATCCACTCGAGCGCTGGTGCCGGACGCTCGTGGCGGGCCTCCCGCTGCCGCTCCTTCTCTACAACATGCCGGAGATGGTGAAGGTGGTGCTCGAGCCGGACCTGGTCCGGCGTCTTGCCGACAACCAAAGGATCGTCGGCCTCAAGGATTCTGGCGGCGATCTGGAGACGTTTACCGGCTACTCCAAAATCGTCCGCGAGGTCCGTCCCGACTGGTCGCTCTTGATCGGCCCGGAGCAGATGCTCCCGCAGGCCCATGCCCTCGGTGGCCACGGCGGCGTCTGCGGCGGGGCCAACGTCCGCCCCCGTCTGTTCGTTGACCTTCAAGCGGCCCTCGAGCGCGGCGACGAGGCCCGGGCTGCGGGCCTCCAGCAGAAGGTGCTCGCCCTCGGCAGGCTCTATGATGTGAGCACAGAGCCGGGCCGTGTGATCGTCGGCGTGAAAGCGGCGCTGGCGGCACTCGGGATCTGCGGCGACACGCCCGCGGCGTGGTTTGAACAGCTCGACGCCGATCAAAAAACCCGCATCGGGGAGATCGTCGCCGAGATCAGAGCCTGACGAGGGTGCCCGTTCCACGGATCGAGAGCCGACCTACGGCGCCACCTTTGTCAGGCATCTGGCGAAACTCGGCCGTCAGACTCCCTACCGTTATGAAGACCTCCAAGTCGTCAAGGCGATGAGCCAGGCCGAACTGGCCGACTGGATCAAGACCGAGTGCCCGGAGTTTTCCCAAGTGGTCCGTGACAACCCGGCCGAATTCGCCGCGGCGATCGTTCACGAGAAGCGGTCGGCCTTGACCGAACGAACAGGCGCCATGGCAGAGATCGCCGTGTCTTTTTTCCAGCTGCTCCAGGCCGTGTTTTAGGGCTCCGCCATGACAGCCACACCTTCCCCAACCGGGCGCTCTGGCGGCCAGAATGTCGCCGGAGCCACCGCGATCTTCGCGCAGTGGCAGGTCTACAAGTCGATCATCGACCGAGACTTCATGCGGCACAGGGAGATCTACGCGGGGATTCATGCCTTCGTGGAGGCCTACCATCCTCGACGTTTTTCCCTTCTCGACCTCGGCTGCGGCGACGCGACGTCCATTCCGCGCACCTTCGCTGGCACCGCGCTTGCCCGATACACCGGCGTCGACGCCTCGGCCGCAGCCTTACAGGCCGCCCGCCGGCAGCTTGCCGCCGTGGCCTTCGATGTCGCGCTTTTCGAAACCGATCTGCTCGACTATCTGACCACTGCCGCGGTGCCCGACGGCCCCCGATCCGACGTCATTCTTGCCGGCTACGTTGTCCACCATCTTTCTTTCGACGAGAAGCGTCGGTTCTTCACGCGCTGCCGGGAAGCGCTATCGCCGGGCGGGTCGCTCGTGTTCTACGACCTCTTCTGCCGACCGGCAGAGACCCGAGACGAGTTCGTCACCGCCTACACAGAACTGATCGTCACGCGATGGGGACTCGTGGGCGAGACCCTCGAAAACACCTGCCGCCATGTGCGGGAGCATGACTTCCCCGAGACAACGGCGACGATCGCCTCGCTTGCTCACGACGCCGGCTTTACGATCCCTGGCGAGGAGCGATTCGCCGACTCCGACGGCTTTCACCGGCTGGTCTGCTTCACCACGTAGCCGCGGCCTCCCCGCTCCCATCACACCCACGCCGGCATCCAGCCGCCACGGTAGGGCTTCGTGAGCAGCTCCGCCGCGTGCGGCACGCCCGAAAGGACGAAGCCGGGGGCGTTCCAGGTGAGGAGCGTGTCGGGATGACGGATCGCGATCGTTCCCAGCAGCACCGTCTCGGTGAGCGGCGCCGAGTAGCCAAAGTGGCTCGTGGCGTGATCGGTGCCACGGATCGCTTCGATCCAGGAGGTGTAGTGATTGCGCGCATCTTGGACCGGGATCTCGAAGCTCGCAAACTTCTCCGTCGGGGCCAGCCGCGGCATCTCGACATGCGGCACGAGGAGCGTTCCCTCGGTGCCGATGATCGCCGAGCCACTGCCGGGGAGGACGACATCGGCGGCGAGCGAGAGGCGCTCGTGCGTCGGCACATGCCCCTCGCCGTCATACCAGTGGACCTTCACCGACGGGCCTGCCGTCCGCTTCGTGCCGGGGAACTCCCAGCTGACCAGCGACTTCAGCGCCCACACTTCGCGATTCACTCCCGGGGACGAAGCCTGCACCGTCCGCGGCGCGGTGAGCTCGAGGGCCATGAAGACCGGATCGAGGATGTGGCAGCCGAAGTCGCCGAGCTGGCCGTTGGAGAAATCCTGCCAGGCGCGCCAGTTGAAGGGATGGTAGATCTCGGGGAGGTAGGGGCGCGAGGAAGCAACGCCGAGCCACTCGTCCCAATGGACCGTCGGGGGGACGTCAGCCGAGCCCTCGGGGCGATCGTCAACCTTCCGCCAGCCCATCGCTCCCGGCTGCCAGGCGTGAACTTCCTTCACCTTGCCGATCGCGCCATCATGGACGAGCTTCACGGCCGTCCGGTAGGCGGGATGCGACTGGATCTGATTCCCCATCTGCGTCACGACCTTGAAGCGCTCGGCCGCCTCGCGCATCTGCCGGGCCTCGAAGACGGTGTGCGTCAGTGGCTTTTGGCACTGGACATGCTTGCCGAGATGCATCGCCGCCAGGCTGGGGCTTGAGTGCATGTGGTCGGGGGTGGAGACGATGACGGCGTCGAAAAGCTGCGGCTTGTCGAGGAGCCGTCGCCAATCGACAAACCGCTCCGCCTCGGGGAACTTTTCAGCCGCCTGCCCCAGGTGGGGCATCGAGTCGTCGATGTCGCACAGCGCCGTCACCTGGGCCCATTCCGACGCGGCGGTATCGAGCAGGTCGCTCCATCCCTTGCCGCCGCAGCCGATCGAGGCGATCCGGACTTTTTCGTTGGCCCCGTAGGCCCGCGACCACGACGCGGCCGACATCCCCACGGCGATGCCGGCAGAGAGGCCGCCTTTGAGGAGCGAACGGCGGGAGAGGGGGGCACGACGGGGGGAACGCATGGCGAGCCTCATGGACCTGGAATGGGAGGTGGAACGGTAGGCCGGACGGTTTCGCGGGGAGACGCCGACCACGACGCTCGAGCATCCGATCGACCTCCAATCAGCCCCCCGCCGCGTGATACTCTATCAAGGGGTCGAAAACGGGTACCAGCGGGCTTTTTCCACGGCGCGAGTTCCAAGACTCGTTGGGGCCCGGCGGGGCTGCGATCGCCATTCCCTTTCCCAGCGGGAGTTCTCCCTTGCGTCTCGGACTGATCAACTCGGCCTTTGCCCAGGCCGGCAAAGGGACACGCTTCGGCCTCGAGCAGACGAAGCAGCTCGGCTTCGACTCGGTCGATCTCCTCGCCGACCCGCTCGACATGACCGCGGCCGAGCGCCGGCTGATCGCCGACACCTGCCGCGAGCTCGATCTGCCGATCGTGAGCCTGTGCTGCGTCGCCCTCGGCCTCATCGACTTTAGCCCCCCGGTGCGTTGCTTCCACCTCGACCGCTGCCGGGCCCACCTCGATCTCGCCGCCGAATACGGCTGCCGCAATCTTCTCCTCGTCCTCGGGGAATATGTCTGGCAGCAGGAGGTGGTCCCGCCGGCCGAGCAGTGGAAGCTCGGCGTCGACGCCGTCCGCCAACTCGGGGCCTACGCCGCCGACCGGGGCGTTCGGATCGCCATCGAGCTCGAGCCCTTCAAGCTGTCGCTCGTCAACTCGATCGACACGATGCTCCGCTTTCTCGACGACGTCGGCCTGCCGGAAACGGTGATGGCCAACTGCGACATCTCCCACCTCGATCTCGTTCACACCGACCCGGCGGAGGTTGCGAGGCTCGCCGGTCGGATCGAGCATGTTCATGTCAGCGACTGCGACGGGAAGGTCCATGGCGATCTTCCTCCCGGCCGCGGCGTGACGCCGATTGCCGATTTTTTAGTGGCGATCCGCGACACCGGCTACGACGGCACGGTGAGCATCGAGCTCGAGTTCTCCCCTGAGCCTGAAAAAATCGTCGAGTGGGTCGCCGAGGCCCACGATGCCACCGAGGCGATCCTCGACCGGCTCGGCTGCCGCCCCGCCCGGCGCCGCTGACCTCCCCAAGCGAACAGGGATTTCCCCCCGTGCCATCCCCTCCCCCACGCCGCCGTGTCAGCGTTATCGCGGCGGCCGCCGCGATCTCTCTCACGGCGTCGTGCCTGGCCCTTGGCGCCGACACCCCCGACTTCGTCCGCGACATCCGCCCCCTCCTCGAGCGGTCGTGCCTCGGATGCCACTCAGGCGAGGCGGCGAAGAGCGGGCTGCGGCTCGACATCCGCGCCGAGGCCTTTCGCGGCGGCGACGGCCATGGCGCGGCAATCGTGGCAGGGAAGGCGGCGGAGAGCCCGCTTGTGCGTTTCGCGCGGGGCGATGAGCCGGAGATGCAGATGCCGCCGGCCGATGCAAACGTGCCTTCGCTCTCACAAAACGAAGTCACGACTCTCGCTGCGTGGATCGATGCCGGGGCCCTGTGGCCCGAAGGGATCGACCGGGCAAGCCTCGTCGACAGGCGCGATCACTGGGCCTTTCAAGGCGTCGTCCGCCCCGCCCCCCCGGCCGTGGGCGACGGGGCCTGGCCACGCAACGACATCGATCGCTTCATCCTTGGCCGGCTCGAGGCCGAGGGGCTTTTCCCGGCGCCCGAAGCTGACCGGGGCCAGTGGCACAGGCGCGTGACGCTCGATCTGACAGGGCTTCCGCCGACGCCCGAAGAGATCGACGCCTTTCTGGCCGACGAGGCCCCGGGCAGCCACGAGCGCGTCGTCGATCGGCTCCTCGCCTCGCCGCGGCACGGCGAGCGGATGGCCCAGCACTGGCTCGATGTCGTCCGCTACGCCGACACCCACGGCTATGAGGTCAACACTGAGCGGGCCAACGCCTGGCCTTATCGCGACTGGGTCGTGGCGGCCTTCAACGCCGACATGCCCTACGACACGTTCGTCCGCCGTCAGCTCGCCGGCGACGCCGACCGGGACGATGCCGCCACCGGGTTCCTCGTCACCGCCGCCGTCCTCCTCCCCGGTCAGATCGGCGCCGACGACGCCTCAAAGCGGCTCGCCCGCCAGGATGCCCTCAACGACATCCTCATCAACACAGGCGAGAGTTTTCTCGGCCTCTCGATCGGCTGCGCCCGCTGCCACGACCACAAGTTCGATCCGCTCTCGCTCCGTGATTACCACGCCCTCCAAGCGGTGTTCACCGGCGTCACCTACGAAGATCGCGAGCTCCGTTCCGCCGAGGCCGACGCCCGCCGCGCCGAGATCGCCACCCACCGCTCGGCGCTCGCGGCGCTCGACGCAGCGCGGACGGCGCGGGCGCCCCTCGTGGGCAACGGCGCGCCGCGTCAGGCCGTGTCGCCCCGGCTCAACGTCGATCGGATCGTTCCCCGCCGGGCCACGCGCGTCCGGTTCACGATTCTCGACACCAACAGCCTCGAGCCCTGCATCGACGAGCTCGAGGTCTTCGACGCCGACGGCCGCAACGTCGCACTCGCCTCCGCCGGTGCCACCGTCATTTCCTCAGGGGATAACGTCGCCCCCGGTCGCCACGAGCTCCCCTTCGTCCACGACGGCCTCGAGGGGAACGAGCGGAGCTGGATGTCGAACACGACCGGCGGCGGCTGGGTGGAGATCGGATTCGCGGCCCCGGCGACCGTCGACCGGATTGTCTGGGCCCGCGACCGGAAGGGCGTCTACGCCGATCGAACGGCCATCCAATACCGGATCGAACTGGCCGACGGCGCCGACGCGCCCCTCGAGCAGGTGGCCGATGCCTCCGACCGGCAGACCATTGGAGCCGCCACCCCGGCCCCCGCCGCCGGCTCTGCCTTCGCCGATGGGCTCACGGAAGAGGATCGCTTGGCGCTCGCCGCGATCGACGCCGAAAAGGGGAGGCTCACGGCGCGGATCGCCGAGCTCGACCGGGGGCTAACCGTCTTCGCCGGGCGATTCTCTGCGCCAGAGCCCGCGCGCATGCTCCACCGCGGCGACCCGGAGCAGCCCGGCGATGAGGTCGGCCCACGCTCACCGCTGGCCTTCGATGACAGGCTTCCGCCGCTTGCCCTTTCCACCGATGCCCCCGAGCAGGCCCGGCGGATGGCGCTTGCCGACTGGATCGTCCACCCGGCCAATCCGCTCGCCGCCCGGGTGATCGCCAATCGGGTGTGGCAGTGGCACTTCGGCACCGGCCTTGTCGAGACATCGAGCGACTTCGGCAGATCAGGCGCCTCCCCGAGCCATCCGGAGCTGCTCGACTGGCTCGCTGCGGAGCTTGTGGCGCACGGGTGGTCGCTCAAATCGCTCCACCGCTCCATCGTCCTCTCCGCCACCTACCGGCAGGGGGATGCGGCCACGGCCGAGGGGCTCGCCAAGGACTCGGGCAACCGGCTTCTGTGGCGGTATCCATCGCGCCGCCTCGAGGCGGAGGGGATCCGCGATTCGATGCTCGCCGTGAGCGGACTTCTCGACCCATCGATGGGGGGCCGAGGCTTCGATCTGTTTCGTTCGCGCGGCGGCCTCGACGGCTTCCCGCCGGTGGAGACGTTTTCCGGCGACGGGCTGAAGCGGATGATCTACGCCCACAAGGTGAGGATGGAGAAGGAGAGCGTGTTTGGCGCCTTCGATTGCCCCGATGCCGGCCAGACGATGGCGCGCCGCCGCCAGTCGACGACGCCGATCCAGGCCCTCAACCTCATCAATAGCCCGTTCACGATCCAGGTGGCCGAGGCGTTTGCCGCGCGCGTCGAACGGGACACGGCGACCGGGGACGGGGACAGAATCGAGCGCCAGGCGACTCAAGCGGTGCGACTCGCGCTCGGGCGCGAGCCGACGCCGGAGGAGCTTGCCGACTCCGTCGCGCTCATCCGCGATCACTCCCTCGTGGCCCTCTGTCGCCTCCTCCTCAACACCGGCGACTTCGTCACCCTCCCCTGACTGGACGCACCATGGAATCCCTCCCGCGACTCTCCGCCGCCGGTGCGAGCCTCCTCGATCGGCGCGGCTTCCTCAGGCAAACCGCCACGGCGGCCGGGGGGATGGCGCTGCTCGATCTCCTCGCCGGCGACGGCCTCGCCGGGGATGGCCCTGCCGCGGAGAGCGGCCCGATCACACCGGTGATCGATCCATCCGATCCGTACGCACCGCGGTCTCCCCATTTTCCAGCCAGGGCGAAGCGGCTGATCGTGATCTTCTGCGCCGGAGCCGTCAGCCAACTCGAAACCTGGGACTGGAAGCCGGAGCTTGTGAAATACGACGACAAGCCGCTTCCCGGCGGACCGGCGGTGACTTTCCAGGGGCCGGCCGGGAATCTCGCCCGACCGCAGTACGACTTCAAGCCGCGTGGCCAGACGGGGAAGATGGTGTCGGAGATGATCCCCCATCTCGCCGGCCTCACCGACGAGATCGCCTTCGTCCATTCGCTCACCAGCCGGACAAACACCCACGGGCCCGCCGAAAACTTCCTCTCCACAGGCTTTGCCGCCGACGGCTTCCCCAGCCTCGGCGCCTGGACGACCTACGCCCTGGGAAGCGAGTGCGCCGATCTCCCCGCCTTCATCGCCATCCCCGACCCGCGCGGAATCCCGCAGGCCAGTGGCAACAACTGGGGCCCGGGCTTTCTCCCCGCCGAGTTTCAGGGGACGACGCTCTCCGCGTCGGCTCCCGTCCGACATCTCGCCCGCCCGGCATCGGTTTCGGCTGGCGCCGATGCGGCGACGCGTGCGGCGCTTGCCCGGTGGCAGAAGCGCCGGCTGGCCGAGACTCCGGCCGACGGCGCGCTTGCTGCCCGGATCGCGAGCTACGAACTGGCCGCGAGGATGCAGCTCGCCGTGCCGGGCGTGGCGGATCTCTCCACCGAGACCACCGCGACGCTGCGAGCCTACGGCGCCGACGACGAATCAAACCCGTTGAAGGCGGCCTTCGCTCGCAACTGCATTCTTGCCCGCCGGCTCCTCGAGAAGGGGGTGCGGTTCGTGCAGCTCTTCAACGGAGCCTACGCCAGTGGCGGCGAGCTCAACTGGGACGGCCACTCGAAGCTCCGCGAGCAGTACGACCGCCATGCCTCGATCCTCGACCAGCCCGCCGCCGCTCTGATCCGCGATCTCCGGGCCCGCGGCATGCTCGACGACACGCTCGTCGTCTGGTGCACGGAGTTTGGCCGCATGCCCTTCTTCCAGAAGGGCGCCAAGGGGCGCGATCACAACCCCGACGGCTTCACCTGCTGGCTGACCGGCGCCGGCGTGAAGCCGGGGGTGAGCCACGGCGCCACCGACGATCTCGGCGTGAAGGCCGTCAGCGACATTCATCCGCTCTACGACTTCAACGCCACGATCCTCCACCTCCTCGGCCTCGATCACCACCGGCTCTCGTTCCGCCACAACGGCATCGATCGGCGTCTGACGGACGTTCACGGCAAGGTGATCCGCGAAGTCCTCGCCTGATCGGCGCTGCGCGGCAACGCCAACAAGAGAAGCACGCGTCTTTTCGACGCGTGCTTCTCTCGTTGGGAGGAGCAAGAGACTCGACGGTCGGCGAGTCAGCGCTGCTGGGCCGGCGGCGCACCAGGAGGAGCACCGGGAGTTCCGCCCGGTGGACCGTAGTTAGGAGGCGTGCCAGGGGCGCCCGGTGTGCCTGGAGCACCGGGAGTTCCACCCGGTGGACCGTAGCCAGGCGGCGTGCCAGGAGCGCCCGGTGTGCCTGGAGCACCGGGAGTTCCGCCCGGTGGGCCG
>Ga0164295_10001384_pt1 | contig 20054 bp, 22 predicted proteins | sample GEODES006metaG_FD_111798 | JGI IMG/M metagenome (GOLD analysis project Ga0164295, IMG submission 111798) | Oligotrophic lake water microbial communities from Sparkling Lake, Wisconsin, USA - GEODES006 metaG | ecosystem: Environmental > Aquatic > Freshwater > Lake | place: USA: Sparkling Lake... | reverse complement strand
TCACAAAGTGTAACTACTCAGCACACACAAGACCCCTCAAGCAAACCTATTATTTTAGACCATGCTATTAGTAAAAACAATAACAAACTACTTCTAACATTTAATGTAAATAAAGAGAGTTTTCCCAAAGATTTGAGTGCTGGTCACCTTTCACAAGATATTGTGCTAGTTATTGATCGTTCTGGTTCAATGCATTCACCAGTTGAAGCAAAAGACCGAAATGGTCAAAATCTTGAAAATGGACTATCAATTCAAGATATTGTTAATCATTCGGCAAAAACAGTAGTAAAAACATTAGATTCACATTCACGCATATGCATTATTAAATTTGATAATGTTATTGATATTGTCACTCCTCTTATGTATGCTACTGAAACAAATAAAGTTCAAATTATGACTTCTATTGATACAATTAAACCTGGTGGTCAAACAAATATTTGGGGGGCAGTTGAAAAAGCATTACAAATTTTGGATGGTCGTGATGATAAGTCAAGAAACAGTGCTATTTTAATGCTAACAGATGGAATTCCCAATGTTTCACCAGCACAAGGAGAGGTTGAAACACTCAAGCGACTAAGAAAAACCAAGAATTTCACAACTCCAATTTATACATTTGGATTTGGATACAATCTACAAACAACTTTATTATACAATCTTGCCAAATATTCTAATGGTGGAAACGCACACATTCCAGATGGTAATATGATTGCTACTGTGTTTTGTAACTTTATTGCGACAATCTTGTGTAGTGTAGTTATGAATTTGCAACTTCATATTACTCCTAAGCAAACTAATAGTGCTTCATTTAATAATTTATTAGTCGGTGATTTTGCTTATAGTTTTGACCCAATTAATCAAAAATATATTTATGATATTGGAACAGTTCAATTTCAACAAGAGCGAAACATAGTATTAAATTTTGAAGACAAGCTAGATTTTGATTATTATTATACATATGCTATTGGAGGGCAATATTATACATCAAGTGTGCATAGTGTAAATGCAGATTCAATTGCTAATTGTGCAAATAATCCTGCTTTAAATAGCCATATTTACAGGACTACAAGTGTTGAATATATTAGAAAAATGATTAACTCTAATAGAATTAATAATTTACTAAGCACTGAAGCCGCTTATAATGAATTAGTTAAATTATTAGAAGAAAATAAATGCTCGCATAGTCAACCTTTTGTAGATGGTCTTCTCAAAAATATTAAGGGAGACTTTGCAAATATTGGGCAAGTTAAACTGGCAATTGATACAAAATATTTTAAGCGCTGGGGAGAATTTTATTTAGACCAACTTTCGCGTTCTCTTAATCAACAAATTAAACCCAATTTTAAAGACGAAGCTTGTATGTTTGGTGGAGAAGTTTTTGAAGCACTTGTAGATAAGTCAAGCGACATCTTCAATAGTCTGGAAGCACCTACACCATCATTAGTTGTTCATAGTCATGCTCAACAAAATAGCGGAAACATGTTTTATAGGAGTTTAAATTTAGCACCACAAGCACCTATTTCAATGTCGTGTTATAATGATCCACAAGGCGGATGTGTTGATTCATATTGTAAAATTGCTATGTTTGATGGAACATCTAAGCTTTTAAAGGATGTGCAAAAGTTTGATATTATTAAATCTATTGATGAAAACAATAAAATTGTTGGAGCAAAGGTGTTGTGTGTATTAGAAACACTTATTGAATCTGGTTATAGGGATTATGTGAATATTAATGGTACATTAATTACTCCGTGGCATCCTGTTAAATTTGGCTTACATGGAAAAGCAGAAACATGGTGGTTTCCTGGAGAATTATTTAGCACATATAGTTATCCATCATCAAGTATGATTACATTAGTGCTAGAAAATCATCATGTTATGATTATTAATGGGTTAAAATGTATTACATTGGGCCATAATTTTACTAATCACTCAAAATTAATTCATCCTTATTATGGAACAAATAAGGTTATTGAAAACTTAAACTATTATTTCCCTGAAGACTATGCACGTGGTAAAATTAGTGTAAAAAGTAAGCATATAAATTATAAGATGTCGGGCAATATTACGGAATCAGTTGTTTATCATTCTCAAACACTATGTGCTTATTAGTTATAAGTATTATTCTTCAATAGTAACCCATCTTCGTGATTTAAGTGTGTTAAATTTGTCATACATTGTTTTAAAGTTACTAGCATATATCTTTTTATAACTTTTTTTTTGGCTACTTTGTCTAGTTCTTTGTGTTCTTAAGTTAGTAACCTTTAATATAACAGTGGCAATAACTGGCATATGGTCTGAGTATAATCTTTTGTCGGTTTTATAATTTGTTGGTCTAATTATTGGAATTCTAATATTTTCTACATTTTCCGATAATATGTAATCACCGGTATCAGTTAAATGTTTATAGTTTTTATGATTATGTTCATGCCAACAACATGAATTTAATATAGTTTTTGCTTCTTGTTTCATTAATCCGTGCGACAATGCCTTATTTTTTATTATTAAGGGATTTTCTTTTGATATTAATGTTTTAGAATCGTTGGTGTCAGCTAAAATAATAATTGGTCCGTTTGTTGAAATATGCGTGCTAATAATTTTACTTATATTACTTACATCGTCTTCGTTATTTAACCATGGAAAATGAGCAACAATAAGATTAATATTTTTAGTAGTATTAATTATACAACAAGTTCTAGCATCACATTCGCCATCATCATCTGGTTGGGCAAGATTAATTGTTTTACTTGAAGCTATTGTTCCGAGCAAATCAGTATTCCAAAAAATAGCACAACCGGAATATGCCTTTGCTTTGCTGTTCCAAGTAGCACCTCTATACCAACCCTGTAATCCAGTTTTTTTACGTATTTTTGTAACTAATTCAGGGTCTTCTACTTCTTGAATACCAATTACATCAAAGTTTATTTCTTCATGTAATTCTTCTATTTTATTTAATGCCTCTTCATAACAATTTCTATTTAAAATATTACATCTTCTTACAAAATCTTCTTCAGAACCAGCAACTACATTTTTTTGTGAAGCCCATGATAAATTATATGTTAATGCTTGAATGGGTAAATTAGTGCCTCCTTTTTGAATATATTTTACTACTTTGTTTTTTTGTGTCTTTTTTTTGTTTGTATTATTTTTCATTATTATATTATAGTAATAAAAAATAATAATATAATTTTAAAAAGAATATATCATTAATAGACCAAAATAGAAAGTCACAACTCCTAAAAATATAGTATTAACATTTGAAAAGGTGTTCAATAAATAATTAGATACAAACAATGTGGAAATTAACATAGCTGCGTCAACAAGTAATATTTTTTTACCATATTCTTTAGCATAATCTTTAAAAAATTCCAATATTTTACTACTTTTAGTATTAACACTATTTAAAAATAACGCAAAAGAAGTATCATGAATTAAACCAATAATAACAACATAAACTAATTGCATATAAAAATTAGGTGTTAATAATGTAGCTAAATAAGTTCCAATAGTTAGTGATGCTATATCCATGCTATATGCTCCAATTGTAAATTGATTATAATATTGTCTAATAGTTTTTCCACTCTTTGTTAATAATAAAATATAGCCTCCAATAGTATCTACTATTATAGCAGCAACTGCTAATGTTACAATAGTATGATAATTCATATATATTATATATTATTTTATAATATTTGATAATATTTGATAATATTTGATAATATTTTATAATATATTATATATACTTTATAATATTTGATAATATTTTATTAATTTTTATTAATTTTTATTAATTTTTATTAATTTTTATTAATTTTTATTAATTTTTATTAATTTTTATTACTATATTTATATATATGACTATAGCAAGAAAAACCAGAAGCAGAAGAAAAAGCAAAAGAGTTAGAAGAATTAGAGGAACTAGAAGAGATAGAAGAATTAGAGGAAGTAGAAAAGTTAGAACACACTATAGAGGAGGAGAAGGAGAAGGAAAACACTTGCTTGAGAAATTTGGCTTAAATAATATTAGCAGCAAACTTGGCTTAGACAATATTGGCGAAAAATTAACACAAACTAAAACAGAATTTTACAAACGAGCATCAGAAGCATCAAAATATTTCGGTTTGTCTAATACACCTACACAACCTGTACCACCTATATAAGATTAATTAAATAAAAATAATTATGGTCTAGTAAACATAAATGCGTGCTGTCTAACTAATTTTGGTTCTGAAAAATCAATACTTCTAGTGTAAGTATTGTTGTCTAAATTCACTTCGTTTTTAATATTATAATCATCATAATAATAATCGTCATAATTATTATTATTTTTAAGTAATGTTTCTAATTTAGTAATTTTTTCTTGTAGCTCAGTTATTTGTTTTTCCATATTAGTAATTTTATTTTCAAGATTGCTTTCACTAATCATAAATTATATAGTTATAATTTATTAAAATATATTTATGTTATAATTTTATAATGTCGTTTACTAATTTTTTATTATATAAACAATCCCCTATAACAAATATAAATCTCTCAAATAGTGATCTAGAGAAATTAGAAACATTAAATAAAACTATGTCAGCAAATATTGCACAAATGAATAAAAGAGTAGATTTTTTAATCTTAAAATTAATTAATTTATTTATTTTTTTATTTAATAATAAATATGAAAATGAAAATGAACTATTAACATTTGACCTTGTTCATAGGTTAAAGTAAAATAATAAATAATAAATAATAAAACACTAAATAATAAATAATAAATAATAAAAGAAATTATCTATTTTTATATATTTATAAAAAATATTTAAAACCATAATATTATGATTATTTACAATATTATGGTTGCTATTGGTATTGATTTAGGCACAACATATTCATGTGTTGGTGTATGGAAGGATGGTCAATGTGAGATTATTGCTAATGACCAAGGATTAAGAACAACCCCATCATATGTTGCGTTTACAGATAGTGAGCGCTTAATTGGAAATGCAGCAAAAAATCAAGCATCACAAAATCCGGAAAATACTATTTTTGACGCAAAACGACTTATTGGTCGTATTTATAGTGATCAATCTACACAAAATGATATTAAACATTTTCCTTTTAAAGTAATTGCTAAAAATGACAAACCCATTATTCAAGCAACTTATAAAGGCGAATTAAAAGATTTTCAACCAGAAGAAATTTCATCCATGATTTTAGTAAAAATGAAAGAAACTGCCGAAGCCTATTTAGGTAAGAAAGTTGAAAGTGCTGTTATTACTGTACCGGCATACTTTAATGATGCTCAGCGTCAGTCTACAAAAGATGCAGGAGCAATTGCTGGATTAAATGTATTACGGATTATTAATGAACCAACAGCAGCCGCAATTGCCTATGGACTTGAGCAAACAAAAGATAACACAGAAAAACACATATTAATTTATGATTTAGGCGGAGGCACTTTTGATGTCACTCTTTTAAGTATTGAAGATGGTGTATTTGAAGTAAAAGCAACAGCAGGCGATACACGTCTTGGTGGAGAAGATTTTGATACTCGTCTTGTTCAACATTTTGTTCAAGAATTTAAACGCAAGCATAAGAAAGATTTAAGCGAAAATAAAAGGGCAATTAGTCGTCTTAAGAGTGCTTGTGAAACTTTAAAAAAAACGCTTTCAGCATCTACACAAGCAACATTAGAAGTAGATAGTTTATTTGATGGAATTGATTTTTCAAGCACTATGAATCGTGCGCGTTTTGAAGAATTATGCGGTGATCTATTTAGGAAAACATTTGAACCTGTAGAGCAAGTTTTAAAAGATAGTAAAATCAGCAAATCACAAGTTCATGAAGTGGTGCTAGTGGGTGGTTCTACTCGTATTCCCAAAATTCAAAATCAACTAACCGAATTTTTTAATGGTAAAACATTAAATAAATCAATTAATCCCGATGAGGCAGTTGCTTATGGTGCTGCCGTTCAAGCAGCATTACTATCTGGTGTGAAAGATAGTAAAATTGATGATTTACTACTTCTTGATGTAGCACCATTATCGCTTGGAGTAGAAACAAGTGGCGGAGTAATGACTAAAATCATTGAGCGTAATAGCACTATTCCTACAAAAAAATCACAAACATTTAGCACCTATGCTGATAATCAACCAGCAGTCACCGTTCAGGTATTTGAAGGAGAACGCCAACTAACTAAAGATAATAATAAATTAGGTGAATTTACTTTAAAAGGCATTCCACCTATGCCACGTGGTGTTCCACAAATTGAAATCAGTTATGATTTAGATGCCAATGGTATTTTAAATGTTTCAGCGTGTGAAAAATCCAGTGGAAAATCAGATAGCATTAAAGTGACAAATGACAAGGGTCGTTTAAGCAAAGAAGATATTGACAAGATGTTGGCAGATGCAGAAAAATTTAAAGAAGATGATATGAAGGCAAAACAAACTATTGAAGCACGCAATAATTATGAAAATCTAGTATATCAATTTAAAAGTACATTAAATGATGAAAAAATTGCATCACAAATTGATGAATCTTTAAAAGCAAAATTAACAAGTATTATAGATGAAAATGTAAAATGGTTAGAGCATAATCAAACTGCTTCAAAAGAAGAATATGAATATAGATTAAAAAATTTCCAAGAAGCAATGAAACCGCTTCAAGAAAAAATGATGTCGGGAACAGGAACAGGTTCAGGAGTTCCATCAAAAGAACCTGACATTGCCGACATAGATTAAAATACTTCATAACAAAAAATTGAAATTAAAATAAAAAGAATTAAAGTAATTATATTAAATATACTCATAATTAATATAATTAATATATAATCGTATGAAGAGAATTAAATCGGCACCAGCAAATATTGCCGAAATGGTTAATCGAAAAAAACCAACTTTGGAAAAAAAACCCGAAAAAACCATATTATTTATTACACAAAAAAAACAACCTACACAAAGAGAAGTTTCAAAACAACAATTAGTTCCTTTAAAAAATCAAAAAATTATTGAAAAAACTTTTAATACTATTATGATTGATTATATTAATGATAAACAAATAATTAATAATAATGATGAAGAGGCTTTACTATTAAGTATTTTATATTATTATTTTTGTGAAAAAGTATTTACAAAAAATAATTTGCGCCAATTTATTTTATTTATTGCCCAATTATGTATTAAATATGTTTTTACACACTCATTGCATGAATTATATATTAATAAAGATATAATTTTAAATAAACTATTGCTTCTTGAACATATAAAATAAATTTTATAATAATTTCTCAATTTCTTCCTTTAAATCATCTAGTTTTGGTTTGGGCAATGAAGCATAATCAATAGTTATTCTATTGTCTTTGTTATAATAAGGTTGTAATGGAACATTGGTTATTGGATAAGGCCAATGACTTGTAGTATATCTTTCTTCAAAATATTCGCGCCTTAAATTTTGCTGTATTTTATCATTTTTAATATTATTTTTTGGTAAATAACACAAGTATTGAACTAGTCGTTCTTCATTGCAATTTAAATTACCGCAAGTATTTTGATGAAACGTTCTTGAATCCCAAATAACCAAATCACCGGCATTAACTTTAACATAAACTTTTCTATCTTCTAAATTACTTACATAGTTTTTATCTAATACGCACCAATCTCTCGGAGCATCAATATTTAAAGTTTTAAAATAATGCTCATGAAGTAAATGACTCCCTTTATATATTAATAATGTACGTTCATTATTGCTAGTTAAACTTAAAAATGATTGATAACAATGACGTCCTTTTTTATGAGATGATTGATCAGTATGTATCCAGTATACATCTTCCTTTTTATAATCACTTGGATAATAACAGCATCCATCAAATCCTGTAACTACTTCATCACAATTCCATAAATGTTTAAAAATATTTATTATTTTTGGATTTGTTCGAGCCAACCATGTAAACCGCTGATGACCAATTTCAAAATATTTAAAAATACCGTTTCCATGAATTACTTGATGCAACCTCTCTACATCTTTGGTATTTTTATACCAATCAAAAAATTCTCTCTTATATTCTTCAATTTCTTCATTATTATATACATTATGAATTATTGTATATCCATTTTCTTCTAATTCTTTAATATTTGTTTGTAATGCTTCTTCTAATACTATTGCTTTTAATACTTGTATTTGGTCTTTTTTTACTTCTTCCTTTATTACTTCTTTTATTACTTCTTCTTTTATTACTTCTTTTTTTACCTCTTCTTTTTTGACTTCCTTTTTTACTTCTTTTACTTCCTTTTTTACCTCTTCTTTTTTGACTTTTACTTCTTTTACTTCTTTTTTAACTTTTACTTCTTTTACTTCTTTTACTTTTTTTATTTCTTTTATTTCTTCTTTTTTGGCTTTTGCTTTTTCCTTTTTGGCTTTTATTTGTTCTTTTTCAGTATATTTAAATGCTACTAAATACTTAAATACTTTTTTTCTCATATCCGAAAACATTTTCCTTTGCTTATAACATTTATTAATATTAAATGTTTAATTTAATATTAATTATAATTTACACATTTTAAATTAGCGTAAAATAGTTTCAATAATTTCCTGAGGTAATTTGCCTAAAATATTGTGCATCAAATTATTATAAATATTACATAAATAACTATATCTTTTTTCTGAACTATAAGTTTCAATAAATCTTATTTCTAAATATTCATAAATTATAGAATTTATAGTGGATGCCGGAGACCACATATTTTTACAAGTAATAGAATTGCAACAAAAGCAATCATTTTTACTTAGATCTAAAAAATACGGTTCATAAGAATACAAATTTTTAAAAAAAAATTTATATATATCTTTATTTTTTGTGTTTAATTGTAATTTATTATTAACATTAATTAAATATTTATAATATGAAATATCATTATATGGCAAATCATGTTTAATATTAGAATCATAACTTATTACACTATATGGTTTAAATGGATAATATTCAGGAAATTTAAGTTCTAAAAGTTTTTTATTTTTACTATTTTTTATTAATAAAAAATATTCATCGTTGTTACTATTATTGTTTGTTTTAACGCTAATAATATTTAAATTAAGATTTCCTAAAAATGCTAATAACTTATGTGAAAAAATATTTGTGCTATAAGTTTTTTGATTAAAATTTTGGATTTCTTTATTTATTCTTTTTAAAGAACTTGGAGACATTTAATTTATTAATAGCAATGTTATTAATTATTAATAAATTTTTATATTTATACATTATTACATTATTACATTATTACATTTTAAAATTTTCAAATTTATACATTGAATTCAATAGTAATAATATTATTCTTATTTTTACATAGACACTTATCAGATAATGTAATAGTGCAAACATTTTTGGTTTTAATAGAATTCATAAATACTTGAATTGACTTTCGCGATGGACAATTTTTATTATAATAGTAAAATACTTTCATAAAAATAATATTCCAAAAACACAATGGATGTGCATTATATTTTTCTACATTAAAAACACATTTTGTTTCTTCATAAACAATCGATTCTAAAAATGGCTGAATAATTTGCTCCATTACTAATTCGTTCCATTCATAAGATTGCTTACTTAAACCTAGCAAGTTAGATTTAATATTATATGAAAATGTATCTTCTAAAAGTGGATAAATTTTATTACGAAATTTGCCTCGCACACTCCACTCAGGAGTTGTATCTTTAAAATACGGAACTTCATAACTTGAAGCAAATTCATAAATAGAACTTTTATATAATTCAATTAGTGGACGCATAATTGACACATCATTAATAGTTGATTGTTCTTTAATAACTGCTAAATCAAGAATATAACGCCCTCTACATACATTTGCAAAAATATTTTCAATAATATCATCTTTATGGTGTGCTAATAAAATACAATCTAAACCTTCGTTTTTCATAACTTCCTTATAAAAATCAAATCTGATTTTTTTTGATTCATATTCGTAGTCAGAACGTTTCGAATTTTTGCGCTTTAAATTTACAATAGTTTTAATATATAGCTTAATCGAATTAGTATTGCACCAATATTCTAAAAAATCTTGCTCCATACTTGTTTCTTCCCGATTATTATAATTAATATGACATGCTACCGGCTCATAACCAATAAATTTGAGAATGCTAATTAATACCATAGAGTCTACTCCACCGGACAAAGAAACAACTATTTTTTTTGATTTAGTTTGATTTCTTTCGCAAAAATTAATAACTGTTAAAATCACCTCATTAGCAATATCATAATTTTGATTACAAATTTTAATTTCTTTTTGCGGAACTAATTGTAACACATTCTTAAAATGTTGTAACTTATTTTCTAGTTTTGATTCTAATTTTGATTCTGATGTTAATTCTAAATCTAAATCTAAATCTGAATACTTTTTATTATTATAACCAAATAGCGATTTAATAATTGAAATCATATGTTAGTAAATTAATATTTATAATTTTAAATATTTTGAAAATAGTTTTTTCAATTTTTTATAATATTTAATAATATAATATAATATATAAAATTATATTAATAACTATTTTATTAATACAATTAATAAATGGATAGAAATACTTGCTTGAGTATTTTAGAATTAGAAAACAATCCTTCACCTGAAGAAATAAAAAAAGCATATAAAAAAATGGCATTAAAATATCATCCAGATAGGCAAGAACAAAGTCTAAGCGACCAAGAAAAAAAACAAGCCGAAGAAAAATTCAAACAAATATCAGAAGCCTATGAATTATTGATGAATCCAGAAAAATTTAATAATTTTAATAACGGCCCGCCTGGTTTTGGCGCAGGTTTTGTGGATCCAAGTGAATTATTTAATCATATTTTTAGAGACATGAACATGAATCAAGGCAATCCTTTTGCTAATATGCAAGGTTTTCAAGTAAATTTTAATAATCCGGGATTTAATAATAATGTAATGCGTTCATCATCTGTGTTTTTTGTAAATGGACAAAGAATTGAGAAAGTTACTGAAAATATAAATGGTGTTATACATGAACATACAATTATAGGACAAAATATGCCAAATATGCCAAATATGCCAAATGTATTTCAAAATATTAGATTTAATTTTCAGTAAAAAAATTGATATGTTTATTTATATGTTTTAAATATTATACACCTATAAAACAATGTCTTTGCGTAATATTTTGAATACTTATGTTCCGTTGCGTGCTTCTATTGATAACAAAGATAATGGAAAAGCAAAGATTGGTTGTGTAGCGTTCTCGCCTAAGTTAAAGCATCAGTGTGTTTTATGCGTTTGGAGTTAATCAATATAATATGAATAATAAAGCATCTAAAGAAAATAATGATTGTGTTCATGCCGAAGTTGATTGCATAAGTCGTCTAAAAAAATCTGGAAAAATTAATCATATAAGTCTTATTGTATTTCGCACAAATAATAAGGGAGATAAACTTATGAATGCTAAACCGTGTGTAAATTGTATAAAGGCTATAAATTTTACATTAAAATCTAAAAATTATAGATTAAAAAAATTGTGCTATAGTGATGAAAATGGGGAAATATGTGTGTATTGTGATGAATAATTGTTTACTCATAAGTAGATAATATTTTATTAAAAATTATTTTTTTATTTTATAATTTTTTATAATTTTTTATAATTTTTATTTATATAATTTTTTATAATTTTTTATAATTTTTAATTTAATAAAATTATATAAACATAAAATATTTTATAATATTAAAATGGATATAATGGATATGGAAACATTAATTTTGAATAATTTAAACACTTACAATGAAGTAATAAATAGTTATGATGACATAAAAGAAATTTTTGATGAATCGAGCGACAATATTATTACTGTTTTTGTGTCAAGTGTTGAAGATAAAGTTCTTATTGACACTGCTACTTTAAATACTATTATGGTTCTTTTAGAGAAAATATATGCTAATAATTTAGCATTATTATTTTTTATAAGTTGCTTAAGTTCGCTATATGTATGTACTTACACTAGACGAAAAAAAGATTTTGTTATACTAAATAATGTAGAACCAAAAATATTAAAAGGAGAGATTATTGAAAAAGTATAAAATAAATTATAAAATATAAAATGTAAAATATAAAATATAAAAAATTTATATTGCAACACCTTTATATAATATATGTTTTATTGTAAAATCACTCACATTCTTCACATTCTCCGCTATTGTTAAATGGTGATTCTTTATGACATTTTCCAATATGATAAGATGTAATAGTCCCCGTTCTATCACAACTAACACATTTATTATGCGCTTTGCATTCTTTCATAATATTTGGCATATGTTTGATGACATAATGTGAAATAACAGATTGCTTATTTTTTCCTTTGTATGTGCAGCCATCATGGCAACAATTTATTAAATTTATTTCATGGTGATTTGCAATATGATGATTCAAGTGAGTTTTTGCGGAAAAATCCATATGGCAATAATTACATTTATGAGGATTGACTTCTTTTCCTGCTTCGCTTGCATGCTTTCTACTAATATGCATTGAGAAGGTTGACCCTCCTCTCTCGGTTTTCCAATCACAATATGGGCATTGTCCTGAGGAAGGCACTTTTACAAGCACCTTTGTTCTTGGTTTATAAGAAGTCATATGCTTTGTCTTGTCTTGTCTTGTCTTGTCTTTGTCTTTGTCTTATTAGATACTAATGTTATAAATAAAAAAAAAATGAATTCAATTTTTTTTATGTATAACAATTTTTTTTACATATAGCAAATATTTACAGCACAATTAACTCAAACCCTTCTTCCACACTCGGATTTTCAAAATGCTTTGTATACACGCTGTAAGCAATTTTCGGAACTTGGTTTTCTGGATCCCTTTCCTTGTTGCGTTTATATGAAACCTCTAGTGATGTTGTCATATGAACACACACGACTTTCATGTTATGCTTTTTAGCAAACTCTATATATTCGCTCCTCTTTTTTGAAGAGCTGTTTGTGGCATCAAATACTGGTGACTTACCTTCTTTAACATATGGCAACGCAGCTTTAAGCATTTTTGGGGAAGTTTTATGAACATCTCCCTGAATTAACACAAACTGCTCATTGGCACAAATACTTTTTGCAATAGTGCTTTTGCCCGAACCCGGATAACCAACCATAATAACGACTTGTTTGGCATCAGACAAATTTAGTGTTGGAATTGCCATAAGTTCCTGTGCTTGCTTAGGAGCAAACATGTGTTCTGGACTATAACACTTGAGTCCGATGTTTTGTGCAAACACTTTATCGCTGTCTGCCCAATCTCCCTTTCCTCCAAGAGCATCTCCAACAAAGAATGATTGTTCTTTGTCAACTTTAGCACTTCCAACCAGCACATCATACAAAATCGGGTTCGGTTTGTAATCGCACTTGTCACTTGCAACAACAATGAAAACAGGAATTTGTAGCGTCTGCATTACATACTGAATTTGAATAACTTTCCATGGTTTGGACTGATTTGTAAAAATCACAACACTGAATCCCTCTTCATTGTAGCGCTTAAGTTCGTCTGGAATGTTTGGATACAACCATTGCCAATCTTCCACATTTGAAGGCATGGTTTTGCCATCTTTTGGGCACACAAGAGTGTGGTCATAATCAAACGCGGCAATCTTTGCTTTGAGTTGCGCCTTATTGAGGTTGTAAATAGTCGGTGCCATTTTTGCTAGACTATTAGATTGTAGAAAAAAAAAGTTATCAATTTTTATAAACTATACAATGTTTACATCAAGTCTTCTATTATTTAATTTTATTCTCAAATAAGTGGTTATTTATAAACTCACTTATATAAATAGCATTATGAATATGAACATTACCATCACTCAAGTCTTTTCTTAAAAATCCTTTTTCATCTATATAATTATTATAAACATCAAAGAATATATATTTTTTTTCAATACATTTTTCTTTTAATTTTTGGTTAAAATATAAAACATATTGTTTTCGTTCTTCATCAGTTCCCAAATATGGATAGTCAGGATTTTCCGGAGTATTATATTTTTGAATAGGCGGAACAACATTATAAACACATACATTTGTAAGTTTAATTTGTAAAATAGATATATTTAATTGAATTGCATCAAAATAATTGTCAACAATATTGTTTATAATATCTTGATATGTTGTTGTTTCTGTAATATATTTATGAACATGACATCTACAATCTATTTCACCTAGACAAAAAATAACAGTGTCTCCATCTTTAATATTAAAACTGCGAATATCACACCTAGCTAATTTTTCTTTTCCAAAACTATAACATAAAACCGGCCCTATGTGATTTTGTATTATTCCATTCAAACCGAATATGCAATGACTGTCTCCTATTGTATGGATTTGCATATTATTATTATTATTATTATTATTAATTTTAAGTCTTTATATAATAAAAAAATTATAATAACATAACATGTTTAACAAAATATGCTTTATTATTTGCTTTACAAAGAATCACCACTAGTATAAAACTGAAACTCAATAGGAGTGTCTCTTAAAATGTTTCGTGCGTTGTCACAATCATTTAATGCCCAACATAAAGAATTTGCCAACTTTAGGCTATGACTTCTTAACAAAAATCTACTATCAGGCGTTAAACGATCATTGTAATATGTTTCACAATCAATGTCTTCATCATAGCTCTCGGCCAATTTCTTTGCTTCGTGTAAAAGTTCATTAATACGCAATAATTTAGTAAGCACTGGAACAACGTGTGTTTCATGTGCATTATGTGCTTCTAAATGTTTGTGTTCTTCGCGATAAGCACTAGCTTGACTCCATTTTGCTTGAAGACGTTGTTGCTCTTCTACATTTAGCTTATCATAATGAAGTTTTTCCTTTTCTTCTTCTGCGTTTACTTTTTCCATGGCTAGACTATCTCTATACGACCATACAAGTGTTTGTGACTGTTTACAATATGTGCTTGGACTACGTACCTTAATACATCTCCACTTTACAGTATCATACTCTACATATACAGTGTTACCTTCGTTCATATGCGTGTATAAAGTTAACGCTTCCTCAGTTAAACATAGCATTTTGATAAAGATAGTACACTTGTCTGGTAATTCATTTGGAAAAATAGTTACTTTTTGAACGCAGTTTGGTCCATAAAGTTTGTTAAAAGTAGCTTCTACAAAAGACGCATCAATACTATGCGTAAGTGGAATGCATATGTCAAGAGTGCTCATTGTCTACTATAGTTTTAACATGTTTATATAAAATAAAAAGGATTCAATTTTTTTTATGAAAAAAAACACAACATGCTCTTACCCTAGAATTAGTGTTATTCTAGTTTTTGGGCTCGACGCGCGTGATGCTACCTACACTACTCTTCATATGGGGAACCTGTTCGCAAGCGGAACCAAGACAATGGACAATGCTATTGCTATGCCATCTCAGACGCTGTAACTGCTCTTCAAAGTGCACAAGCTCTTGGCAACGCTGCGGTGAGCAGTCATGTTGTGTTGTGGCATATGCCTGTGCGCGTAGCAGTGCATCATCTACATTACTTCTGCATGCTCGTGCGCACTCTGCCGTTTCATGAAGAAGTTGCTCGAGTTTTGTTACACTTGCCGGCACAGGCTGGAGCAGTTGAAGCTTACGCGACCACTCATGATAGTCACCTTCCACTGTTTCCTGCACTTTACGTTGTGACCTGTCGAAGCTCAACTTCACACACTTCCACGCATGCTTTTTCTCAACCCGTGTTCCTTGATTAAAAACATGAAACGGCACTTCCAAGAATACATGGTCTCCGTCGTTCAGCCTTGTCCGCATGTCCAGTGCCTGCTCCGTTGTACACACCACAGTCACCTCGAGCCTGTAAAACTGCGTCCCGTTTATATCCAAAACCATCGGAAAGAACCCGATGGAGCGAACGCAGTCTTTTCCGTAGGCTGCTTCAAACGCCTGCTCCACGAACTTGTAGTCCATGAACTTGAAGAGCCGGATGCGAGGAACGCAAATAGTGATGGTGTTCATCGTTGTTCTTTTTTCGCTGTGCTTTATAATCGGAGGACATAACATATATATAAAATAAAGCAAATCAATTTTTTTTAACCCTACAAAAAATAGATTAAATTTTTAAGAAACATAAACAACATTTGGGCTTTGTATCCAATCTTTATATGGTATTGCTTTTGCTGTTGATTTAGGTAATGCTAATAAACGTTTAAGTGCTTCTAATCTTTTTTCTGTTGGATTTAATGACGGATTTTCTTTTTGAATTTGTCGTGATAAATGCTTCCATCTCCATTCAAATTTTAATGCTTCGTTGTAAGTCGGAAAATTCTCTACATAACAATAATAACTCCACATTTCGCCTTTAGCAACTTTCATAGATGTTGCATGCGCTCCACCAACAATTAATTTATTGTGTTGTCTTATGCGTCTGTCTAAATCAACAGTTGCGCCAATATATGTGGAACCATGTGTTGATTTTATAAAATATACATAACTCATAACTAGTATTTAATATATTATTTATATTATTTATAAATCATTTAATAAAATTGTTTAAAATATATTCGTGTTATATCTAATAATAAAAAATATTGTCATTAAATATTAATAAATTTAATATAAAATTGAAATTATATAACATAATAATTAAATTATAATATATAATGGATATTTACACAAATAAAACACGTAATGAATTAATTTCTATTTGTAAAGAGAAAAAAATCATAGGTTATAGTAGCATGAAAAAGAATGAAATAATTCAATTATTACAACCTAAAAAAAATAATGATAATGTTATTATCGATAATGATAAGTCATTAAAATTCATAGATTTATTCTGTGGAATTGGAGGATTTCATTTAGCATTAAGAAATGTAGCACCGTTATCCAAATGTGTCTTTGCGTGTGATATTGATGTAAATGCTAGAAAAACATATGAAATAAATCACTTAATAAAACCAGAAGGCGATATTAAAGAGATTGATATATCTTATATTCCGCAGTTTAATCTTATATGTGGTGGATTTCCATGTCAAGCATTTAGTATTGCTCAGTGGAAAGATAATAAAGCATTTGACGATCCTCGTGGAACATTATTCTTCGAAATTATAAAACTAATTGATCATCATAAACCAAAATGTGTTTTGTTAGAAAATGTATCAAATCTAACTATAATTAACAAGGGAAATGTAATGAAAACAATTATTAATGCATTAATTACGAGAGGATATAAAACATCATATCAAGTTTTAAGTCCTCATCAGTTTGGAATTCCGCAAAATAGAGAACGAGTCTATATTGTCGCAACAAATTCTGCAAACACTTTTAATTTTTGCGAACTTTCAGCCAAGTCTTCTACGTGTAAACTAAGTGATATTTTAGATACTAATGTGTCAGAAGATTACTACATAGATCCTTCAAAATATGTAATTCTTACATCAGAACAAATAAAAAGACAAACAAAAAGCGGACTAAAATTTTGTGGTTATATCAAAGGAAATTTACGAAAAGTTGGAGCAAAAGAAAACACAGAACATCTTTCACGTGTTCATAAGCAACTTATGCGTATTTATAGTAGTGACGGAACACATCCTACACTTGCAGCATCCGAGACATCAGGAAGATATCATATTTATGAAGAATCAACTAAACGTGTAAGACGTCTTACTTTAAATGAATGTTATAAACTAATGGCATATCCTCCAACGTTTATTCAACACGAAAATAAGGCAATTGCATATAAACATATTGGAAATAGTGTTTGTGTTAAAGTTATTGAGGAAATATTTCGAGAAATGGTTAAACAAGATATTTTATAAGTATTTCATCACATTTTGCTCTAATATTAAGACTGAGATTAGTGTAGCCTATAATTTTTTTTCGCAATTTAACTACAAATTCATAACAAATATTTTTTTTATAGATTAATGAATGTTGAAGCATATTTACTGTGAAATCACCTACGTGTCCAATCCATATATCTCCATATTCAATCCGATTAACCGATTTATATGTTGTCAAAATAAATCGCAAAGGAATACCCTTAGTTTTATTATTAAAAGTTAACATAATAGAATCATCTATGTTAATTTTATGTTTTACTTCAATTGCAAGTAAAGGTTCTTCTAATGAATCTCCTTCAATATCACCATATGAGTGAGTATGTCCATCTGGCGCAGTATGTTCTTTTAAACTTTTAATTTTTATATTAGTCCATAAATAAGGTTGAATTAATTCACATACAGTATGAACAACTAAAACAGGAATAACTGATGCACCTGTTCCAATATTAAATATTTCATCACATATTTGCTGTATAGTTTTTAATGTTATACTATTGATTGATTCTACGATTTCTTTTTTTTTGAGCAAATCAATATTTGTCTTTCGTTTTTTTAACCAATCCATCATATAACATAATATAGAGTATAATAATTCCTTATTGTAATATGTATTGATAGTATTTACTATATTTAGAAATGATGTTTTAGAATTAGATGGAGAAATTTTACCAGAATATTTAAAATCAAATGGTTCAGCCTTTTCAAATGATCTAGTTAAAGCAAATTCAGTTCCAGTATCATAATACCCTAGTTTATGTAAAAGAGAACAAACATATGTTCGGTCAATTGAACGTAGACTATACATACCACCTATTTGAGTTTGATGTTTTCTTGTATCCCACTCAGGATATACTAACTTTGATAATACTGAACAAAATGTGGCTTTAAATGGCGCCCAAGATTTATCAGTATTAGATGTTATAATATCAATATCTTTTTTTAATGATATTAAACCATTTACACTATTTATGAGTAATGTATCATCAATTATTGTCTCTTTAATAGCATTATTTATTAATGTATAGAACATTTCATTTATTGTTGTCATTGTGAATGTATTGTAGAATTAGTATAAATAATTTTATTTTATCACTTTTCAATTTTATATTATATGACAAAACATATGGAACATGATTATAAATTATCAACAGCTAAATATTATTTAACACAAAACAACTCGTAGCTAGAGCTAGCATTCTGTTCAAATATTTAAATACTCATCCATAGGACTTATGTGTTAGGTTTAAAAATATAATAAAAAAAGGAAAAGGAATAAAAACAATAAAGAGGAAATTATTTTATTTAAAAAAACGACTTAAATACATATTAATATGTATTATTATATGTAATTTTACATATATGGTGGTATGTCCGAGTGGTTAAGGAGACAGACTTGAAATCTGTTGGGCATAGCCCGCGCAGGTTCGAACCCTGCTACCACCGTTTTTTTATGACACTGTGCCCGAGTGGTTAAGGGGATGGATTGCTAATCCATTGAGCATTGCTCGCGCGAGTTCGAACCTCGCCAGTGTCGATTATTTTTATTTAGTTAGCATTAACTACATGAAAATATTAAAAATTTATATTACGCGTCTTTAATATATGTATTAAAGCATATATTTTTGATTACTTTGTCATCAATAGTGTCGCATTTTTTTCCTAATGAGCGTGTTGTTTGTATAAAAAAGTGTTGTTTATTTTCATCATCCATGTAATTAGGATTATTATCTAACCATTCTTTTAATGTATAATAGGGTTTATGACATAATTCTTTGATTGCCTTTTTAATACTTTCTTTTGTTTTGTCTTTTTCCCATATGTCGTCATGCTTTATGTATAGTGTTTCTCTCTTAATATCCGTACAGTGAATGGGTCGTTTATATAAACTTAACTTGCTAATATTTTCTAATATTGCATTTGTTAAACCTTCTGCCAACCCTTTGCTTTGGATTAAATCTAATTGTTGCAAACTAATTTTTATAGATTCAATAAAATCTTTCATATTTATAGCATCTTTGCATTGTTCATTTAAAAATATTTGAATATTAAATTTGTTATTTGTGATATTACTATTTGTTATATTGTTATTAGTATTATTAGTATTATTAGTATTATTAGTATTATGTGTTCCTACCTTTGGAATTAATTCATTAATTTGTGTTCGCAATTCTTGATTTTCTTTAATCAACATATTTTTAATTTCATTATTTTCTGTCATCATTTTACATAC
>Ga0164295_10001383_pt1 | contig 20055 bp, 17 predicted proteins | sample GEODES006metaG_FD_111798 | JGI IMG/M metagenome (GOLD analysis project Ga0164295, IMG submission 111798) | Oligotrophic lake water microbial communities from Sparkling Lake, Wisconsin, USA - GEODES006 metaG | ecosystem: Environmental > Aquatic > Freshwater > Lake | place: USA: Sparkling Lake... | reverse complement strand
TTGAAGACCCGATGAGCTGGGTGCATACCAAGTCAGAAGGCAAGCTGGAATACACCACGCTGTTCTTTGTGCCAGGCCGCGCGCCGTACGATTTGTTCGACCGCGACGCCAAGCGTGGCATCAAGCTCTATGTGCAGCGCGTGTTCATCATGGACGACGCCGAGCAGCTGCTGCCGCGCTATCTGCGCTTTGTGCGGGGCATCGTCGATACCCGCGACCTGCCGCTCAACGTTTCCCGCGAAATCCTGCAGCGGAACAAGGCCATCGACACCATCCGCGGGGCATCGATCAAGAAGATTCTTGGCCTCATCGAAACGCTGGCCGAGGGCGAGGACTACAGCAAGTTCTATCAGCCGTTCGGTCGTGTACTGAAAGAAGGCGTGATCGAGGACGCGGCGAATCGCGAACGCGTGGCCAAGTTGCTGCGCTTTGCGAGCACGCTGGATGACAAGGCTGACCCGGCGGTGTCGCTTGAGTCTTACATCGGCCGCATGAAGGAAGGCCAGAAGGCAATTTACTACCTCACCGCTGAAACCCACGCCACCGCCAAGTCCAGCCCGCATCTGGAAGTGTTCCGCGCCCGCGGCGTGGAAGTCTTGCTGTTGTCGGATCCGGTCGACGAATGGGTCGTCCAGCACCTGACCGAATTCGAGGGCAAGCCTTTGCGCTCGGTCACGCAGGGCAAGCTCGAATTGCCGGGCGACGAAGCGCAGCCCGAGCAACCGGAAGACGCGCCAGAGTCGGACTTCATCGCCAAGCTCAAAGCGGCGCTGGAAGGCAAAGTGAGTGCGGTGCGTCCGTCCACCCGCCTCACGGATTCGCCGGCGTGTCTGGTTGGCGACGACTACGACATGAGCGCCAACCTGCAGCGCATCCTGCGCGCGGCGGGTCAGGAAGTGCCGAACAGCACTCGCATCCTTGAGGTCAACGAGCGGCATCCGTTGCTGATTCGTCTGGCGACGGAGGAGGGCGAGGAACGCTTCAACGAACTCGCTGTTTTATTGTTTGAGCAGTCGGTGTTGGCCGAAGGCGGGCGTCTGGAAGACCCGGCCGCATTCGTCCGGCGCGTGAATCAGCTCCTCGTTGATGCGGCGGGCTGATTTGCTTCGTCCTCGCGCGCGGCGGAACGCCTGAGGGTGGCGCCGCGCGTTCTCACACCCAGGCGTCTGGTCCTCAACGCCGAGCGCCGTTTCCAGCGCGCACGACTGGTGTTCGGTCACGGCACCGACAACGCGCGCGATGAAGCGGTGTTTCTGGTGTTTCACGCGCTCGGGCTGCCGTTCAACGTGAATGAGGCAACGCTCGACCGACCGGTTGCGGCCGAGGCCGCCGCTAGCGTTGAGGCGCTGGTGGCGCGACGAATCTCCGAACAGCGGCCGGCGGCTTATCTCACCGGTCGCATGTGGTTCTGCGGGCACGAGTTTGCCGTTGATGAGCGCGTGCTAGTGCCGCGTTCGCCCATCGGCGAACTCATCAACGAGCGCTTCACACCTTGGCTGGACGCGAGCCGAGTGCAAAGAGTGCTGGATATCGCCACTGGCAGTGGCTGCATTGCAATTGCAACGGCACTCGCATTGCCTGAGGCGCTCGTTGACGCCACCGATATTTCTGACGCGGCGCTCACCGTGGCCCGAGCCAACGCGGCGCGTCTCGGCGTGGCGGCGCGCGTGCGGTTCCATCTCACCGATATTTACCCGGATGCAGGCGAACCCTACGACCTCATCCTCGCGAACCCCCCCTATGTGCCGCAGGCCGAGTTTGATGCCCTGCCGCCCGAATACCGGCACGAGCCGGCGCTGGGTTTGGTCTCCGGAGATGACGGTCTGGATGTGGTGCGACGCTTGCTGGCTCAGGCGCGGTCTTATCTCGCGCCGGACGGCGTGCTGGTGATGGATACTGGCGCCACCTCAGAAGCGATGGCGGCGGCCTTCCCCGAACTGCCGTTCTATTGGCCTGAAATGGCGCACGGGGGCGACGGCATTTCTGTGCTGTACGCGCGCGATTTACCTGCGCCACGTGGCGACGCCGCGCGCCGCACTCGTTAGAATGCAGGCATGTCAGGAAATACTTTTGGAACGCTGTTCAGCGTCACGAGCGCGGGCGAAAGCCACGGCGCGGGTTATGTCGGCATTGTCGACGGCTGTCCGCCGGGATTAAGGCTGTCAGAGGCCGATCTCCAGCGCGATCTCGACCGGCGTAAGCCCGGCCAGTCGCGCCATACCACGCAGCGTCGGGAGCCGGACGAAGTCCGCATCATGTCGGGCGTGTTTGATGGCGTGACGACCGGTACGCCCATTGGCTTTGTGATCGAGAACACCGATCAGAAATCCAAAGACTACGGCAACATCAAAGACAAATTTCGCCCCGGTCACGCCGACTACGCCTATCAGCACAAATACGGTTTGCGCGATTATCGTGGCGGTGGTCGGGCCTCGGCGCGTGAGACCTGCGTGCGCGTGGCCGCCGCTGGAATTGCGAAGAAATTTCTGTTCGAGCGGTACGGCATCACCATCGCTGGCTATCTCGCCCAGTTGGGCCCGATCGAACTTCCCTGCGAAAACCTCGACGCCACGTCCGACAACCCGTTTTTCTGCGCCGCGCCGGACCGCGTTGCCGAACTGGAGTCGTTCATGGACGCCTTGCGCAAGAGCGGTGACTCCATCGGCGCGCGGGTGAATCTGATTGCGCGCGGCGTGCCGCCGGGCTGGGGCGAGCCGGTGTTCGACCGACTCGATGCCGACATCGCCAAGGCCATGATGGGCTTGAACGCGGTGAAGGGGGTGGAAATTGGTGATGGATTTGCGACCGTCAACCAACGCGGCACCGTGCATCGCGATGAAATGACGCCCACGGGTTTTCTCAGTAATCACGCCGGTGGCGTGCTCGGTGGCTTGTCGACCGGGCAGGACATTCTGGTCAGCATGGCCTTGAAGCCCACCTCCAGCATTCGCCTGAGCGGTGAGACGATTGATGTTGATGGGACGCCCACGACCATCGAAACCTTGGGGCGTCACGATCCTTGCGTCGGGATCCGCGCGGTCCCCGTGGCAGAGGCGATGTTGGCGCTGGTGCTGATGGACCATGCGCTCCGGCACCGGGCGCAAAATGCCGACGTCCAATCGGGAGTGCCCGATATCTGCAGACCGCGCTGAGCGGCTGCCGCCATGGACGCGCCGAACGACACTCGCGCGACAGAGGTTCTGGCCTCACTCCGCGAGCGGGTGACGAAAGCAGCAAGAACGCGCACCCCGCTCAGCCTGCACGGCGGCGGCACCCACCACTGCTTACGGCCCAAGCCTGAGGGCGAGCCGCTTTCCCTTGCCGACTACGCGGGCGTGATCGATTACGCCCCCTCCGAACTCGTGATTGTGGCGCGTGCCGGAACCCGCCTGCTTGAGATCGAAGATTTGCTCGCCGAGCACGGCCAACAACTCGCATTCGAGCCGCCGCGCAGCGCGGCAGGCGCAACGCTTGGCGGCGTAATCGCCACCGGTTTATCTGGCCCAGCGCGCCCGTATGCCGCTGCCGTTCGCGACCATGTGCTAGGCCTTGCCCTGCTGAGTATTCGCGGCGAAGTGCTGCAGTTTGGCGGCAAGGTCATGAAGAACGTGGCCGGATATGACGTTTCGCGTCTGGTCGTCGGCGCCTGGGGCGCATTTGGGCCGATGCTTGAACTGGCCGTGCGAGTGGTGCCGAGGCCGGCGCTGGTGCGCTGTCTGCGCTGGCCGATGCCGCTGTCAGAAGCGCAAGTCTGGATGCAATCTGCGGGCAGCCAACCCTGGCCCTTAACCGGACTCTGCCACGACGGAGAGTGCCTGCATGTGAGATTTGCCGGCGCCGAGTCTGCGGTCGTAGCGGCTGTTGATTCCCTGCCGGCCGGAGCGGTCGGGGAAACCAGTGATTTCTGGACCCAGCTACGCGATTGGCAGCTCCCGTTTTTCCAATCGCCGATCCCGCTATGGCGGCTGGTGCTGCCGCCGGCGGCGGCGCCAGTGGATATTCCTGGCGCGGTGTTATGGGATTGGGGCGGCGGGCAGCGCTGGTTAAAAAGTGCTGCCGCTGACTTCGACATCAAAGCCCGTGCGGCGGCAGCCGGCGGTTACGCACGGCGATTCGATGCTTCCTACGCCCGGCGCGACGCAGATTTGCCCCCGGCTCGCCGCGCGCTCGAAGCCCGACTCCGGCAGAGTTTTGATCCGGATGGCCTGTTTAATCCTGAACTTTCTGCCGAGGAAGGCTAAACATGCGCGCTCGACTCGCCGCCGATATTGCGAATACGAAAGAGGGCGTCGAGGCTGAATCGATCCTTCGGGCCTGCGTGCACTGTGGGTTTTGTAATGCCACATGCCCCACCTATCAGCTCACCGGTGACGAGCGCGATGGTCCGCGCGGCCGCATTTATCAAATCAAGTCATTGCTGGAAGGCACGGCCGTCAGCGCCGAAACGCAACTGCATCTCGACCGCTGTTTGACCTGTCGCTCCTGCGAGACAACCTGTCCCTCGGGCGTGCGCTATGGCCGTTTGCTGGATATCGCGAAGCCGCTGCTAGATGCGCAGGTGCCGCGCGGCATTGGGTCACGCGTTGCGCGATGGCTGATTCGGCGGGCGATTCCATCACGCGGCTTCGGATGGTTATTGCAGATCGGGCGTGTCTTCCGACCGCTGCTGCCGGCCCGGCTCGCTCGTCGCATCCCGGTGGCACGCGAGGCCGGCACATGGCCCGGCATGCGACATCTGCGGCGCTGGGTGGCGCTAAAAGGCTGTGTGCAATCTGCGGTACGGCCATCGATCGATGCCGCAGCGGCCCGCCTGCTCGATCGATGCGGACAATCCTTGGTGGTGGCACCCGGCAGCGGTTGCTGTGGCGCGCTGGCCTATCATCTGGGCGCGCACGAAGACGCTAAAGATCAGATGCGTCGAAACATCGATGCCTGGTCGAAGGCTTTACTGGCCGGCGCAGAAGGCGTTCTGAGTACGGCAAGCGGCTGTACGACCTTTCTGAAAGAGTACGCGGTCGTGCTCGCCGACGATCCGGTATATGCCGAGCGTGCGCGTCTGATTGCGGAACGAGTAAAGGACGCCACCGAAGCCATTCAACCGGCAGATATCCGTAGTCTTGGATTGAACCTCTCGACACCGATTGCCACCCAAACACCCTGCTCGCTGCAACACGGATTACGCGGCGGTGGCCGCATTGAAGCCCTGTTGGCGGCAGCCGGTGCATCGCTCACCCCGGTGGCGGATGGGCATTTGTGTTGTGGGTCCGCAGGAGCTTATTCCCTGCTTCAACCTGGCATGAGTGCGGCGCTGAAAGAACGGAAGGTCGCTGCGCTGGAAGCGGGAAAACCCGGTCTGGTGGCGACTTCAAACATTGGATGCCTGCTCCATCTGGAGAATGGCATGAGGACGCCAGTTCGACACTGGCTGGAGATTCTCGACGAGGCGGCGAGCGCCACCCCGTCAAAGCCATAGCAGGCGGTTAGTAGACCTTAAGCACCGAGGATTCGTCGGCAGCTTTCGGTTCATCGGGAGAGTTGAGGTAATCGTCGATGCTCTCGCTCGGCGGATTGCCGTCGTAAATCAGGAATTCGCGCCGCTGGCGATAGGCTTCGCGGACGAAGGTATACGGGTCAAGCGCGGCCTGGTCGCGGATATTCGTTTCTTCCAGCAAGTTGGCGCGCATGTTGATGGTCTGCAACACGCCCAGAGGAACCGTGACGGCCGCCGTCAGGTAGACGAGCGGGTTGAGTGCCGTGGCGGAGGCGACGTTGGGTAAGTCTCGAACAGAGTTCGGTCCCGTAAGCGGAAGCACCACATAGCGTCCTTCGCCCATTCCCCACTTGCCGAACGTCTGCCCCAAATCTTCGTCGGATACCGGCAGTCCCATACTGGTGGCAGGATCGAAAAGGCCGCCGATGCCCACCGTGCTATTCACGAGAAATCGACCCGTGCCGACGGCGGCGCCGGTGAACTTGGCCTGCAGCAGGTTGTTCGCGATGACGTTCAGATAGGACACGTTATCGAAGGCGTTGGTGACGCTGGCGCGAACCGGTTTCGGCGTGGCCCACACGTAGCCTTTGGCGACCGGCACAAAGAAATTGCGGTCAAGGCTGTCATTGAAGTTGTAAATCGCACGGTTTGGCTTTTCCCACGGGTCGTTGGAAGCCGTATTGGTTTGGGACGTTGCACATCCGCCGAGCAATGCTGTTAGGCCAAGGGCGATGAGCGAACGTGTCACCGATTCTTTTTTCATGATGTCAGGGTTCCAGCCGAGGAGTTCGGTTCCGCTGTAGAAGCGCACAAAGGAGCGGCAAGTTACTTGCCGGCCGCCACGTATGATGCAACCTTGCCATTGAGTTTCGCAACCAGCGAATCAATGCCTTCGGCGCCAATGATGCCGTCGTACTCAGAGCGTTTTAGTGCGAGATCGGAGACGCCTTCGGCGATCACATTCACGATGTGCCACGCCTCTCCATTCTTGGTCAGCACATAGTTGAGTGAGACCCTTTTCGCATCGCCCGTCACGATGTTGGTGCGCACCAGCTCCGAATTTTTCTTCTGCTCGTGACCGAGCGTTTCAAAGCTTTCCCCACCGAAGCCGGAGAAATTTTCGGCGTAGGTGGCGACGCTCAGGTCACGGAAGGCTTTGATGAAGGCTTGGCGTTTATCTTCGGGCAAGCTTTGCCAGTGTCGGCCGGTCACCACCTTCGCGATCGACGGAAAATCGAAAGTGCTGTCGAGCACCGGACCGAGTTTCTCCATGCGGCCTTTGAAGCCCAGGGTTGTGGCGTTCTTCATCGTCTCCAGCAAGGCGCTGTGTAAGGTGTCAACGACAGCGGTAGCTTCGGCGGCCGTAGCGAGGCCAGAAGCGCCAAGCAGGCACAAGGAGAGCAGGAGGCGAAGGGATTTCAGCATGATGTGGTCCTTAAACGCTCAGGAAGGGTCGCGCTCATAGCTGCGATTTTTCCAACGGGAACGTTCACCGCGGAAGTAGCGTATGGCGGAAGTCCATGTCATCGCCAGATAAAGGCTGGCGGCCAAGGGCAAGGTCAGCGCCCAGAGCAAGGGGCGCCCATAGTAGCGCAGGATGGGTAAGTAGCTCGCGGACATCGCGAGGCATGCCCCGAGGGCGACCAGCCTGGTGTTGGGCTGGCCCGAGAAGAGCCCGGCAATTGGCATGACGAAGGTCACTAACAGCAGCAAGGTGCAGACCGCCAGCAGGCCCTTCGAATAACGCAACTGGGTAAAGGCTGTTCGGGCGACCATATTCCAAATTGCGCCCACCGATTCGTAAGGCCGTGCGGCGGCAACATCCCGCGATAAACCAAGCCAGGTTTTGCCACCCTGGTTTTTCACGACTCTGGCCAGGGTGCAGTCGTCGATTAGCGCGTTGCGCAACGCTGCAAAGCCGCCAATGCCGCGCAAGGTTTCGGTTCTGATGAGGATGCAACCCCCTGCGGCGGCGGCCACCATTCGGTGCTGACTATTGGCCAGCGCGAAGGGGTAAATCATCTTGAAGAAGTAGATAAACGGCGGGATGAGGAGACGCTCCCACCAGGTATGCATCGACAGCGCTGCCATCACCGACACCAGATCGAGGGACTCACGCTGCAACTTGCCCAAAAGCGCATCGAGAATGCCGGGCTCGAGTGCGATGTCGGCGTCCATCAGTAGCACATAGGGTGAGTCGACCTTTTGCAGGCCTTGCTCGAGCGCCCAAAGCTTGCCCGACCATCCGCCCGGTGAGCGTTGGCCGGATAACACTGTGAGGGCCGGTATCCCGAGGCTCCGCGCCAATTCGCCGGTGCCATCATCGCTTTCATCGTCAATCAGAATGATGCGGGCCAGTTCGCCCTGCGCGGCAAGCTTTGGCAAGGTGGTGCCGATGCAGGACACCTCATTGCGGGCGGGCACCAGCGCCGTGATGCATCCCAAGCTGGCGAGAGCGCCCGGGGCGGCAGCGGAGATTTGCTCGGAGGTTCCCCATGGGCGCCATGGCAGCAGCAAAATTGCCGCCCAGAGGCCCGCAGAAAGTAGCACCCACGCCCACATCGCTACTCCGCCCTCAATGCCGGGTGCTAGTAGCCAGGAGTCAAAGGCGCGTCAGGCGACGCGCTTGCTGGAACTGTTGTCGGCGTCGGTGTCGGCGATCGCAACCGGTCGTGGTGCGTTGGGCACTGGCTCCGGATAACGGAACGGGACTTCCGGCGCCATCGGTCCGGAGGTTTTGGGACCAAAGAAGGCCACCTTGGCGGCTTTCAACGGGTGGGAGAAGGTGTCGTCGACGGCGGTCATTTCATAACCGCAATGCATCATGCAGTTGGCGCATTTGGGGTTGACCCCGGTGCCGTAGCGATCCCACTCCGTCTCATTCATGAGGGCGTCAAAGGTCTTGGCGTAACCCTCGCCCACCAGCAGATAGCAGGGTTTCTGCCAGCCGAAGACGTTGCGCGTGACCGCGCCCCACGGCGTGCAGTGATAGGTTTGGTTACCGGCCAGAAAATCCATGTACAGCGGCGACTGGTTAAATCGCCACTTCTTGCCTTGTCCGAGTTTGAAAATATCCCGGAAGAGTTGCTTGCTGGATTCGCGCTTCAGGAAGACGTCCTGCCGTGGCGCACGCTCGTAGCTGTAGCCGGGCGACATCGTCACTGCCTCAACATCAAGCGCCATCATGCGGTCCATGAACTGGCCGATTTCCGGGGCAGTTTCGCCCTGAAAGAGGGTGCAGTTGACCGTTACCCGGAAGCCGCGCGCGCGGGCTTTGCGAATGACCTGCTCGCACTTTTCATACACGCCTTCACGGCAGACCGAATTGTCATGCCGTTCCTTGTTGCCATCGAGATGGATGGAGAAGGTCAGATAGGGCGACGGGGTGTATTCGTCCATCTTGCGGTCGAGCAGGAGCGCGTTGGTGCAGAGATAAACGAACTTCTTGCGTTCCACATAGCCTTTGACGATCTGGGCCATTTCTTTGTGAATCAGCGGCTCGCCACCGGCGATAGACACCACTGGCGCGCCACTTTCATCAACCGCCTGCATGCATTCCTCAACGCTGAGGCGCTTGTCGAGAATTTCGTCTGGATAATCAATTTTGCCGCAGCCAGCGCAGGCCAGATTGCAACGGAAGAGGGGTTCAAGCATCAGGACGAGAGGGTAGCGTTTAATCCCGCGCAGCTTGTTGCTGATGATGTAGCGGGCGACTCGGTACTGTTGGATAAACGGAACACTCATGCTTTGAAGACCCCGGGGCAGCTGGCAATAAACCACTGCGATTCAAAGGATTAATAGGCTGGAAGCTGGGCATGGTACGACATTGATAAAAGCATCGGAAGCGCACGCCTGCATCCAATGACGCAGGCGCAGCGAACCGGCCCTGCTCAGGCCCTTGGCTTGCAAGGCCTCGCCACGCTATCCATAATCCAAAGTCCGATCGCGGCGCGACGGGTTCCCCATTGCGGACTATGAAATGACCGAGCAAAGCCAGTATCCGCTACTCTCGCGGATCAACTCACCCCATGATTTACGCGCACTACCAGAATCGTCTCTGGAACAGGTGGCGCGCGAACTTCGCGGATACCTGCTGGATTCTGTCAGCCAAAGCGGCGGCCATTTCGCCGCCGGCCTGGGTTCGGTGGAACTCACCGTCGCCTTGCACTACCTCTACAACACGCCAGAAGATCGTCTGGTGTGGGATGTGGGGCATCAGGCCTATCCCCATAAAATTCTTACCGGTCGGCGCGACCGGATGCACACCATCCGCCAATGGCAGGGTGTGGCCCCGTTTCCCAAGCGCGAAGAAAGCCCTTACGACGCCTTTGGTGTTGGCCATTCCAGCACCTCCATCAGTGCCGCCCTCGGCATGGCCATCGCCGCCAAGCAAACCGGGAGCGGACGCCGCGCGGTCGCGGTAATTGGCGACGGCGGCATTACCGCAGGCCTCGCGTTTGAAGCCCTCAATCATGCGGGCGATACCGGCACCGACCTGCTGGTGATCCTCAACGACAACAACATGTCGATTTCGCCCAACGTTGGCGCCTTGGCCAACCGCTTCGCGCAGCTCATTTCCGGCAAGCTCTACACGACGGTGCGCGAAGGCAGCAAGAAAGTGCTGTCGCAGATGCCTAACGTGTGGGAACTGGCGCGGCGCGCCGAAGAGCATGTGAAAGGTCTGGTTGTTCCCGGCACCCTGTTCGAAGAATTCGGGTTCAACTACATCGGCCCGATCGATGGGCACCATCTGCCCACGCTGTTGTCGACCTTGAAGAACATCAAGGAACTGAGCGGCCCCCAGTTTCTGCACATCATCACCAAGAAGGGCAAAGGATATGCCCCGGCCGAAGCCGACCCCGTCAAATATCACGGGGTTTCGCCATTTGATCCTTCTGTGGGCATCGTGCCGTCCGGCAAAACGCCCAAACTCAGCTACAGCGACGTATTCGGCGAGTGGATTTGCGATATGGCCGCGCAAGACCCCCGCCTCGTTGCCATTACGCCGGCGATGCGCGAAGGCTCGGGTCTCGTGCGTTATGCCCGCGAATATCCGGACCGCTATTTCGACGTCGCAATCGCCGAACAGCACGCCGTGGCGGTCGCCGCCGGCATGGCCTGCGACGGCGTAAAGCCGGTCGTAGCGATTTACTCCACCTTCCTGCAGCGCGGCTACGATCAGGCTGTGCACGACGTTGTGACTCAGGGCCTGCCCGTGTTGTTCGCCATCGACCGTGCCGGGGTAGTGGGCGCCGATGGACCTACCCACAACGGCAGTTTCGACGTGAGTTTCATGCGCTGCATGCCGGGGCTTGTGTTCATGGCCCCTGCCGATGAGAACGAATGCCGCCAGATGCTCTACACCGGCTTTTGCGTTGATGGTCCTGCAGCGGTGCGCTACCCGCGCGGCGGGGGTACCGGGGTGCCGGTCGAGAAGCAGATGACCTGCCTGCCGATTGGCAAAGCCGAAATTCGGCGCGAAGGGCGCGGCGTCGCACTATTGGCCTTTGGTAGTCTCGTGGCGGCGGCGGAAGAAATCGGGGCGCGTCTGGATGCCACGGTGGTCAACATGCGCTTCATCAAACCCATCGATGCCGAGCTGGTGTTGAAGATGGCCGCGTCCCACGATTTGCTGGTCACGCTGGACGAAAACACCATTGTGGGCGGTGCCGGTGGCGCCGTTACCGAGGCGCTGGCCGAGCACGGCGTTGCCGCTCAGGTTCTACACCTCGGCTTGCCCGATTGCTTCATTCAGCACGGAGCGCGTGAAGACATGCTGCGCGAGGCGGGGCTGGATGTCCCGCAAATGGAAGTCGCAATCAAGGCGCGCTGGGAAACCCTGCAGAAAGCCTAGCGTCGCGCGCCTTCAGCGGTTCAGCACCTCGCTCAAGGCCTGCTCCAAACGGAGCAGGTCTGACTCCCCAATGTCGCCCATCATCGAAATGCGGAACATGCTCGCGGCCAAGCGTCCCTGCCCGGCATAAATGACGAAGCCTCGCGCCTTGAGGCCGTCGTGCAAGGCCTGATAGCTGAATCCTTGAGGCAATTGAAAAGCGTGTAGCACACAAGCGCTGTCTGCTTGCGGCAACAAGCCTGTGACGCCCAAGGTGCCAAGTTTGGTGCGAATCCGTTCGAGGCGTTGACGATACGTTTGCTGTCTTGCCGCGACCCCACCTGCATCCATGAATTCGCCGAGCGCTTCATCGAGCGCATAAAACGCCTGTACCGACTGGGTGAACGGTGTGCCGCCTGCATCCTGTTGGGCCAGATAGCCGGCGAGATCGAGATAAAGCGAGCGCGCCGGCGCGCCGGCTTCCGCAAATGCATGCCGGTTAACGATCACAAACGATGCGCCTGGTACGCCGTGCAGGCATTTGTTGGCGGTGGCCGCGCAGGCGGCGATTGGCCAGCGATTGAAGTCGATGGTCTCAGCACCAAAGCTGCTCACCGCATCGAGCAACAACGGACGCTTGAACTCCCGACATAGTGCTGCGAGCTGGTCAATCGCATTGAGCCGGCCGGTGGTGGTTTCATGATGGACGGCGGCCACATGGGTAATGTCCGGACAACGCTCGAGTTGCTCGCGCGCGGCAACGAGGTTGAGCGGCGAGAACCAGTTGCTCGCCGCGATGGCGACGGGGATCTCGCTGCGTTCCGCCATCGTCTTGATTCGCTCCCCATACACGCCGTTGTCCATCACGAGCAGACGGCCTCCTCGCGGCACGCAGCTGGTCACCATTGCCTCAACGGCCGCAGTGCCCGATCCGGTCAGCAAAACGGCGGCCCAGTCCGTGTTATCCAGCCCGTAAACCCGCAGCAGGCGGCTTTGAATCGACGCCTGCAGCGTGACAAATTCTGCCTCCCGATGGCAGAGATCGGGCTTTTGTAGCGCTTGCCGGACGCGATCGCTCAGATTTACCGGCCCCGGATTGAGCAGAACAAGACGATTCATGCGGTGCCTTCCAGATGCTGCCTTAAGCGCGCCAGTACAGCCGGCGGGGTGATTGCAGGTCGCGGGAGATCGCTTAGCGTGCCTGTGGCGATTTTGACGTGCATAAAACCGGGGCCAGCACCTGTTTGGCGGCCGAAAAATTGGCTTATCGCGTCGAGACTTCCTGCCCGCTGTGCTGACGCGTAGCCGCAGGCTGCGGCAATACTGGCGAAGTCGACCCCCGCGCTCACCGTGGTTTGCCCGCCGGTCGAATCGTGGGCCTCGTTGTCGAGTAGCAGGTGCGAAAGATTGGGCGGGCGGTAATAGCCAAGAGTCGCAAAATTGCCCATACGCATCAGCGCGGCGCCGTCGCCGTCCACAATCACCACGTGTAAGTCTGGGCGGGCCAGCGCGAGCCCCAGGCCGAAGGCCGAGGCGCATCCCATCGATCCCACCATATAGAAGTGGTTCGCGCGGTCGGTCAGCGCATAAAGTTCCCGCCCCGTGTAGCCGGTGGTCGCAATCACGACGGTGCCGGAGAGCGGTGTGGCGTCGATGACCCGCGCTAGCACCTCAGACCGCGTCGGGCGCTGCGCTGGCCAATGTGCGCCCATCACCGGGGGCGGCTCTGCCAGTGCGCGAGGCGGCTGCGGCGCCAGCGGATAGGGCGAGACCGCGCCTTTGGGCATCAGGAACGCGTAGGGCTGGTGATGCTGCGCCATGTGCGTGGTCGCCCGCGCCAGTGCTTCATCAAGCTCGGCCGCTGATGCCGGAAACGGCTCCCAGCGTATCGACAAGGTGTCGAGCATCTGACCGGTGATCTGTCCCATCAAGGCGTGTTGCGGTTCATCCGGAACCTCCGGCGCGCCCCGGTGGGTGCAGATGAGCAGCATCGGGATCCCGAAGACATGCGTCAGCGAGCTGAGCGGGCTCACGGCATTCCCCAGGCCCGAGTTCTGCATCATCACCACGGCGCGGTGACCACCGAGATGCAGCCCGGCAGCGATCGCGACGGCGTCGCCTTCGTTCGCCGCCGAGACATAGTTCAGCGACTGGTCGCCGATGACGTAATTGATGAACGGCGTGAGGTAGGAGCACGGCACGCCTGTGTACCAGCCAAAGCCTGCCGACCGCGCGGTTTCGATAAAAACCTTCGCCTCAATCACGCGAACCGACGCTCAGTGGCTGCCGGCAGCGAAATTGCCCGCCCGTTCCAGATCGCGAACTGAATTCACATCAAGCCAGTGCCCGTGCACGTACCAAACCTGCACAGGCTTGTTGTCGGCGATCAACTGATTGATGAGGTCAGGAACGCTTAAGCGGTCGAAGTCTGCACGTTCGCGCAAGCTGGCCAGCGTGGCCTCGAACCAATCCCGGCCCGGCCCACACACGCGAACGATGCCGATCCACCGGCCGTGCGGCGCGGCGCCGTTGTTTCCCGCTCCGGTACTGATTTTTTTGAGGCGCACCGCCTGGCCCCAGCTCGAGCGATCGTCCGCCTCGCTACACCAGGCAAAATCACCTGCATCGCTGGTGAGCTGGGTCTGACTGGAGTCCACCACCACCGTGATGGGCGCTTCGCTCTCCAGCAGATCACGCAGAATGTAGCTGCGAAACAGTACGTCGCCGTAAATCAGCACAAAGTCCTCAGTGAAATGCTGGCGCGCGCAGAGCAGTGAGGAGAGTTCGCCGGTGGTGCTGTGTTGCGGGTTAATCAGCACCCGGATCCCGCCCACATCGATAGCTTCTGCCTTGTAGCCGGCTACCACTGTAATGTCGTCAATGCCGCGTTTTTTAAGCTTGTCGACCAGGTGACGGAGTAGCGGTTTGCCCGCGATGGGGAGCATGACCTTGGGCCGGTCATCGGTCAGGCTGGCAAAGCCTTCGCCGCGTGAGGCGGCGAGCACAATCGCGCGGGTTTCGTTTTGTCGGGCACCGAAATACCGCTCTTCCGCTGCTTCGAGTTCTTCGGCGCCCTGCAGGCGGAAGATCTCTTCCATCGAGGCAATGCGGTCTTCAACTTCTGCGATCGACTGCTCGCGCTGAATCTGCGCCGCCACGCTCTGCATGGCAGACGCCGCCGCCCGAATGAGCGGATTAGCCCAAATCACCGCACTGATACCGGCCCGCCGAAACACCTCAGTCGGCGTGCTGTAGTACTTGGTCGGGACGATCACCAAGGGCAGGCGATTGGCCCATTCCTGAGCAAACTCGAGGATTTGATCGGGCCGGGAAAGCTTGCTGTGGATGAGAATGGCATCCGCGCCGGCCACTCGATAAGCCTCGGCCCGGCGCAGCGCTTCGGCCATGTCCCAGCCAGCGATGAGCGCTTCTACGCGAGCCACGATGCAGAAGTCGTCATCCGACTGGATGTCCTTGCCGGCGGCGATTTTGCCGCAGAATTCATTGACCTCGGCGAGCGGCTGACGGTCGCCAGCAATAAAGCTGTTGGTTTTGGGAAAGAGCTTGTCTTCGATGCAGACACCCGCGACGCCGCGTTGCTCGAGTTTTCGTACCAGCCGACGCATGTTGTTGAAGTTGCCGTAGCCCGTGTCCCCGTCCAGCAGGATAGGAATGGTGGTGACGTCGGCCATGAATTCGGCAACGTCGACCACCTGCGTCCAGCTCGCTTCGTTGTTGTCACGCACGCCAAGTTGGGCGGAGATCGCGAGACCGCTAGCCCAAATGCCTTTGAAGCCCGCTTCTTCGACGATGCGCGCGCTCAGGCCGTTGTGGGCCTCAAGTAAAAACTCCAGCGCGGCCGATTCCAGCAGCGATCGCAGTTGGCGCGTGCGGCGTGGCGGTGTTGAAGCGGCTTCAAGCATGCTCGAGCGCCGGCAGGATTTCGGTGGTGGCGCGGCGGATATCATCGGGAAAGTCGATCTCGATCCAGGGCGCGCCGCTGACGTCTTCGAACCCGATGCCGTGGTCACCGGCCAGAATCAGATCGCGGATCGCCGCTTCGTGAGGGGCGTCGCTGCGGCCGTCCGCGACATAGGCTTCCGTCAAGGCGGCCAAGCGTGCGCCAAGAGCGGCATCGAATTTAAAAAAGCCGATCGATTCGCCCATGAAATCCCACGTGAGAGTTGGGTCAGGTCGTTTGCTGAATTCCACAATCTGGCCCGCGTGAACGCACACCTTGACGGGTTCATCGCCAGGCACGTAGTGGCGATCGAGCAGCAGGCAGTTGCGGTGCTCGCTGGCAGCCAGACGCTGCAGGATGCTCACAGGATAGAGCACATCGGCGTCCATCAATAAGACCTCGCCGGCGCTTCGTAAGGCGCGCCGGACGGTCCAGAGGCTTTTCACGCTACCTTGATGATAGTCCGGATTCACGATGCAGCTGGTCTCGGGTCGACGATAGGCCGTAATGGCCTGTTCGAGCAGGTCGGCGCGATAGCCGGTACAGACAGTGACGCGTTCAATGCCCAGATCCGCAAGATTCGCGAGATGCCTGGCCAGCAGGGATTGCCCGCCGAACTCGAGCAGCGCTTTAGGTCGGCCATCGCTCAGACCCAGACGGTGGCCAAGCCCGGCAGCGAGCAGGATGGCATCCATATTCAGCGATCAGGTCGCTGGCTGAACCATTCAACGGCGGCGGCAAGCGCGGCCCTGGCCGGCCGAAAGCTGTAGCCCAGTTCCTGCACCGCGCGCGAAGAATCGAAAAACATTTTCTTGCGCGACATGCGCAAGCCGTCCAGCGTGACCTGCGGCTCTTTGCCATGGGTTAACCATGCCCATGCTTCGGCGACTGCCGCGACAGGCATGAGGCCCAATCGCGGGAGCTCGATGCGCGGCGGCGAACGCCCGGCGAGCTCCGCGATCACGGCGAGAATATCGCGGAGCGCCATGTCCTCTCCGCCAAGAATGTAGCGTCTCCCAATTGCGCCCGTGGCAAACGCCAGCAGATGACCGTGTGCCACGTCTTCCACGTGAACAATGTTAAGCCCGGTATCAACATAGGCCGGGATCCGGCCGAACCACGCATCCCGGATCATCCGTCCGGTGGGGGTGGGCTTCACGTCATGGGGACCGATTGGCGTCGACGGGTTGACGATAACGGCGGGCAGACCCTCCTGTTGCACGAGTTGCTGAACCAACGTTTCGGCCAGAAATTTCGAGCGCTTGTAATGCCCAATCATGTCGGCCTCTGTGACCGGCGTGTCTTCGGTGGCGGCAGTGCCATCGGGGTGGATGCCGAGCGTGGCCACGCTGCTGGTGTAAACAATGCGGGGGATCTGGGCTTTAAGCGCGGCGCTCATCAGATGGCGAGTGCCTTCGACATTGCTTGCGTAGAGTTCGTTGGGATCGCGTGTCCACAGTCGATAGTCAGCCGCCACGTGATAGAGCCCGCTGCAGCCGGCGCAGGCTCGCTGTAATGAGGCAGGGTCGCGCAAGTCGCCTTCGACAAGCTCGATGGCAAGATTCCGCACATTGCTTCGATCGCTGGCGGGCCTCACCAGCACTCGCACATTTTCGTTTCGCGCGAGCAGCGCTCGCACCACCGCACTGCCCACAAAACCGGATGCGCCCGTCACCAGAATGCTCATGAAAGCTCACCCTGCGCGCGTCGTTCAACCGCACGGTAATGAAGGACAACAATGACCAACGCGATGGGGGCTCCCATGCTCGCGGCGGCAAGAAAGAGTTTGAGCTCTCCTGAGAGGCTCATCAGCGGGATAAGGTAAAGCACGTCTTCTGCCTCGAATCCTCCCCAACGGGGCTGGCGTGTAACGTTCTTTCCATAACGGCTTTCAAGGGTATTGCGCAAATGAAAGATGGCGGCAACCGCCAGTCCGGCCACCAGTCCCTGCACCAAAGCGAACGCGCCCTCCGACTGTAGTAGGCCGATACCGATGCCGATGAACATGCCGCTGGTGACCAGCGCGTCTGACACCAGATCGAAGTTGTGGCCGAACCTGCTTTGGCGGCCGCTGAGTCGCGCCAGTTCGCCGTCGGTGTGGTCCAGAAAATTGGATAACACAATCAGCCAGGCGGCCAGATTAGGTGCCTCGCACACAGCAAAAATGAAGGCGCCGGCCATGCCCGTCAGCAGGCGCAAGGCGGTCAGATGATTGGGCGTGATGGGGCCTTGTGCCAGCGGACCAACCAGCCAGGCTGCGAGCTGGGCGTCGTAGGGCTTCGAGCGCTGCGTCACCGTATTGCTCCCACGGTAGGCGCCAAAGGATTGGACCACAAGCCGTTTTCCAACAGGCTCGCGGCAGATTTGAGCGTTCTGCAGGCGGCGGAGAAGTGCGCCGCTAGCCTGAGCAGTTGCGGCAATTCAAACGGACGCGCGGCGAGCGCGGACAACACCCGCAGGGGGCGTGAAACGCCGTCTTCGCCCATTCCGGCGCAGGCTGCCAGTGGAATGTCGAAAGAGAGCGCGTCAACCACCGCGCGAACGGCCACGAACGGCAGCCCCGCGCCGCGGGCCACCTCGGCCACCGCGGCAGATTCCATGTCGACTGATGTCGCCGCGTAGCGGCCGGCGAGGTCGAGTTTGCAGGCCTGACCTATCACGGGAGCGGCGACGGTAAGGGCACGTCCGAGTGATGGCGAAAGCGTGCCGAGGGCGACTCGAAAGCCTTCGACCAGTCGGATATCGCTCGTGTACTCGTTGCCGAACGAGTCGGTAGTGTGCGTCAGGATGAGTAACGCGCCAGCTCGCAGGTCTGGCGCCAGCGCACCGCTGGTTCCCCAACTCACAAGACAGCTCACGCCTTCGTCTACCAGCGACCGGGCGCCGGCAGCCGCACGTTCCGCGCCCGGACCGGTTACCTTGATGCAAATCTCGCCAGATTGTCGCCAGCGTTCGCAGCTTGAGGCTTCGGCCTCAAGTGCTACCACGATGCCGGCAGGGGCGCGTTCATTCATAACCGGAGGTTTGCCAGAGTCTCGTAGCCCCGTCCCTAAAGACGGTGTCGAGATTCCATTCCGGCAATCAAGGCCGCTGCCGACGCGGGTACGTGGGCGAGGGGCAGGCCTGTTGCGGCGAGTCCGAAAAGGCTTTTGAGTGCCAAATTGGAGCGGGCACTGAGACTCGTCAGAATGATCGTTGCTTTGACGCTGCGCCGCGAAATCTTGACGTCCTGTCCGCTCACGAAGTGCGGGTTTTCATGAATGCGCCGCAGCGTCAGCACTGCCATTCCGAGCGCCCAAAGTCAAAACTTGCGAATGCCTGTTTCGTTGGAAGGCAGCATCAAGGTGTACTCAAGCGCGTTCTTGATATGGCCATGGGCGACCGCGATGAGATCGTTCAGTCCAGCCGCGAAAGCGGTTCCTCCGCCGCCAGGTGCCAGCGTACTGAGGCGCAGACCCCGTGGGTCAAACACCGATCGCGGCAGCCAGCAGGCACCGCGGCTGCGGTCTTCCCAGATGTCTTTCAGGATGTTCGTCATCTGCAAGGCTTGGCCAAAGGACACGCCTAGCCGTAGCAGCTTCTCGCGCTCTGGTTTGAGGCTCGGGCAATGGTGACAGAAGAGCTCAGTGAGCATTTCACCGACCACCCCTGCGACGTAATAGCAATATCTGTCCATGGCGATTTGATCGCTTAAACCGTCCAGCGTTTCCTGACCCTGATAGTGAATCATGCCGTCCGACATGACGCGGACACAGCGCGCCAGTGCGGCCTGTTGGGCTGGCGCAAACGACAGGGTGATACGAATGACTCGGTCGGTGTTGGCGATAAGTTCGCGTTCCGCGGCCGTTGCATGCGGAGCCAGGCGCGCTGAGAGTTCGGCACCGAAGGGTGCTGGGTCGGCTTTGCCGAGCACTATGTCGTTAAAGCAGTCGGCGTAGTGCTGTTTTTCGTTCAGAGCGAGGCCGGCATCGTCCTCGATGGTGTCGGCAATGCGACACAGCAGATAAGCGTTACCCACTGCGCGTGACAGGCTTGGGGGCAACACTGGAATTGTGAGCGCGAAGGTGCGTGAGACGCCCTGCAAGATGGCGAGCTGGAAGGCTTCGTCGGCTGCGGTAGGGGAACCAGCAGTCATGCTTGGCGTCGCTCTTCCTCGTAACGGCGCTTAAGCGCCTCAGGCGCATGGTCCCCCGGGAAGGGCAACTGCGCATGAAGAAATTGTGGTCGGGGTGACAGGATTCGAACCTACGACCCCTGCCTCCCGAAGGCAGTGCTCTACCAGACTGAGCTACACCCCGACTTGTGCTTTACGACTTCCGTACCACCGCAAACCTGGAGAGCGCGAGTAGCGCTTCGAGATATTGCGAGACTGGTACGTTCACCAAGGCTGACCGTGCTTTCGACGCTTCGGCCTCGGCGAGCGCGAAAGTGTAAGTGATGGCACCGGTCGATTCAATTGCGGCAGAGATTGCATTGATGTGATCGAGCCCGCCATGTTCGATAGCGTGGCGGATCAGCGCCGCCTGATCCGGTGACCCCTTCCACATCGCGTACAGCAGCGGCAAGGTGGGTTTGCCCTCCGCCAAATCGTCGCCAATGTTTTTACCGATCTCTGACGCGGTGGCGCTGTAGTCCAATGCGTCGTCCACCAACTTGAATGCGGTGCCAAGATGTCGACCGTAATAGGCGAGCGCAATTTCAATTTCGGGTGTACTGCCTGCCAGCACCGCGCCCAGTTGAGCGGCAGCCTCAATCAGCTTGGCGGTCTTG
>Ga0164295_10001382_pt1 | contig 20072 bp, 10 predicted proteins | sample GEODES006metaG_FD_111798 | JGI IMG/M metagenome (GOLD analysis project Ga0164295, IMG submission 111798) | Oligotrophic lake water microbial communities from Sparkling Lake, Wisconsin, USA - GEODES006 metaG | ecosystem: Environmental > Aquatic > Freshwater > Lake | place: USA: Sparkling Lake... | reverse complement strand
TTCGACCGCTACCAAGGCAAAGGCATCCTCTATCTCCACGGCGACTACGCCGGGCAAGACGACTGGCTGGGCAAGAAGATGCGCGAGGATCTGCCGAAGGCCGTGAAGAAGCTCGAAGACGCCATCGCCGCCTACCAACTCAATGCCACCGGCCTCGTGATGAAAGACACCGGCCACGACATGCCGGCGAAGTTTGATGCCGATGTCAAAGCGTGGGTTCTCAAGCGACTCGCTCAATAGCTCGCGATGCCGAACTGCCACAGTCTCGACCCATGAAACCAACGCTCATCTTCTTTACCGCTCTGCTGCTCACCCCGCTCGCACTCCACGCCGTCGAGCCCATCACCAACTCCGTCGGCATGAAGCTCGTGCGCATTGAGCCAGGCACGTTCACGATGGGCCAGGACGGGCCGCCGATTGCGGGCAACGGGAACATGGCGACGCATCACGCAGAGTTTCGTTCGGCGGACTGGGATGAGAAGCCGGTGCATCGCGTGACGATCACTCAGCCGTTTCACATGGCAGTCACCGAGGTCACGCTGGGACAGTTCCGGCAGTTCGTGCCCGACTTCCGCAAGGGCAAAGGCGCGGACGATGAGGCGGTGAATGCCATCACCTGGACGAAGGCCGTGGCGTTCTGCGAATGGCTCTCGAAAAAGGAAGGCAAGGCGTATCGCCTGCCGACGGAGGCGGAGTGGGAGTATGCTTGTCGTGCGGGCACGACGACGCTTTTCCACACGGGCGATACGCTGTCGAAAGGGCACCAGAAGTGGTTCGGCCGCCAGGGTTGGCGTGAGCTGTATTTCCCCGATGGCAAGATGCCGCCCGAGTATGCATGGCAGGAGGGTGCGACCTCACTCATTGTGGCGCAGAAGGCTCCGAATGCCTGGGGCCTGCACGACATTCATGGCAACGTGGCCGAGTGGTGCCTCGATTGGTATGGGCCTTATGAGAGCGGCGATCAAACCGACCCACTAGGCCGCAGCGATGGCGACTTCCGCGTATTTCGCGGCGGCAGCCACTCGATGCTCACGCGCATGGTGCGCTCGGCGAATCGCGGTGGCTGGATTCCCGACTCCGCGAGCCCTTGGATCGGCTTTCGCGTGGTGATGGGGGAGTTGCCGAAAGGCACGCTGCTTCCACCTGCTGCACCGCCGATGATCGCGCAGAACATCAGCCAGCAAGTGCCTAACATCACACCGCAGACCAACGACGTGCCCTTCATGGAAGGACCGCGCTATTACCGCCAGATTCCAGAAGGCCAGGTCGGTCCGCTTTTCACCCGGCACAATCACAGTCCCGGCATCACCGAGTGCCCGAATGGCGATCTGCTTGTAACGTGGTTCACCTGCGTCAGCGAACCCGGACCCGAACTGGCCAACGGTGCGAACCGCCTTCGTTTTGGCGCGAAGGATTGGGAAACGCCCTCGCCCTTCTGGGATGCGCCCGATGTGAACGACCACGCGCCGAAGCTCTGGTGGGACGGCGACAAAACCATCATCCACTTCGCTGAATCACGCGCCTTTGCCGACGTGCTCTTCCGCACATCCACGGACAACGGCGCGACGTGGAGCAAGGCCAAGGTCTTCATCCCAGCGGGCGAGACCAGCAACAACCTCATTCGCACCCGCGAGGGCGTGCTCGCCATCGCGATTGACAATCATTCCATCGTCATCAGTCGCGACAACGGCCAAACGTGGAAGCAAAACGGAGCCTGGCGCAGCAACAAAACCGACGTGCGTCCCGGCGGCAGCGGCCCATGCATCGCCGGCATTCACGCGCCGCTTGTGCAACTCGCCGACGGTCGCCTCATGGCGATGGGCCGCTTCGACGACGTGGCAGACCAGGAGCGCTTCGGCTTCAAGATGCCCGTCAGTTTCTCCAGCGACCTCGGCGAGACCTGGAGCTATGCCGCCAGCGAGTTCCCCGTTGTGAGCAACACGCAGCGCCCCGTGCTCCTGCGACTCAAAGAAGGCCCCATCGTGCTCTGCTCCTTCACCGACCAAGCCCGCGATCTCAAGAAAGGCCTCGGCGGCAAAGGCATGACCTTCAAGAGCACCGACGGCGACTTCACCGGCGTGGGACTCTTCGCCGCCGTCAGCCACGACGAAGGCCAAACCTGGCCCGACCGCCGCCTCATCGTCGGCCCCGAAGAACGCCTCACCAACGCCAACGGCTCTCCTGCGAACACCAACGGCTACCTCGCCATCACCCAAACCCGCGACGGCCGCATCCAACTCGTCACCAGCAGCAAGCACTACACCTTTAACCTCGCGTGGATCAAAGCCCTGCCGGGCGCGTCGAAGAAGTGAATCACAGCACAGCCATGAATCTGCTTTTCACCCACGTCACGGCCATTCTTCCTGAACGCCTCGTCGAGGATGCTTGGGTGCTTTGTGAGGGTGGCAAGATCGTGTCGATCTCGACGAAGAAGCCGAAGGCAACGTCGGAGGTGCAGATTGTGGATGGGCGCGGCGGGTATCTGTCGCCTGGGTTCATCGACATCCATGTGCATGGCGGCAATGGGGCGGATTTCATGGATGGGACAAGCGAGGCGGTGCGTGTGGCCTGCCGGGCACATGCGCGGCATGGGACGACGACGATCTTTCCGACGACCACGACGGGCTCGCCGGAGCAGATTCATGCAATGCTGGACGCGGTGAAGGCGGTGCAGTCCGAGCGACGCGTCGAAAACGGTGCACGAATCGCGGGCGTGCATCTTTATGGGCCGTTCTTCGCGGAGGACAAGGTGGGCTGCCATTCGGCGGCGGGTCGCCGGGAGCCGACGACGGTGGAGTATTGCGCCTATTTTGAAACCGGGGTCGTGCGTATCGCCACCTGTGCGGCAGAGCTGCCGGGCGCGGTCGAGTTTTATCGCGAGGCGAAGAAACGCCGCTGCCTGATCACCTGCGGGCACTCGAACGCAAGCTGGCCGGAGATGGCTGCGGCCTTCAAGGCGGGAATGCGGCATGTGGACCACTTTTGGTGCGCGATGAGCAATGTGGCGTCCGTGCGCTCACGCCTAGGAGTGCCGATGCGTGGGAGCATGCTCGAGTTTGTGCTCGGTATGGCAGAGATGAGCACGGAGGTGATCGCGGATGGCTGTCACCTCGCGCCGGAGCTGCTCGACTTCGCGTTTCGCCTCAAAGGGTCGCGCAAGCTGTGCCTCGTGACGGATGCGAATCGTGCGCTAGACCTGCCGCCGGGGAACTATCGCTTCGGCTCAGCGGAAGATGGCTCGAGGTTCGAGAGCGATGGCCGCGTGGGCTGGGCACCGGGCCGCACGAGCCTCGCCAGCAGCATCGTGGGAATGGATCACATGGTGCGGCAGATGAAACGAGACACCTCGGCAACGCTGCCGGAGGTCGTGCGCATGGCCAGCCTCACACCCGCGGAACTCACTGGCATCGCGAAGCAGACCGGAAGTCTCGAAGCAGGCAAAAACGCCGACGTGGTGCTTCTGAACCGAAAGCTCGACGTGCGCCGCGTGTTCATCGGCGGCGTCGAGATGACGCTGTGACCTGCCTTTTCATGAAAACGCTCCTCCCCTCAGCCTCTCAGCACCTTGAAGCCATGAAACCAACCCTCACACTCCTCATCGCCCTGCTTCTCGCGCCGCTGCACGCGGCTGAACCTGTCAGCCTCTCCGCTGATCACGCCGCCATTGTGAATCATCAGCGGCGCATCTTTTTCCAATACGATCCGGCGGCGGACATTCAGCGAAAAGGTGGGTTCGGCGCGGACATGGATGCGGTGATGAGTTATGTGTTTGATGCCGCTAGCCAGCCGGGCAGCCAGCTCGATGCGATCTGCATTGATATCTCGAATGAGGGCGTGGCGCATTACCGCAGCAAGATCCTTCCGGCGATTCAGCATCCGGGCCTGATGAAGTGGCGCGAGCAGGGCTTCGACTATTTTGATGAGCTGATCAAACAAGGCCACAAGCGCAGCAAAGAGATCTGGTGGGGCCTGCGCATTAACGAGGTCGAGCGCGGTGACTTGGCTGTGTATGATATCAAAGCCTTCGCCAACATGAAGGAACGCAATCCAGTCAAAGCGGCGCATCCCGATTGGTTGATCCGTTCCTGGTGGTGGCAGGGGTTTTGGAACTACGCGGTGAAGGAGGTGCGCGACTATCGTCTGTCGATCGTTCGCGAGGTCGCGGAGCAGTATGACTTCGACGGCGTGCATCTCGATTTCCTCCGGCACACGCCTTTTCTCCCGCCGGGCAAGCAGTGGGAGAATCGCGAGCAACTCACCCGCTTCATGCGCGACGTGCGCTCAATGCTTCAATCGCAGGCAGCCAAACGCGGCCGTCCTTTCATGCTCGCGGCGCGGGTGCCGGATTCGGTCGAAGGATGTCACACGGACGGTCTCGATATCGAAACGTGGGCGCGTGAAGGCCTCGTGGATGTGCTCATCCTTGGCACCCGCACGATCAAAGTGGATGTGGATTCTTTCCGCCAAGCGATGGCCGGGGCACACGTGAAACTGATGCCCAGCTTCGACTGCTTCCATGCCACGGACGGCTACCATGGCGACCAGTCGCTCGATCTGGTGTGCGGAGTCTTCGGCAACTATCTCCACCAAGGCGCGGATGGCGTGGGCGCTTTCAATGGAATCATCGGCTCACCCGAGCAGGCCAAGAAACTCGGCCTGTCGCATACGGATACGAGGGACCTGCAAGTCTTCTCCACCATCGGCAGCCTCACGACGATGAGCAACAAGGCGCGGTATTACCCGCTCGATAGGCGCGGGGGCTATGCTCACAACGAAGGGCACGGCTCATCCAACAACGACGCACCGTTACCCATCGAACTGAGGAACGATCAAGCGCCCTCCACGCTCATACTTCCCATCTGGGAGCCCGTGAAATCCGGCACCGCAGCGCGACTGCGACTGGTGCTGTTCCAGTATCTCGAGAGCGATGAAGTCTCCGCACAACTCAACGGCACCGCCTTGAAGCAAGACCTCGTCGATGCGCAGTGGAAAGACCCCCGCATCTTTTCTCCCGACCTTCAGCCTGCCACAGTGACACCCGGCGCTCTCGTCAAGAACCCCGCCGCGCAAAAGCTCACCCGCCTGGAGTTCCTCGTCCCCACCGAGACCCAGAAACGCGGCGACAACCGCATCACCATCTCCGTGGACCGCAAAGGCCCGTTCCCACCCTCCAAGTCTGTGAAGGTCGAGAAGGTCGAACTCCATCTCAAATAGCCGAAGGAATATAAACTAATGAAACCCATCCTCACTCTCCTCACCGCACTGCTGCTCGCGCCGTTGGCCGCGCTGCACGCCGAAGACACTCGTTACGCACCGACTTGGGCGGGCATCGCTCCGAACCGTGTCATCAAGCACTCAAACACGCGGAATGACACGCTCGCCAATGCCGTTTCCGCCCTGAAACCAGGCGACCAGCTTGTCATCGCCGCAGGCACCTACAGCGTTGAGCGCACATGGCACATTGAGGTCAGCGGCACAGCCGAGGCCCCGATCTGGATTGTGGCGGAGCAAGGCGCTCGGGTGATTCTGACTCGCCCGGACGACAAGCAGAACGTGCTCAACATCGGCCAGGACTCGCCAGTGCATCATCTTTGCCTGCGAGGCGTGGAGATCACGGGCGGCAGTCACGGGTTGCGTCTCGGGCAGTGCAGCGAGGTGTGGATCGATCAATACCACATCCATCACACGGGCGCGGTCTGCCTGAGTGCGAACAGCGCAAACACGCGCCGCCTTTTCCTCACGCGCAATCACATCCACCACGGCGGCGGTCATGGCGAGGGCATGTATCTCGGCGCGAATCACGGTCAGTTCATCATGAGCGAGAGCGTGATCGCGCTGAACCACATCCATGATTGCAAAGGCGAGCAAGGCGATGGCATCGAGGTGAAGCAAGGCTCGTGGGGCAATCTCATCGCGGAGAACGACATTCACGACACGCAGTATCCCTGCATCACCGTGTATGGCACCGCCGGGAAGCCCGTGAACATCATCGAGCGCAATCTCTGCCGCCGCAGTGCCGACAGCACCATGCAGGTGCAGGGCGAAGCCATCGTGCGCAACAATGTGCTCATCGGAGGCAAAGGCTCCGGTTTCGCCAGCCTGGATCACCAGGGCAAGTCGCTGAACCTGCAAGTCATCCACAACACCATCATCAACACGGGTGATGCCTTCAAAGGCAGTTCATGGAATGCCCGCGAGGGCATGGTCCTGGCCAACAACGTCCTCTACTCGCGCGACAAAAGCGCGATGAACTTTCCGAAAGGAAAAGAGGGCGTGACCATCACCGGCAATATCGTTCTCGGCGATGCTCCAAAGCAAGGCACCACACCCGGACGCGGCTTGGAGGACTTCACCAGCCTGAGCTGGGATGGCGAGAAACACGATGCCACGCCCACTGACGAAGCTCCCTTCGATCACGCGGACTCGAAATACCTCCTCGACACTGATTTCACAGGAACGAAGCGAACCGGATCACTGAGTGGGGCTGTGGCGCGGTAGATTCCATTCACACAGCGCAAAATGAAGCTCCCTCCGATTTCCATGAAACCCACCTTCACCCTCCTCGCCGCCCTTCTCATCACTCCGTTCGCCATACTGCACGCCGCTGACACCTTCCTCATCGAAAACGGCCAGCCGCAAGCGGAGATCATCATCGCAGACAAACCGGCGCGGATGACCAAACTGGCGGCGAAGGAACTGCAGAGCACTCTTTTGAAAATGACGGGCGCGACGTTGCCGATCGCCACCGAGCGCCATGAGGGCAAGGCGGCGATCTTTGTCGGCAAAAGTCGTCACACGGATTCGCTCGATCTTGCCACTAATGGTCTGAAGCACGGGGCATTTCGCATGGCATCGGGGGCGGACTGGTTGGCGCTGCTCGGTGCGGACAAAGACTTCGTGCCTGTCGAGCCCTGGGGGCGGAGCCGGGGAACGGAGGAGAGGGCGCGAGTGAATGCCGCATGGGACAAGATCACCGGCGACACTTTTTGGAACACCGCGAGCGATCTCTATCAGCGGTATCACGCCGACCTCGATGTGTGGGACATGGATGACGCAGGCACTTTCAATGCCGTGAATGAGTTCCTGCGTGGCCTCGGCTGCCGTTGGTTCGCTCCGGGGGAGTTGGGTGAAGTGGTGCCGCAGATGAAGACGATCCCGCTGCCGAGGGTAAATCGCACGGTGACGCCGGACTTTGCCCTGCGGCGTTTCGTTTATTACACCGGACACACCGGCATCGGCGACAAGGCGTTGTGGGATCTCCGGCTCGGCCTGAACTATGGCGTGGAGGTCGCGGGCTTCCCACAGCTCTGCCACGGCATGAAGTTCGTCATCATGCGCGAGGAGATGAAGCAGGCGCATCCCGAGATGTATCTGCTAAAGGACGGCAAACGCGACACGACGCACAAAGGCTCCGGCGTGCCGAATCTGCTCTCACCGCTGCTGTTTGAAAAACAACTGAAGCACGTCCGTGCCATGTTCGAGCACTTCCACGAGCCGATGATCAACATCGACCTCGTGGATGGCTACGGAGGCATGACCTCGGACGATCCCACGTGGATGGCACAACTCACGCCCGAGCGCGGCTGGAGCGGCACCATGTCCGACCATGTGTGGGGTTATCTCAATCGCGTGGCGCTGGAGCTGCATCGCAGTTATCCCGACCGCTCGGTGAGCGCCCTGGCCTACAGCGCCTACACGCTGCCGCCGGAGAACATCGCAACGATGAGCCCCAACCTCGCGATCATCGAGACCCGGCATCGGCAGGAGTTCTGGGACGCGGCCCCGTGGAAAGAGCGCCGGGAAATGCGTGTCGCTTGGCTGAAAAAACTGCCCTCCGGCCAATACATCACCTGGGACTACAGCACGAATGGGCGGCCCGAGCAGGTGGGCCGCCCGGTGTATTACACGAGGCAAATCAGCCAGGATTTGCGCGAGCTGAAAGGCGTCAGCCTCGGCGAGCAGGTGGAGATTTATGCCCATCCCGCAGGCAAGGAACACACCTTTGGCTACGATGAGCTGGGCATCGAGCATCTGAATCTCTACCTCACCGCGCGGCTGTATTGGAATGTGAATCAGGACGTGGATGCACTGATCGCGGACTACTGCGCGCATTATTTCGGACCTGCGGCAGAGCCGATGAAGGTCTTCATCACCCATGCCGAGGCCAACTGGATGCACATGGGCACCGATGCCACGAAGATCGCCGAATCCCTGGACCTGCTGGCCAAAGCGCAATCCGCCGTGGAGCCGCAAAGCCTTCCCGGTCTTCGCCTTCAACGCATCGCCGATGTGATGAAGCCCATGCACGCTCTGCAAAAACAACTCAGCCGCAAAAGCGAGACCACCCTCGACTACCGCGTGCTCCTCACCGAAAACACCGGCGGCAAACCGCTCGCCAAGAAACCGCTCGATGGCCAGGTGGACAAAGACTACTGGACCGAAGCGCGCAGCACCCAGCTGGTGAAGCTCACGCCCGACGCACCGCACCCCAAAGCCAGCACGCAGTTCCAGATCCAACGCGACGGCAGCATTTTGCACATCGGCATCGTCTGCCAGGAGTCCGACATGAAGGGGCTGCAAAGCACCACGACACAGCACGACGACCCGAAACTGCTCGAAGGCGACCACGTCACCCTGCTCATCGAAACGCCATCCCGCAGCTACTACGAGATCTCCATCAATTCCGCCGGAGCCGTGTATGACCACGACCACGCTCCGAGTGGCAAAGGCACGGGCTGGAGCAGTGGAGCGCAGATCGCCGTGCATTGTGGAGACAAACTCTGGAGCATCGAGATGCGCCTGCCCATCGTCGGAGAGAACGCCTTCGCCCTCGATCCCACCAAAGGCATCGAAGGTTCCCAACCCAAAGACCTCTTCCCCTGGCGCTTCAACGTCTGCCGCCAGCGCGTGCGTGGCACCACGACCGAACGCACCGCTTTCTCACCGACCGGGAAGGATGATTTCGATGTGCCCGAGAAGTTCGCGAAGCTGTGGGGGAAGTGAGGGGCACCACAGCAGTTCACTGATTTGCCGATTCACTACAAGTCCATGAGACACATCCTGCTCACCGTTATCCTCTGCGCTTTTTCTGCGGCGCTCCACGCCGATGACCTCAACCTCGTCGAAAACGGACAGCCTCGTGCCGAGATCATCATCAGCGACAAACCGCAGCGCTCCACGCGACTCGCGGCGCAGGAGTTGCAGGATCAGATCGCGAAGATCAGCGGGGCGCGGTTGCCCATCGTGACTCAGGCGAGCGGGAAGGCGGTGAAAATCTTTGTCGGGGCCAGTGCTCAATCGCCGGTCACGGCGGAGGGCCTCAAGGATGGCGCGTATCGCATCGTGTCGGGCGCGGACTGGATGGCGCTCATCGGCGAGGACACGGAGTTCACGCCCATCGAGCCTTGGGCGAAGAACAATGCGGAGATCGTGAACGGCAAGGCACAAGGCGAATGGAACCAGATCACGGGTGCGCTCTGGGGCCTGCCCAATCTGCTGATTTATAAGAGCCGCTTCACACTGCCTGGCGATATTGGCCTTCCCACGGTGCAGACTGCACAAAAGGCGACGCCCTTGCAGATGTGGGATCAAGACGAGCGCGGCTCGTTCAATGCGGTTTGCGGTTTCCTCATGAAGCTCGGCGTGCGGTGGTATCTGCCGGGCGAATTGGGCGAAGTGCTGCCGGTTTTGAAAACGATCCCGCTGCCGAAGATCGACGAGACGGTGCGGCCCGACTTCGAGCAGCGGCGCTTCAGCTACCACGGCGGCGTGCATGGGCGAAACAATTCCATGTGGTTCATGCGACTCGGTGTGCGCGATCCCTACGGCATCCAGGACGCCCACGGGCTCGATACCATGACGAATCACGCGGAGGTCTTCGTGGCGCATCCGGAGTGGTTCGCGATGTATGGCGGCAAGCGGCGCTTTGAGCCGAGGGCGGTCAATCAGCTCTGTTACTCGAATGAAGAGTTGTTTCAGGAAACGGTCCGCTATGTCCGGGCGCAGTTCGATCACTTCAGAATGAGCATGGTCTCGGTGATGCCGCCGGATGGTTACACCGCCATCTGCCAGTGCGAGAAGTGCCAGGGCAAAGACTCGCCCGAGCGCGACCAGGGCGGCCTCGCCTCGGACTACGTGTGGGGCTTCGTGAATCGCGTGGCGAAGGAAGTGGGCAAGACGCATCCGCACGGCAAAGTGCTCAACTGCGCCTACGGCATCTATTCGCTGCCGCCGCTGAAGATCGACAAGCTGGAGCCCAATGTAGTCGTCTCCATCGTCGGCGCACGCGTGCCGAGAAACAACAAGCCGGAGCAGCAGGCGGCGTTTCGGCAGTTGCGCGAGAGCTGGGTGGCGAAGACGCACAATCCTATCATCAACTTCGAGAACTATCCCTTCATCGACCGCGGCTGGTATCTGCCCGCTTTCACCCCGCACGCAATGGGCGAGAGCACGAACGTCACCAAGGGCATCTCGCACGGCGAAGACATCTCCCTCACCGTGCCGCAGGAGCCCAGCACGGCGGGCATCGGCTTCAATCACTTCCAGGTCTATTTCACCGCGCGGATGTATTGGGGCGGCAAAGACGCGGATGTGGACGCGATGTTCCGCGAATACTGCCGCCTTTTCTATGGTCCGGCGGAGCTGGAGATGCGCGCCTTCTTTGAATACTGTGAGGCCAACTGGCAGGAGATGGAAAAGGACAAACTCAAAGCCGACGAAGCGCTCGCCCTTTTCGACCAAGCGAAGGCGAAGGCTGACGCCGCGAGTGTGTATGGCAAACGCATCGCCCTCATCGACGACTTCCTCAAAGGCCTGCGCAACAAAAGCCAGCAACTTGGCAAAGTTCGCGGCCCGGTGCCCGTCCTGCGGCTGGTGGGCGAGGCGCGCAGCAAGATCGTCATCGATGGCAGGCTCGATGACGAAGCGTGGAAGAACGCCTTTCCCTCCGCCACCTGCTCTCTTCGCGAGCTGCAAACGGGACGTCCGCCCACCTTTGGCACCACGGTGAAATCCACCTGGCTCGGTCGCGACCTCTACTTTGCCATCCGCTGCGACGAACGCCTCGGCGAGAAGCCCAACATCGGCACCACCAAGGAAGACGACGGCGCACTCTGGTATGGCGATGCCGTCGAGCTGCTGCTCGAGACCGAATCGCGCTCGTATTATCAGATCGCGATCAGCCCGAGCGGAGCCGTGGTGGACCTCGATCGCGGTGCCTCGCGCGACAAATGGTTCAGTTGGGACTCGAACGCCGAAGTCGCCACGCACCTCGCCGACGATCACTGGACCATCGAGATCCGTCTGCCGATCACACAGGATGAGAATGATCCGCTACACCAGGTCATCGGCAGCAGACCCAACAAGAGCCTTCCCTGGCACATCAACATCTGCCGCCAGCGCATTCGCGAAGATGGCGCGGAATATTCCGCCTTTTCGCCGACCGGCGCGGAGCACTTCCACGACGTGATGAAGTTTGCCACGTTCTACGACGGCAACAGTTTCGAGTTCGACCACGGCCCGCCGGACGACGACTTCCTGGAAAAGACGCGCATCGCCGCCGACTTCGCCCGCACCGGCAAACGCGAGGAGGCCCTCGCTGCTTACACCGCCGCCGCTGAGGGCAAGATCACGGACCTGCAAAAGTCCCACGCGCTCGAACTCGCTGCTGGCTATGCCCGCCATCTCCGCAAGCCTGAGGTTGCCGATCAACTCACCGCCCGCATTCCCATCGAGTCCGTGAAAAAGGCAGCGCAAATGCAGGCCTTGCTCGATCAAGCCAAGACACCGCAAGTCATCGAAACGTTTGCCAGCGAGGACATGAGCAAGTGGCCCTTCTGGAAACGCGGCGATGGACTGCATCGGCGAGGCCGAGCCTATGTCATCACCAAAGCCGGCGACAAAGCCGAAGCCGACCTCACCGCTGCTTTGGATTTCACCAGCGAGCCGCGCGCACGCGACGCGATCTGGGAGGCCATCGGCCACAACCGCGAAAACAACCTCAAGAACGACGAAACCGCCCTCGCTGCCTATAACGCCATCGTCGAAGCCCGCACCCACATCGGAGGTGCCAGCGAGTTCACCGCACTGCAAGGCATCGCTCGCATCCTGACCCGCCAAGGCAAGTTTGACGAAGCCCTGAAGACCCTGCACCGCGCCCAGCCCGACAAACTCCAAGGCGTGTGGAAAACGAACATCCTCAACTCCATCGAAGCCGTGAACAAGGCCCGCAAGCCTCAGTGAAAAACATGAAACACACCCTTACCCTCCTCACCGCCCTGCTGCTCACGCCGCTGGCCGCGCTGCACGCTGCCGACTTCATCCTCGTCGCCAAAGACGCGCCACCCGCGCCGATCATCGTTTTCAAAGACGCGCCGCCACGCACACGCGATGCGGCGGTGACGCTGGCGGACTACATCGCGAAGATCAGCGGTCAGAAGCCCGAGGTGATCGATGGCGAACCGAAGGCAATGCCCGAACGGGCGATCTGGATCGGTGTGCAGCCGGTGGTGAAATCGTTGTTCCCGAAAACGGACTTCGATTTCAAGCAGCCGGAGGAAACGCTCATCGTCGCGAATGAAAAACATCTCGTCATCGCCGGGCGGGATCGGTGGAATCCCGCGCACATGGAGGCCAAGGGCCGTCTGGCGATGAAGACCGGCGTCCAGCAGGAATATGGCACCGCGAACGCCGTGTATTCCTTCATCCAGGAGCAGCTCGGCGTGCGCTGGCTGTGGCCGGAGGAGGAGGACGTCATTACTCGCGACAGCATCGCCATCGCGCCGATGGAGCGGCGTTATGCGCCGTCCATCCGCTCGCGTGGCGGCATGTTGACCAAAACTTCGCTGGGCGACAACAAAGAGTCCGGCGAGGAGTTGTGGGCGAGGTTCCAGCGGGTGCAGCTCGACTCCATGGACATCTCCGGCGGGCATGGTTTCGGCGATTGGTGGGAGAAGTATGGTGCGGAGCATCCCGACTACTTCGCCGCCGCGCCGGACGGCACGCGCAAGGCGGTCAAACCCAGCGTCAGCAACACCAAGCTCTGCGCCTCCAATCCGAAAGTCTGGCAGCAATGGATCAAAGACACCGCCGCGCTGGTGCAAGCCGATCCGCTGCTGCGCGTCATCAATGTCTCGCCCAACGACGGCTACACCAGCGGGCACTGCACCTGCGCGAACTGCCTCGCCTGGGATCATCCCGATGGCGAAAAGGTGGAGTGGGGCTTCGGCGGCGGCGTAAAGATCCAAGGCGTGTCACAGACGGATCGCGACGTGCGTTTTGCCAACACCCTCGCCCGCCTGTTGAAACAACGGTTTCCCGACCGCGAGTTGTTTGTGCAGCTCAACGCCTACGGCCTTGCCCGCAATCCGCCGCTCGGGGTGGTGCCGGACGACAACGTCGTCATCTCCAGCGTGGCGAACTTTCACCTGCGCTCGCCGGCCGAGCGCAAGCTGCCCATGCAACAACACGCCGGCTGGGCCAAAGTGGCGAAGCATCTCATGTGGCGGCCGAATCTCGGCAGCCCCGCCGGACTGAGCTGGGGCATGCCCGATGTCGCCATGACGCAGGCTGGTGAAGACTTCCGTTTTGCCGCCGACACGCATTGCCTCGGCCTCTACTTCGATTTGATCTGGCAGCACTGGGCCAATCAGGGGCCGCACTACTACGCGCTGGCGCATCTGGCGTGGAATCCGCAGGCCGATGTCGCCGCCGTGATGGACGATTATTACCAGCGTGGCTTCGGCCCTGCCGCAGCCGAGGTAAAAGCCTACTGGCAGCTCCTGGAGCGCATCCGCATGGAGTTCGTGGCCGAGGAACCGAGCCGCCATCGCGCCTTTGATTTGCCGAAGAAATACACGCCGGAGCTGTTCGTGCAGGCGCAGGCTCATCTCGATGCCGCCGCGAAGAAGCTGACCGCCGCCGATGAAAAATACCGCCGCCGCCTGGACTTCATCCAATACGGACTCGACTACGCCAAGCTCGTCGTGGACACCCGCGCCTCGATGCAAAAGCTCGAAGCCAGCAAAGGCCAGGACGCCGCCGCCAAAGCCCAAGTGCAGGCCAACTGGGACCGCGCCGAGCAGATGAAGCAGAAAGCTCCCGCCTACGCCATCAACTGGCAGGCCGTCTTCCGCCAGCCCGGCAATGGCGGCGGCGATGGCAACAAGCGCGTCATGGGCCTCCACCCCGAGGCCCCGCTCACCGGCCGCACCCTGCGGGAACTGCGAGAGCCTGGGCTGGAGTAACGTTCACGAGCTAGCACCCATGAAACACACACTCACACTCCTCACCGCCCTGCTGCTGGCCCCTCTGGCCACACTTAACGCCGCCGGCTCCTTCCTTATCGAAAACGGCCAATCTCGCGCGGAGATCGTCATCGCGGAAAAACCGGCGCGGATGACCAAACTGGCGGCGAAGGAGTTGCAGACTTACTTGGAGAAAATCAGCGGAGCGAAGCTGGAGATCCGCACGGCGCCGACCGCGGGGAAGGCGCATATTTTCCTTGGCAAGTCCTCGCACACGGAGGCGCTGAAGCTCGCGACGGAGGGGTTGGAGAACGGGGCGTTTCGCATGGCGTCGGGGGCGGATTGGCTGGCTTTGCTGGGGCCGGATGAGGACTTTGTTCCTATTGAGCCTTGGGGGCGGATGCGCAGCACGGCGGAGCAGAATCGGGTGAATGCGGAGTTCGACAAGATCACGGGCGACACGTTTTGGAATCACTTCGGCTACATCTATGCCCGCTATCACAAGGACCTCGACGTGTGGGATTACGATGACGCGGGGACGCTGAATGCGGTGTATGAGTTTCTGCGCAGTCTCGGGGTGCGCTGGTTTGCACCGGGGGAGCTCGGCGAGGTGGTGCCGAAGCAGGCGAGCATCGCGCTGCCGGGCGTGAACAAGACGGTGAAGCCGGATTTTGGCCTGAGGCGTTTCACGTTTTACACGGAACACACGGGTCTGGGTGACAAGGGCATCTGGATGCTGCGGCTGGGCTTGAATCAAGCGCACAAGATCGGCGGCATCTCGCAGGTTTGCCACGGGGCGAAGTTTGTCATTATGCGGGAGGAGATGAAGCAGGCGCACCCGGAGATGTATCTGCTCACCGGGGGCAAACGCGACACCACGACGAAGGGCAGCGGTTATCCCGATCTCAACTCGCCGCTGTTCTTCGAGAAGCACCTCAAATACTCCCGCGTCATGTTCGATCACTTCCGCGAGCCGATGCTCAGCATCGATCTCGTGGATGGTTACGGAGGCATGACTTCGGATGATCCGAAGTGGATGGCGCAGCTCACGCCGGAGCGCGGTTGGCCGGGCACGATGTCGGATCAGGTCTGGGGCTACATCAATCGCGTGGCGCTGGAGCTTTACAAATCGCACCCGGATCGACTCGTGAGCGGACTCGCCTACAGCGCTTACAAATTGCCGCCCGCGAAGATCGACAAACTCAGTCCGAACCTCGCGCTCATCGAGACGCGTCAGCGCCAGAGCTTCTGGGATGAAACGATGCGCAGCACGCATCGCAGCTTGCGCGAGGCTTGGATGAAAAAGCTCACCTCCGGCAAATACCTCACCTGGGACTACAACATCAACGCGCGCCCCGAGCAGGCCGGACGCCCCGTGATTTACACCAAGCAAATCTCCAGCGACCTGCGCGAGCTGAAAGGCTACACGCTCGGCGAGATTGTCGAAATCTACGATCATCCTGCCGGGAAAGAGAACAGCTTCGGCTACGATCCGTTCGCGCTGGAGCACCTCAATCTCTACGTCACCTCGCGCCTCTGGTGGGATGCGGATCAAAATCTCGATGCGCTGCTGACCGACTACTTCACCAGCTACTACAGCTCTGCGGCCAAGCCGATGCAGGCCTTCGCGGAGTTCTCAGAGGCCAACTGGATGCATATGGGCCAAGATGGCAAAAAGATCGGCGAGGCCCTCACCTTGCTCGCCGCCGCGCAAGCCGTCGCCGATCCGCAATCACTCCCCGGCCGTCGCATTCAAAAAATCGCCGACCTCATGAAGCCGCTGCACGCCCTGCAACAGCAGCTCAGCCGCAAGCACGACACCACTCTCGAATACCGCGTCCTGGAAACGAATCAGACCGGTGGAAAGCCGCTGAAAGACAAAGCCTTCGATGGCCAAGTGCTCAAAGACTACTGGACCGACGTTCGCAGCGCCCCGCTCGTGAAACTCACGCCCGAGGCCCCGCGACCCACCGCCAACACGATGTTCCAGATTCAGCGCGAAGGCAGCATCCTGCACATCGGCATCGTTTGCCAAGAAGCCGACATGCCTGGCATAAAAAGCGTCACCATCACGCCCGACGACCCAAAACTCCTCGAAGGCGATCACATCACGTTGCTCATCGAGACCGCGTCCAACAGCTACTACGAGATCGCCATTAATCCCGCCGGCACCGTGCTGGAGACCGACCACGGCAAGGACGGCAAAGGCGTGAAGTGGACATCCGGCGCGCAGTTCGCCGTGCATCGCGGCGACAAGCAATGGAGCATCGAAATGCGCCTCCCCATCACCGGCGAAGGCTCGCGCATGATCGACCCGCTCAAAGGCATCGACGGAGCCCAGCCCAAGGATTTGTTCCCCTGGCACTTCAACGTCTGCCGCCAACGCATCCGCGGGACGACCATCGAGCGCACGGCATTTTCAGCGACCGGGAAGGACGACTTCTACGTGCCGGAGAAGTTCGCGAAGCTGTGGGGGAAGGGGAAGTGATGAGGACAGGAACCGCGCCATGGTTCAGCCGGACAAGCCTGCCGACCTGCCGGAGATGAAGGTAGCCCCAAGCTATCGTTGAACACGACACAAAGAGTCATGAAACACACCCTCAAACTCCTCACCGCCACCGCCCCACTTTGCATGCACAGTTTCAAAACATCTTTCGCAATCGCCGCTGTCGGCATGCTCGCCGCTTCGGCGTTCGCGCAGAACCTTGAGAGGATCGGAGGTAAAAAGCAAGGAGGCCAAGTGAATGGCGGTGCTTTGATCGATCAAAACCAAAAATTCGCTCCAGTCGTTCAACGGTTCCAAACGGACTTCGGGGTCACCATCAACCTGGCGCCTTTCGATGATCCGGTTGTTGCCAAGAACCATGTCGTGACGGTCTTGAAGACAGAGCAGCTGGACAATGCATTGCAAATCCTCACCTGGGTGGAAGCCGAGTTGAAGCGCTACCCGGCTGGATTCTTGAAGAAGCATGGCTCCAAGAACCTCGTCTTGGCGAACGCCTACATCTCCAAGTCCGCCAAAGGCCCGGCGGCGGCTTACTCACCGACCTTCATCACCGACAGAGCCAGTGATTCGATCCTCGTGACCGTGCCGACGACCATGACTCCTTCACTCGAAGTCCTTGGTCGTGGTTACATCCACCACACGCTGTTCAACTACATGCTTGCGGACGTAAAGTCGACCCATTCGCCGCTCGCCCTCGCAAACTGGAAAACGCTGGAGTCCGATGACTCGAAGCTCGAAACCGTGAGCGCCAAACGGACCACCAAGGCAAGCAACGGACGAGAGGGACTCTACAAAATGCTGTGGGAGCCCTTTGAGTTCAATGAACTGATCACGCTCGCCAAAACCGACGCCAAACTGAAGCGGCGAATGGAGGTCGTGCAGTCCTATGTGCAATCGCTCGATCCGCAGTTCAATGAAGCCTTCTGGGCCGTCCTCGCCACGATTCCCGAGCATCAGCGCACCGTTTGTCTCAACGACCTCACGGACACGCACAGCCATGACAAGATCAAGACCGACCCCGAGCTCCAAAGCGACATCCGCAAGCTGGAAGAGCAATGGGGCTTCAAAGTGGTGTGGGAGCCAGGTTCCCCCGCGCCGCCCATGCCGGCGAAAGTGCGGCTCGAATACTCCTACTTCACCGACAAGAAGTTGAACGAGTTCAAATCGTTCATGCGCATGTGCCGCGAGCAGTTGGAAATCTATCCCGAGCAGATCACCAAGCGGCTCAATGTGAAGAATCTCTACATGCTCGACACCTTCAATTTCCGAGGCTCCGGTGTCGCCGGACAAGGCATGAGCTGGCTGCCCCAAGTTTCATTCGCTTATGGCCTCCGCACGTTTGATCCGGCCAAACCCGCATCCATGGACTTCCTCCGCCGCACCATTCACCACGAAGTGCTCCACCTGATGGACCGTGAGTTCTCCAAAGAAGGCGGCCCCATCTACGGCACGAACTGGGACAGCCTAAATCAAGAAGGATTCCACTACAAAATCGGCAGCCCAAGCGCTGCCAGCAGCCCCAGCCAACTCCGCTTCTACAAAGACAACACCAAGTGGCAAGGCTTCGCCGAACCCTACGGCATGAACATCGCCACCGACGACCGCGCCACGCTCTATGCCCGACTCATGACCGCGCATGTAGCTGATGAAGGACGAGGCGACCAGACCTTCCTCGACAAACTAGAAACCGACAAGATCCTCAAAGCCAAAGCCGACCGCATGATCGGGTTCTTCCAACTCCTCAAGCGCGATCTGGCCATTCCGTTACCTAGTCCACTGTATTCAAGACTCGAAGGCATTCTCCGTTCGCAGAAGGCCAATCCGAAACAGGAACAATGAAACACACCGTCTCGCTCCTCACCTTCCTGCTGCTCGCGCCACTGGCCGCGCTTCACGCCGCCGAAGCATTTCCCATCGAGATCACTGGCCGCGCGGTCATCTTTAACCACACCAGCACCGATCCGAAGGACCCGGCGAACACTTCGGGCTACAATCTCGGAGCCAGCATCACCGTGCTGCCGGATGGGCGGGTGATGGCGGTGTGGTTTTCGTCGCCATCGGAGGGAGCGGAGTCGCAACGCATCATGCAGGCATTTTCATTGGATCAAGGCCGCACCTGGGGCGAGGCGACCGTCTTGCAGGACCTCGCCGGGAAGGCGGACTTCGATCCCGCCTTATTCGTCGCAGGGAAGGAGACCTTCCTGTTCTTCTCCGCCTTCAATCCGCAGATCGACATCTACTTTCGCCGCAGCAGCGACTCTGCAAAGTCCTGGACTGAGCCGGTGAAGCTAGGCCAGCAGAATCACACCACGCGCTCGAATGGCATCCAGTTGTCCACGGGAGAACTGCTCGCCCCATTGCACCTCCGCGGGACGAAGGCGGGCGGCGTGATGAAATCCCGCGATGGTGGCAAGACGTGGACGCGCTTCGGCGCGGTATCCAATCCTTTGGGACAGGGCGGCGAGCCGACGATCGTAGAGACGAAGTCCGGCGCGATCCACATGCTGCTGCGCACCAAAGACGGCCAGCTCTGGCGCTCCATCAGCCTGGACAAAGGGGAAACCTGGAGCGCGACGGAAAAGACCGGTCTCACCTCCACCTCAAGCGCCAGCCATCTGCTCTGCACCCGCGATGGCACGCTCGTGCTTACCTACAATCCCGGCCCCGATCCCCACCGCTTTCCTCTTCATATCCGCGTCTCACACGATGAGGGCAAAACTTGGAGCGAGCCCACGCTCCTCGCGGATCGCCCACCCAAAGGCAGCGGCTGGTCCATCTGCTATCCAACGCTCACCGAACTGCCCGATGGCACGCTCGTCGCCATCTGGACGCAGAAGAAGGACTCGTCCGACGAACTCTACGGCGATATCCACTCGGCGCGTATCATTTTGAAGAAGTAGGCCCATCATGAAACTCACCCTCACTCTCCTCACCGTATTCATCCTCGCTCCGCAGGCCGCCTTGCACGCTGCCGACGCTGGCATCACCTGGCTCCTTCACTACGACGGCAAATCATTGCCATCTGAGCCGTGGACAGCTCTTGGCAAAGCCAATGCGAAGGTCGAAGCTGGTGCGCTGCGTTTGAGCGATGACTCAAAAGACGACATGGCCGCCTTTGAAGCGGCGTGGACTGGCGATCTCGAGGGCAAGGAGATCGTCGTGGAGGCGCGCGTGAAGCTGGTGAGCATGGTGGGCCATCGCGACTCGCCGACGGCGACTTGGCCGCAGCGCGACGGGGCGCCGATCTGCCTGGAAGTCTGCGATGGAAAGCATGTGGAGGGCATTTTGCTCACGCCTCCTGCCGCTACCCATGAGGGAGCCGC